>Ga0123355_10001055_pt1 | contig 38161 bp, 38 predicted proteins | sample TergutEmb28metaG_3_FD_89872 | JGI IMG/M metagenome (GOLD analysis project Ga0123355, IMG submission 89872) | Embiratermes neotenicus P1 segment gut microbial communities from Petit-Saut dam, French Guiana - Emb289 P1 | ecosystem: Host-associated > Arthropoda: Insects > Digestive system > Gut ...
CCTTCCATATACTGCGGCGGGTGGTACTGGTGTTGCGGGCGGTACGTGGTGTTGCAGGTGGTACATGGTGTTACATGCAACCGTTATACAGCGGCTTCGGCACGGAGCGGTGCGGTCAGTTTCGGGGCGAACCCCTTCCTGAGATGGCAAACAACGTCCTTTGGCATGGAAGCGACTGCTTAATTCCTCGGTTGCAAAGCAAGTATATCCCAATCGTCTTACGGTGATATCCGGAACCGTTCCAGGAATTTTTCCAGGAAATTTTCCGGGCATTTTTCCGAGATGCCGGCACAGCTCAAGCTATTTTTCAACACTCTCTATAATCAATCTCATTCAGCATCGCGTTAATTTCATTGCCCGCAAGCAAAATAACCGCAACGGTATCCAGCCACAAAATCAGTACAAACACTCCCGCAAAACTGCCGTAAATTGCCGGCAACTGCGAGAAATTTTTCGTAATAAAACCAACCGCCATACTCGCAATAACCCACGCAATAACCGTTGCCGCCGCGCCGGGAAAAATATGTCGTGCCGGAAGCGGCTTTGCGCAAGCCAATTTGTAAATAAACGACGTGAAAATAAACAGAATAAATAACGCCGCAAAAAAACTGATTAAATTTCGCCCGAAAACCAACAGCGCAAGCATGATTATCAGTGCGGCGGAAAAAATCAGCGTAAGCGCGAAGGAAAGTCCTACTCTCGCAAAAAATCCGCGTTGTTCTTCAACGCCGTACGCCAAGTTCGTGTAGCGAATAACCGCGCGAAATCCGTTCGTGGTGTTGTAAACGGAAAAAAATAACGCCGCCGATAAAATTCCGCCGCTTCGCGCATCTGTAAGCTGCGTAACAAAATACATAACAAGTTCCGAAGCATCCGGCGGCAAAATTCCGTAAAGCCCTTCAAAAATCGCCTGCTCGTCAATATCCAAAAATCCCATCAGCGACATCAAAAAAATCAGAAACGGAAAAAACGCAAGCAAAATTCGCAATGTTAAACCGGCCGCACGTTCAAGAACATTATCGCGGTCGCATTTGATGATTAGGTTGAAAATAAAAATCGCAAATTTCGGCATGGGGTTCTCCTGTGTCAAAATAATACTACGGGGCTTCGCCCCGCACCCCACAAACTTTTTGAAAAAAGTTTGACAAAAACTTTCTTAAAAATCGCGCGAAGCGCGATTTTTGATAATTTTTGCCCCGCTTTTTTTAAAAAGCGGGTGGGGGTTCGGGGGCAACGCCCCCGAGAATTTGAACTTGCTAATCACATGGTCATAACATAGAATAAACGGTATATAATTTTTCATCCCGGGAGGAACAAATGAGTACACAAGAACTCACTCGCAGTGCGGTAAACTTCAAAGTGGCGCGAAGCAATTTATTGCTCGTGGTTGTGCTTACGGTGGTAAATATATTTTTGCTTGCCTTCGGCACGGAGTTTAACCTTCTTTTTTCCGCAACAATACCGCAGTTAATCACGGCGTTCGGCGTCGGAATTGCCGACGAAATCGGAAGCGGAGCAATCGCGGTTATCGCCGTTGTGATTGCGCTTGCCGCAACGTCGGTTTATTTGATTTGCTGGGCATTGTCGAAGCGGACGCGCATTTTTATCTTGGTCGCGCTTGTAATTTTTTCAATCGAAACAATTGTTTTTTTAATCGTTACGCTTGGCGGGCTTATTGTGGGGCTGTTCAGCTTTTGGACGGTTATCGAACTGGCGTTTCACGGTTGGATTTTGTATTATTTGGTCATCGGAACAATTGCGTGGTCGAAGCTCTCCAAAGTAACGGCAGAGCAAATTGACGCCGCGCAAACGCAGCTTCAAAACATGGAGGCAAGTTCTGCGCTCGACGATATTTCCGACGGCGAAGGAGAATAATCTTGCGAAACCTTACACTTCTCACCGATTTTTACGAACTCACCATGATGCAGGCGTATTTTCACGTTGAAGCAAAAAACGGACGCCGGCAGGAAGCCGTGTTTGACATGTTTTATCGCGAAAATCCGTCCGGATACGCTGTTGCGGCGGGGCTTGAGCAAGTCATCGACTATATAAACGAACTCGCGTTTCACGACGACGACATCAACTACCTGCGTTCGACGGGCGTTTTTTGCGAGGATTTTCTCGCGTACTTAAAAAATTTCAAATTTACGGGAAGCATAAACGCCGTTCCGGAAGGCACCGTCGTTTTTCCCGGTGAGCCGTTGGTGCAGGTAATCGCCCCAATCATGGAAGCGCAGTTGATTGAAACGGCAATTTTGAATATCATCAATCATCAGAGCCTTATCGCGACAAAAGCGGCGCGAGTTTGTTGGGCGGCAAAAGGCGACCGCGTTTTGGAATTCGGTTTGCGTCGTGCGCAAGGGCCGGACGCAGGCGTTTACGGTGCGCGTGCAGCAATGATTGGCGGTTGCGCGGCAACAAGCAATGTGCTTGCGGGGCGGCTTTTCGATGTTCCCGTACAAGGCACACACGCCCACAGTTGGATAATGTCGTTCGCGTCCGAGCTTGAAGCCTTTCGTTATTATGCCAACATTTATCCCGATGCATGTATTTTGCTTGTTGATACCTACGACACGTTAAAATCCGGCATCCCGAACGCAATTACGATTTTTCGCGAAATGCGCGACGCCGGCAAAGAGCTGAAAAGCTACGGCATTCGCCTCGACAGCGGCGACTTGGCATACCTTTCAAAAGCGGCGCGAAAAATGCTTAACGAAGCCGGTTTTCCGGATGCATTTATCTGCGCGTCGAACGACTTGGATGAATATGTAATCAGCGAATTAAAAATGCAGGGCGCGGAAATTTCTGTGTGGGGCGTCGGCACGAATTTGATTACGTCGAAAGATAATCCGGCGTTCGGCGGAGTATATAAGCTCGTTGCGATTCAATCCGGCGACGACCGCCGAAATACGCTTAAACTTTCCGAAGACCCGCTGAAAATCACAAACCCCGGCGTTAAAAAAATTTTTCGCCTTTACGACGCGGCTTCGGGTAAGATGAAGGCGGACTTGCTCGCCCTCGCCGACGAGGAGTACACAAACGACGACGATTTAACGATTTTCGACCCGATTGCAACATGGAAGCAAATGAAACTTCGCGCCGGCGAGTATATTATTCGCGAGCTTCTGCGCCCGGTGTTTCGCGCCGGCGAATGCGTGTACACAAGCCCGGCCGTAACCGAAATTTGCGCCTACGCCGCCCGCGAACGCGACACTCTCTGGGACGAACATAAACGCTTGGTCAAACCGCAATTCATGCCGGTTGACCTGTCGCAAAAATTGTATGATTTGAAAAATGAAATGATTGAGGCATTGCGAAAATAAAAGCACTGCGAAAATAAAAGGAGGCATTCACATGCAAACAGCAAAGGATTTGGCAGCAAAGTTGAAAGAAAAAAGAGGCTTCGAGCTGAAAATGTTAATCGGGCTTGACGGATTCGTTGACGAAATAATGCACCCCGTTGACAAGCGGCAGGATTTTCAAAATTTTACGCGCATCAAAACAATCGCGGAGTTCGGCGAGCGGATTTCCAAGGCGGCGGGACTCAGCACGAACATCGAAATGGTAACGATTCAAACAAAACTCGGCGGCAACGGCCCGATTTTGTCAAACGCGCTGATTGAATACGGCGTGAGGCTTACGTATGCCGGCGCGCTCGGTGTGCCGGACATTCATCCCGTTTTTCGTCCCATGGCGGAAAAAGCCGAGGCAATTTATTCCGTGTGCCAACCCGGCCACACCGACGCTTGCGAATTTGAAGACGGCAAAATTTTGTTCGGCAAACATGCCGGCTTGGGCAATCTCACTTGGCACATTTTTAAAGAAGGCTTGGGCGGCGCGGAAGGCATTGCGAAAATAGCCGGCGACTGCGACCTTTTCGGCATGGAAAACTGGACGATGATGCCGCATATGAGCGAAATTTGGCAGGGTTTAATCGACGAAGTATTTCCGCTTTTGCCGGTTCAGGGTGAAAAACCCCTCGCCTTCTTCGACCTCGCCGACCCCGAAAAACGCACCAAAGACGACATCAAACGCGCAATGACTTTAATCGGCAAATTTGAAAGAAAATTCCGTACAATTTTGGGCTTGAACGAAAAAGAAGTTTACGAAATCGCGGAAGTTTTGGATGTTGCCGTCGGCGATTCCCCCGACAAACTGCGTGACACCGTTATGGCGGTTGCGGGCGAACTCGGCATTTACTGCCTCATGGTGCATCCCGTTCGCAGCGCGTGTTGCGCAATCGACGGCAAATATTACACTGTTGACGGCCCGTTTTGCGCAAAACCCAAACTCACAACCGGCGCGGGCGACAACCTGAACGCCGGCTTCTGCCTCGCACAGGCACTCGGGCTTGACCCGCTTGCGTCGCTTACTTTGGGCGTTTCAACCTCCGGCTTTTACGTTCGCAACGCAAAAAGCCCCACCTTCGACGAGGTAATCCGGTTCGCCGAGGATTGGGGCAACGGAAAGGTGTCCGCCTGATGTGCGTTTTTTGCAAAATTGTCGCGGGAGAAATTCCGTGCTTCAAGCTCTTCGAAGACGAACATTTTATCGCAATATTGGACCGCTTTCCCTCCGCTCCCGGACACGCACTGATTATTCCCAAGCGGCACGCGGCGGATTTATTCGAGCTTAACGACGCCGAAGCCGCCGGCATTTTGCCTCTCGCAAAGCGCGTTGCCGAAAAAATTCGCGCCGAGCTTTCGCCCGACGGAATAAATATTGTGCAGAACAACGGCTCTGCCGCCGGGCAGGAAATTTTTCACTACCATATGCACGTTGTTCCGCGAAAAAGCGGCGACGGCATCAAATTTCACAACCCGCCCACCGACCCGCCGCTTGACGAACTCGCCGCGATTGCGGAGATGTTGAAAATATTTTAGAAATCCTTTCTCGCGAGGCGAGAACCGGTCTGAATCCGCCGGTTCTCGCCTCGTTTTCAATTGCTGACAAAACACGCCCGTCATTGCCGGAGCAGTTTCCGGTGCAATCAAAAAACCGCACATTCGTGCGGTTTTTTGATTGCACCGATTTCGTCCGAAAGCGGATTATCGTGAATCAAATTAAGGAGCGTCCCATCGGCTATGCATTGTAAACGGTTCGCTCGATGTGTTTTTCTGCGAAAAACACCGGTCTCTCACCACAATGCACTTGACGCCGACGGGACGCAAAATCAAATTGATTCGCTCTATCGCTGCACTTTAATTTTGTTGTACATATCAATGTATTCGCCGGCGGCTTTATGCCACGAATACTCGCCGAGCATGGCATTTTTGACCAAGCGTTCCCAGTCGGGCGAATGATACAACTCGTTTGCCTGATGAATCGCCCACATCATGGCACTTGCAACGTAGTGTTCGAAAACGATGCCGTTGCCCTGCTTTGTTTCGCGGTTGAAATGCTGCACAGTGTCGGCGAGACCGCCGGTTTTGCGCACAAGCGGAATTGTTCCGTAGCGCATCGCAAAAAGCTGCCCCAGTCCGCAGGGTTCATATACCGACGGCATCATAAAAACGTCGGAGGCGGCGTAAATTTGCTGCGCCAAATGCGCGCTGAACGTGATATTCGCGCTTACTTTGTCGGGAAAACGCCACGCAAAATGCCGGAACATGTTTTCGTATCGGCTTTCGCCTGTGCCGAGAATTACAAGCTGCACATCCATGCACAAAAATTCTTCCATTATAATGGAAAGAACGTCTAAACCTTTTTGCTCAACGAGGCGCGTAACCATGCTGAATATCGGCGCGTTTGTTACGGGAAGGCGTAAATCTTCCTGCAAGCGACGCTTGTTTTCGAGCTTTTTTTCCGGCGTGTCGGCGTTGAACGGTACGAAAATATGCGGGTCATTTTCCGGGTCGTTTGCGATGATGTCGATGCCGTTTGTTATGCCGTAAATTTGCCCGAGTTCGCCCGCACGACGGCGCAAAAGCCCGTCCATTCCGTAGCCGTAATCGGGCGTTTGAATTTCGCCGGCGTAAGTTTCGCTTACGGTGCTTACGGCGTCGGCGTGAGTGATTCCCGCCTTCAAATAGCTGATGTTGCCGTGAAATTCCAAGTCGCCGCCGGTGAAATAGCCGTCGTTAAGCCCGACAGCCCACAAAATTTCGCGTCCGAAAACGCCTTGGTAGTGCAGGTTGTGAATCGTGAACAGGCTTTTCATGTCGGCGTAGAAGGTGAAACCCTTGTAAACATCGCGCAAATACGTAGGCCCGAGACCCGTGTGCCAGTCATTAAAATGAACGATGTCGGCTTTAAAGCCGATTCGCGAAAGCATTTCGACCGACGCCTTTGTGAAAAACGCGAACCGCTCGAAATCATCGCCGTATCCGTAGTAATTATCCCGCGCGAAATAGAAATCGTTTTCGATGAAATAGACAGAATCGCCGTCGCCGTGGGCATCAAGAGCGTAAATTGCGGCATCTTGCGCGCGCCACGACAAATGAACGGTAAAATCCGCAACCTTTTTTGTATCTGCCATGTATTTTTGCGGAACGGTTTGATATTTAGGCAAAACCACACGCATATCTACGCCCATATCACGCAAAGCCTTGGGCAGCGAACCGGCAACGTCGCCAAGCCCGCCGGACTTCGAATACGGATTAACTTCCGTTGATACAAGCAAAACTTTCAAAGTTTTTTTGTCTTTCGGCATTTTAAAACCTCCTAAACATGTAGAAAATTATACCGGTTCGGGTGGAAAAGTAAAGCCGAGGATCAAGGGGCTGTGTTGCTTCTGGAAATTACACGTCAATCCGGTTCTGTTCCGAAACTCTCCGTGATGCTGCGAATCGGAAGCATAACCCTGCCGTCTGCAATCTGCGGGGGAACGTCCATCGTTATTTGCTCGCCGTTTCTGAACAAAATATTGCTGCCGACCTGCATTGTAACGATTATGTCATCCTTCACAATTGTAATTGTTTGAGTAGGTGCATCAAAATCAACCTGTGCGCCGAGTTCTTCGGAAATTGTTCGGAGCGGCATAAGCGTCCCGTCGTCTTCAAAAATTTGCGTCGGAATCACACCAAAAATTAACCCCGCCCCGAATGTGATGAATACTGTCATGCAAGCACCGGCAATGCTCATTCTTTTGCCGGTTATGCCCATGATAGATGCGATTCTTTTTTTCATGCTGTTTTTGCCGCCGTAATAACTTGTGGATAATGCTGTTTTCAACTTCGACTTATACTTCACAACGCCGATAATTGCTTCAATGTAAAGCTGACGCACATCATCATCCGCGTTTTTTACAACCTCGGCATCGCATGACATTTCACATAAATTTGCAATTTCATTTGCCACCGGGTAAACAACGGGATTGAACCAATGCATCGCCGTTGCAACCAGAACAATACACTTATACAAGAGGTCTTTTCGTTTGTAATGAACAAGTTCGTGTTTGAGAATAAATCGAAGTTCATCGTGAGCTGTTTCGACTGTCGGAAGAAAAATTCTCGGCCTGAACAAACCAATCAACATGGGGCTTCCCGCGCTCGAACAAACGTATATTTCAATGCGCCGGGTTATTTTCATTTCTTTTTTTAAGTTATTCAGCAAGCTGAGTATTTGTTCGTCCGTGATGACTTCGCTCCAACGCTCGGTTGTTTTGACAAACCGATAATGCTTTAATGCGTGGCAGAGCAAAAAAATAACCACTCCGACAAACCATACTGCCGCAGCAATCTGCCACCACGAAACGCTTGTTGCAGCAGGGTAAACGGCGGCATGTTCAATTGTTTGCGCAAAAGGCAGCGTTTCGTTATTTACCTGCATTTGAAAAACGGGCGATATATTCCATCGCGGGCGGAACGGCATTATCAGCCCGAACACAATAACCAGCCATGTGTAATAAAACCCCTTTTCCGAATAACGCTTAGCCAGAAACGACGTACATACCATATAAATTAACGCAATTGCCGACATAACAACGGAAGCCGTAAGCAACGAAATCATAAAGTATTGCATATTAAGCCCTCCGTTCTTTTGCCCATTGGAGTAATTCATCAATATCCGCATCTGTTACAGCATCATCGCTGTACAAAGTGGAAACAAGATTGAGAAATGAATTGTTATGAAACTGTTTTGCAAAATTGCCCGTTTCAAATTTCAAATAATCATCCTTGCTTACCAACGGAAAATAGGTTCGCTCTTTTCCGTGCTTTTCAGAGCGCAAAAACTCCCGCTCCACCAATCGAAACATCAACGATACGATGGTTTGTATTTTCCAGCCTTTCTCCTCGCCCAAAAACTTCATAATTTGCGATGTGGTGATGGGTGGTTCGTGCGCCCACACAACTTTCATAATGTCGAATTCTGCGTCCGGCAATTTTTTCATTTTTTCCACAATGCACCTCCGAGATACTGTTCTTATACATATATTACAGTTGCCTTAAATGTCTGTCAAAAAACAAAAGAAACGGCGGACAGATTTATAGTGAATCAAATTAAGAAGCGTCCCGTCGGCGATGCATTGTAAACGGTTCGCTCATTGTGTTTTTCTGCGAAAAACACCGGTCGCTCACCACAATGCACTTAACGCCGACGGGACGCAAATCAAATTGATTTCACTTTATCTGCCCGCCGCGATACATCACGCCGTTTCCGTTAAACAACGCGCATCCGGAAACAGCATCAGTCAAGTCTGAAAGCTCTGTACATACGGGCCGGAGGTGTCGAGTCAACGTTTTCGGCAGGGCCGATGTCAACATACAGCCACCGCGACTCTTCAACAGGGCCGCCTCTTGTGCCGCTCCCGAAATCGCTTATGCTTCTTACAAAAAGCGTGTCTCCGGTTTGTGTGTCGAATATATTTCCAATCCGCGTTATTCCGAAATGACTCAATCGAATCTCTTGCCCTAACGTGTCAATGCTTTGCCAATGCACGTAATAAATTACATTAAATTCGCTGCCGAGGTCGTGAAAGTGTTCTTCGCCCAAAACGTAATCGTTAATTCCTAAAATCGCGCTGATGTCGCCGGTTGCAAATTCATAACGCGCATCATAAAATCCCGAACCGATTTCCCCTGCGCCCGTCGAATGCCCGTTGATGGCCGCCGTCCTTGTTATTTCTTCCCAATCGACTTCCACGCCGAAACTTTCCGCGATAGCGCGCAACGGCACCAAAGCTCTGCCGCCGACTATCTGAGGGGGAACGTCAAGCGTTATTTGCTCGCCGTTCCTTACAAGAATGTCGTTGCCGATTTGAATTGTAACTGTGACGTCGTCTTTTACTGCCGTGACGACTTGCGTTGAGGTGTCCCAATCAACATTTGCACCGAGTTCTTCAAAAATAGCGCGAAGCGGTACCAACGTCCTGCCGTCTGCAATTATTGCCGGTTGGTCGAATGCAAGCACCGAACCGTTTACGCTCACGCTTACCGACTGCTCGGCTGAAATAACTTCCGACCCGAGCGCGATGGCCAAAACCATACAGGCAAGAGCAACACTTACTTTTTTCATTTCTTTTCCTCCTTGAAATTTTTTAATCTCGGACAAGCAAACCTGTCCTGAAAATGATGTCAAGCTCCGCGTCCGGTAGTGTTTCATCATTTTCAAAGCTCAATGTAAGACACGTGCCTTATATTTTTATATTACAGCTGTCTTAAATGAATGTCAAGAAGTTTGCAAAAATTTTTTCACCTGCGACCTCATTCTCCATTGCCTTTGATTTTGCGAACAAACGCACCTGTGGTATAATTATTCGGAACGAGAGGAGATTTACCATGACGTTACAACAAGCAGAAGTCATTTTAAAAAAATATAATGCCGAGTCGTTTCATATTAAACATGCGGAAACGGTGTCGGGCGTGATGGGTTATTTTGCCGCGAAGCACGACCCCGAGCGCGTTGAATACTGGCGCGTTGTCGGAATGTTGCACGACGTTGATTTTGAACAATATCCCGAGGAACACTGCGTAAAAGGCGTCGAACTTTTGCAAAATGAAGGCGTGTCGGAGGAAATAATTATCTCGGCGATGAGCCACGGTTTCGGCCTGACGCTGACTCCCCACGAGCCGAAACACATAATGGAGAAAGTTTTATTCGCCATCGACGAACTCACGGGTTTAATCGGGGCGGCGGCACTTATGCGCCCGAGCAAAAGCACGCTCGATATGGAGCTTTCGAGCGTAAAAAAGAAGTTCAAGGATAAAAAATTTGCCGCCGGCTGTTCGCGCGATGTAATTCGCCGGGGCGCGGAAATGTTGGGCTTAGAGTTGGACGAGTTGATTAACGAAACGCTTTCGGCGATGAGAGAGGTTGAAAAAAATGCGTAACGCATACGACGTATTAAAAGAACGGGGATTTATCGCGCAGTGTACCCACGAGGACGAATTGCGCGAACTTATGGGCAAGGAAAAATTGTCGTTTTACATCGGCTACGACCCTACCGCCGACAGTCTGACGGCGGGGCATTTTTTGACGCTGATGGCATTGTCGCATTTGCAAAAAGCGGGGCATCGCCCGATTACCCTTATGGGAACGGGAACCGGTATGGTCGGCGACCCCTCCGAACGTTCCGATATGCGCCGCGTAATGTCGCGCGAGGAAGTCATGCACAACATCGAATGCTTTAAAAAGCAGGTGTCGCGCTTTATCGACTACTCCGACGATAAGGCCGTTATGGAGGAAAACGACTGGCTCTTAAACTTGCAATACATTCCCTTTATTCGCGAATACGGGGTACATTTTTCCGTCAACAAGATGCTTGCAAAGGACACGTACAAATCCCGCATTGACGACGGTTTGACTTTTTTTGAGTTCAATTATGTAATCATGCAGTCGTATGACTTTTTGGAGCTGTACCGTCGTTACGGCTGCCGCGTTCAGCTCGGCGGCGACGACCAATGGGCAAATATTATTGCGGGGGTTGAGCTTGTTCGCAAAGTCGAGCGCGAGCAGGTATTCGGATTAACGTTCAACCTGCTTACCGCTCCGGACGGCGCGAAAATGGGCAAATCTTTGGGCAATGCCGTTTGGATTAACGCCGAAAAAACGTCTCCGTATGATTTTTATCAATACTGGCGCAACACGTCCGACGCGCTTGTTGCGCGCAATTTAAAACTGCTCACATTTTTGGAAATGGACGAAATCAACGAAATGGCAACATGGCGGGGCGCGGAGCTTAACCGCGCAAAGGACATTCTCGCATATGAAGTCACGAAAATTGTTCACGGCGAGGACGAAGCCGAAAAAGCTCAATCTGCGGCGAAGGCACTTTTCGCCGGCGGCGGCGACCTTGAAAACATGCCCACAACCGATATTTCCCGCGCAGAAGTCGCCGTCGGCATGAACGTCATTACCTTTCTCGAAAAATTAGCTCTGATTCCTTCACGCGGCGAAGGTCGTCGTTTGATTCACCAAGGCGGCATAAAAATAAATGACGCAAAAATCACGTCCCACGAGCATACAATAGACGAAGCGGATTTCCCGGACGGGTTCGCGCTTGTGCAAAAGGGCAAAAAAATATTTGAACGGGCGCGGCTCGTATGATTATCAATAACACAGACATCGCAGTTACCGCCGTAAAGCCGTCGGGGTTTCCCACCGACGGCTTGCCGGAGGTTGCGTTCGTGGGCAAGTCGAACGTGGGCAAATCGTCGCTGATTAACGCGATGTTGGGGCGAAAGCGGCTTGCGCGAACGTCGCGTCAACCCGGCAAAACGCGCACAATAAATTTTTTTCACGTTGAGCACAAGCTGTATTTTGCAGACCTGCCGGGGTACGGTTATGCGCGGGTAAGCAAAAGCGAATCGGAAAAATGGGGCGAAATGGTTGAGGGCTATTTAAAAAATCGACCGCAACTTCGGCGAATTTTTTTGCTTCTGGATATTCGGCACGAACCCGGCTCGAACGATAAAATGCTTTACGAGTGGTTTTTGCATTACAATCTCCCGTTCACGATTATCGCAACAAAAAGCGATAAAATTTCGCGCGGTGCGGTGCAAAAACACTTGGCAACAATACGTCGTGCATTAGGTGCGCCGGAGTCGCCCATACCTTTTTCGAGTCAAACCCGTCAAAATCGCGACGAACTTTGGGAGCTGATATTAGACAACTGCGGCATAAATGTGTTATAGTCGCGGATGGTACATAAAATGGAGGTGAAAAAATGTCGGAAACGAACGGAAGCGGTGCGGTGGTCGGGCAAATTTATTCCGGCAAGGTGTTGAAGATTAAGCCCTTCGGTGCGATTGTTTCTTTGCCGAACAGTGCGCCCGGGCTTGTTCATATTTCTCAAATCGCAAACGGGTTTATCCAGAACGTGGCGGATGTTTTAAATATCGGCGACGAAGTAGATGTGCGCGTTGTTGAAAACGATGCGACAACGGGAAAAATTTCGTTGTCCATGAAGGATGTTCCGCAGAGAATTGACCTTTTCGGCGACGGCGAACGCAGCGACGACGACGACACCGAAAGCTACTACTACGAACCCCCCGTTATTACTGCCGCCGCCGCCGCATCTTTTGAAGAAAAGTTTAAGTCGTGGCAGAAACTTTCAAACGAACGCATCGCCGGAATCAATCGGCGCAATAAAAGAAATAAACGACGGTAACGGCAGAGTCGTTGCTGTATTGTGAAAACGAAATTTGCAACAAAAACCATCCGAGCGAAAACGCGCAAGGGTGGTTTTTTGTTGTATATTTGGCATATTTACATATCCCGCGCGTATAAATAATAAAAACGTGAGGAGGGTTTCATGTCGCTTGTTTCAAAAAATCAAATTAAGCATCTTACGCTCGGAGTTTTAATAGCATACGCTGTTACTGCAATTGTTTTTCTCGGATATGCTATACTGATTACATACACTAATGTGAGCGAACGCAGTATTCCCCTTGTTGTTGCAATTACAACGGTGCTTTCCGTTATGATTGCCGGTTTTGATGCAGCCAGAGGCGCGGAAAACCGCGGCTGGCTGTGGGGCATGGTTGCGGGGCTCGTTTATGTACTTATTTTAGCGGGGATAATGCTTGTGTTCCTGCCCGGATTTCCTGTTGATATGCGCACGATTATCATTTGCGTTTTGGGAATTGCGGGCGGCGGACTCGGCGGAGTTTTCGGAATCAACTTGAAAAGGTAGGGATACGAATGACAATTTTTGAAGCGGTGATGTTAGGTATTGTGCAGGGTATTGCGGAGTTTTTGCCCATCAGTTCGTCGGGGCATTTGGTTGTGCTTCAACGAATTTTCGGGTTCGACGAAGGACTTCTTACTTTCGATATTTTTGTGCATATCGGTTCGCTTGCGGCAATTTTGGTTGTTTTTTGGCGCGACGTTTGGGAACTGATTAGAAAGCCCTTTTGCAAAATGAACGGGCTTCTTATTATCGGCACGATTCCCATGGTGATTGGTGCGTTTTTTTTGGGCGGAGCAGTGCGCGGCGGATTTTTTAACAACGGAATTTGGCTTGCCGTTGCGTTTACCGTTACCGGCGTTGTGCTTTTTATCACCGACAAATTTCGCGAGCCGACCAAGGAAGAACGCGACATCACTTGGAAAGACGCACTTTTTGTGGGCTTTGCGCAGGCTCTCGCGCTTCCGCCGGGCATTTCGCGAAGCGGCATGACCATCGCCGGAGCATTGTCGCGCGGAATCAAACGCGATGCCGCCGCAAATTTTTCCTTCATGCTTGCGATTATCGCAATTGCCGGGGTCAGCTTCGTCGAAATTTTGGAAATCGCTACAGGGCGCGTTACTATTGATAATATCGGTGCGGTACCGCTGTTTTTCGGCGCACTTGCAAGCGCGTTGGTCGGCTATTTGTCCATCCACCTGCTGCTCAAATTGATAAAAGCCTGCAAACTGCGTTATTTTTCTTTCTATGTTTGGGGGCTTGCCGGCTTGATTTTGCTCGACGCTCTCGTTTTACGAATATTTTTTGAAGGATAGGTGTTTATGACACGCATGTACGACTTACGCCAGAAAGAAATCGTAAACGTTGAAGACGGCGCACGTTTCGGATTTGTAAACGATTTGGAAATCGACCCCATCGACGGCAGGGTGATTGCGCTGATTGTTCCCGGCCCGGGGCGCGTTTTGGGCGTTTTCGGACGCGACCGCGAATATCGCATTCCGTGGACGATGATTGACAAAATCGGCGACGAAATAATTTTGGTCAATTGCCGGACGGAAAGTGTACTTGTGGGGAACTGATGATTCCGGTTTTTGGGGGCTTCGCCCGGGACGCATGGGCGAAGCCCCCAAGCCCCTCTCGCGTGCTTTGCACGCTGGCCGGGCGGCCCGTCGCTCCGCGACGCCGGCTTCGCCGGAGTCAGCCCCACCCGCTTTTTGAAGGGTGGCGCGGGAAACGTTCACTTCGTTCACTGCGCCCTTTAAAAGCGGGGCAAAAACTTTAATAAAAAATCGCGCTTTCGCGCGATTTTTTGGTTTTTTGCCCCGCAAAAAACCACGCCAAACAGAAACCCGGATACGGCCCTCCGGAGCGATTCTGCCTGTCGTGGTTTATTTTTTTGTTTTTGAGCATTAAAAATTCGGACGTCCGAAGTCGGAACGTTGCCCCCCCGGCACCGTCGCGCGGTTGTATACATGGTGCGGGAAAACGTGCATTGTTCCGTTATGTTTGTTCAGCGTTGAGGCGTGTCGCCTTTCCGCTTAAACACAATATAGCCGAACAATGTTTTGCCGTCAAGTAATTTGCGAAAATTTATTCGAAATTTGCTTAGCGACGACGCGGCGCAGTGCCACGTAACGTGGAAAACTTAAAAACATCGCCTCGTTTTCGGACAATGCAAAATCAAATTGCTCTATTGACATTTTATTTTTGTTATGTTATTTGCAATTGGTAATATATTCCCATTAAAAAAAAAGGGGGGGGGCTGTTTAGCCTTTGTCCGTTTTCGGTACAGAGGCAGTGTCTGCCGGGGCTTTTTTATTTCCTGTTTATCGCTAAATCTTGCTGAAAAGGCCGGGGCGTTAGCGGTTGTGGCTACACGCCCTAAAGGGAATTAACCGCCCCCGCGCCGTCCGCGCTTTCCGTCGGGTATATATCCGGCGCGTATCCGACGGATTTTTCGTATTCTTCCGTGACAGCCGCCGAAAATTGCGCAACTTTCGCGCGCTCAACAAGAGCGATTGCGCATCCGCCAAACCCCGCACCCGTCATTCTCGCGCCGACGCATGACGGGTTTTTTATTGCCGCTTCAACGAGCGCGTCGAGTTCGAAGCAACTCACCTCGAAGTCGTCGCGCAAGGAATTATGCGACTCAACAAGAAGTCGCCCGAGGGCGGCAACGTCCCCCGCTCGTAAGGCGTTCGCCGCCGCCACAACGCGCTCGTTTTCTGTTTTAACATGCCGCATTCGCGCCGGATGACCGGCTTCGCATTCGGCGCGGCGTTCGTTGTAGCGGGATTCGTTAAGGCTGCGACGCTTTTTTGTGTCGAGAATTATGAGCTGAAAATCGCCGAGCCGCATCGGCACGTATTCGAACTGCATATCGGCGCAGTTTAAAAGCGTCGCAAACCCGCGTTTGCCCGTTCCGATTGCAAACATGTCCATTATTCCGCAGTTTACGCCGCAAAATTCGTTTTCGCTTTCCCGGGCAATTTTCACGAGTTCAAGCATTTCGAAGCCGAGCGCGAAGGTTTCGTTAAGCGCGACGGCAGTTGCCATTTCAATTGACGCCGACGACGAAAGCCCCGAGCCGTTCGGAATATTGCCGGAAAAAAGCATATCGAAGTGCGCCGGGAACACGTGTGGGTTGCCGCGCATTCCCTCGAAGCCGAACGCCGGGGGCACATGTAAGTTGCCGCACGTTCCCTCGAAGCCGAACGCCGGGGACACATGTAAGTTGCCGCACGTTCCCTCGAAGCCGTGATGAGCGTCGGTGGCGAGGCAAGGGGAGTCGGCTCGGCGAGACAGCGCACGTTGCATATGATGCACAATGCCGCGCGGGTAGATTTCCCAAGCGTTGGGAACACTGTTCGTGCTTGCAAAACGCGGCTCGCCGTTGTCGGCGACACTCGCATCGTCGCGCAGTCGAATAAGCGCGTATGTTCCCATGTTTATTGCGCACGGCAGAACAAGCCCGCCGTTGTAATCGGTGTGTTCGCCGATTATGTTCACTCGACCCGGCGCGTAAAATACGCGAATTGCATCGTTGCCGCCGGCAGTTTCGCCGAAAATTTCCGTGAAGATTTTTTTCAAATCCATAGTGTCCTCCAATCGCGCTGTGGGCGATTTTATCATTTGTGCGACGTGTGGTAAAATTTTCGCGCATGACAAAAACAAAATCGCGCGAATGCGCGATTTTAAGCAGGGGTCAAGGGGACCTCGTCCCCTTGCAGGGGTTTGGGGACGGAGTCCCCAAAAGTCTTAATCATAAAGAAAGGACAAAAACAATGGAAAAAATAATTTTCGGGCAAACCGACCTGCAAGTGAGTCGAACGGGTTTCGGCGCGATACCGATTCAGCGGATTTCGTACGACGAAAGCACCGCAATATTGCGGCGCGCCGTTGAATCGGGGATAAATTTGTTTGACACGGCAAACGCCTACACAACAAGCGAGGAGCGAATCGGGGTCGCGCTTGGCGACGTGCGCGAAAAAATAATTTTGTGTACGAAATCGGGAGCGCAAAATCCGGCAGACCTGACCGCGCAGGTTGAAAACAGCTTGGTCAAAATGCGCACGGAATATATCGACGTTTTTCAGTTTCACTGCCCCGGATTCGTGCCGCGTCCGGACGGCAACGACGGGCTTTACAACGCCGCCGAAAAGCTCAAAAGCGAGGGCAAAATTCGCCATATCGGAATAACCGCGCACAAAAAACATCTTGCGCTTGAAGCGATTGAATCGGAACTTTATGCGGTGTTGCAGTATCCGTTTTCGTACTTATCCTCGCCGGAGGAACTCGCGCTTGCCGAAAAATGTCGCGAAAAAAACATCGGCGTGTTGGGCATGAAGGCGTTATGCGGCGGAATTTTAACAAATGCGCGAGCGGCATTTGCATTTTTGCAGCAACACGAAAACATCGTGCCGATATGGGGCATTCAGCACATGCACGAGCTTGAAGAATTTATCGCATACGAAAAAAGCCCGCCGGAGCTTACCGACGAGCTTTTGAGCGAAATCGAAGCCGACAAAGCCGCACTTGCGGGCAGTTTTTGCCGCGCCTGCGGATATTGTCTGCCGTGTCCGGCGAATATTCCGATTCCCATGGCGGCGCGAATGGAATTTTTGCTCGGGCGCATGGTTGCGCAAAATTTCAGAACCCCCGAATGGCAGGAAAACATGCGCCGCATCGACAACTGCACAAATTGCGGACACTGCAAAGCAAATTGCCCGTATGAGCTTGACGTTCCGGAGCTGTTGCGCCGCCACCAAGATTTTTATTTTTCAACTCACCAAGGCCATTCATACCCGTGAAAATCCACCATTACGAGGCGATTTTCGTCGCGAAGCGGTTTTTCGAAGTATCGCGCGGCAATTTCGCCGATAAAATCCGGGTCGTACATGCCCTCTTCGGCAAGCTGCCCGTCTTGATTGCGAAATTTCATCCAACCCGGATGAAACAACCGAAATGTGTAGCCCTGCGGAAATAATTCGTTGTGCAGCAAACGCACGGCCATGTTCATGGCGGCTTTGCTCATGGGGTACGGGAAGTCGTCGATAAAGCGATTTTTCATAAGCGAAATGCACGCAACCTCGCTTGAAACGAAACACAGCCGCCGCATTCCGTCCGCCATCAGCGGCAAAAATGCCCGAACAAGCCGCAGCGGCCCCAATGCGTTTACATTGTACGACCGCCAAACCGCCTCCAAATCCATGGGCGGCTCATAAAGTTTGCAATTTACTTTGCCCATCAACGCCGCGTTTGAAATAATCATATCAAGCGCGGCGTTTTTTGTTGCCCGAACGCTTTCGGCAATGCTTTCTTCGTTGCCCACGTCGATGCGAATTATATGTAAATTCGCGTTCGTTTCGCGCAATTCCTCCAAAAGAAAAAAATCCTCCATAAATTTTCCCGCAAAAACGCGCCATCCGCGTTGCAAAAATTCTTTGCAAAGCGAAAGTCCCAAACCTCGGTCTGCGCCGGTAATAAAAACACTTTTCATAGCAAATCCCTCCAAACAGTGCTATTATACCAAGATGCGAAAACATTAACATCGAATATGCGGAAATTTTTCCGACAGGGAGTTACAACTTGAAAAAATCTGACAGGCACTATGCGGTAACGATTTTGGGGGAAGTTTTGCACGACGGCGCGTATGCAAATATCGCGCTGCGCAAAGCACTTTCCGGCACAGATGCGTCGGCGCAATCGCGAGCATTTATCACCGAGCTTGTGAACGAAACTCTGCGCAATTTAATTCTAATCGACAGGATTATCGACGAATTTTCCCAAACGCCCGCAAGCGAAATCAAGCCGATTATAAAAAATATTTTGCGAATTTCCGTGTGCCAAATTCGCTTTTTGGAGCGCATTCCGGAACGCGCCGCCGTAAACGAAGCCGTGCTTTTGACCAAGGCGTATAACTTCGAGCGATTGACGGGATTCGTGAACGGCATTTTGCGCAACATCGCCCGCGAGCCGCATCGCCCCAAAGTCGCGCCGAAAGACCTTGCGCTGCGATTTTCGTATCCGCCGTGGATGGTGAACGCGCTTGTGAAATGGCTCGGGTCGAAATCCGCCATAGAATTTTGCGAAGCAAGTCACAAGCCCGCCGGCATCACAATTTTAATTGCGCCGGCGCATATCGAGGAATGCCTCGCTCTTCTCAACGCCGACGGCGTCGAAAGCGAAAATCTCACGCCCGGAGTTTTCGCCTTAAAAAAAACCGGCGACATCACGCAGCTTTCGGCATTCAAAAAGGGGCTGTTCATCGTTATCGACCCCGGTGCGCTCGGGGCGGCGAACGCTCTTGGTGTCGCGCCCGGTCAAACGATTTTGGATATGTGCGCCGCGCCCGGCGGAAAAACGTTCGCAACGGCATTCGCCATGGAAAACGCGGGGCGAATCATCGCATGTGACATTCATCCGCATAAAATCGACTTGCTGCGCAATACCGCCAAGCGGCTGAATCTTTCGATTGTCGAGCCGAAAGTGCAGGATGCGCTGACGTTCTCCCCTACCCTCGAAAATATCGCGGATGCGGTGCTTCTTGACGCGCCCTGCTCCGGCTTGGGAACAATCCGCAAGCACCCGGAAATAAAATACACGCGCCTCCCCGAAGACATCGCAACGTTGGCGCGAAAACAATCGCAAATGCTTGCAAACGCCGCGCGATATGTAAAACCCGGCGGCGCGGTTGTTTACTGCACATGCACCGTCGCGCGGGAAGAAAACGCCGATATTATTGACAAATTTCTGGCATCCCGCAACGATTTCACACTCGAAAGTTCCGCCCAAACCCTCCCGAGCGAAACCTCCGACGGATTTTTTACGGCAAAACTTCGCCGCAGATGATATAGGTTTTTTGGGGGCTTCGCCCACTGCACCCTTTAAAAGTTCAGCAAAAATTTTTTCAAAAATCGCGCGAATGCGCGATTTTTATGTTAAAGTTTTGATGAAACTTTTTCAAAAGTTTCCGGGGTTCGGGGCAGAGCCCCGAAAACTATGTTAAAATAACTCAGGTGATTCCAATGAAAACAAATTTGAAAACAAATTTTCTTGATATTTTAATCGGTGCGGCGTTGATGGTTGTTGTCGGGATTATGCCGCTGATTGCGCGAATGGTTTTGCGACCGCTTCCGCGCGAACTTTCGCATCTTCTTCCCGACGACAGAATTGTCGATTTTTTGTCGTACACAAAAAGTCATGTCGTGCTTGCGGTGGCGGCGGCGATTGCATTTTCTTATTTGAGCGATTTAATCACAAACGGAAAAATGCCCGACTTTAAAGCGTTTTTCAAAAAACCGCCCGCAATTCTTGCGAGTGTTTTTCTTGTTTTCGTGCTTATTTCCGCCGTTTTTTCGAGCTACACGCGAACGTCGTGGTTCGGCACGTTTCACCGCGACGAGGGCGCATTTATGTGGATGGCGTACTTCGTTATTTTTTTTGCGGCGATGTATTTTGCACAAAAGCTCGAACGCACGAAATATGTACTTTACGCGCTTGCGTTTTCGTCAATTATTATGGGCGCGATTGGTGCAAGTCAATTTGCGGGGAGCGATTTTTTCGGCACAAGTACCGGACGTTGGCTTGTTACCGTCGGAACGCCGTTTTTCGACATTCGCCATCTCGTCGCTCCCGAGTTCACAATCGCCTACGGTACGTTGTTTAACCCCAACACTTTTGGCAAATACACCGCCATGCTTGCCCCGATTTTGCTTCTTGCCGCGCTTACTTTCAGAAGCGAAAAATTATACATCACGATAATTTCGTCGGTCGCGCTGTTTGTCGCCGGCGCATTGATGCTTTTAGGCGTTTTTGCATCAAGTTCGCTCGGCGGACTGATGGGCATTATCACAGCGTCGATTGTTCTTGTTGTTGCGTATTTGTTGCGCCCGGGCATTCCGCTGAAAAAAATCGCGCTGACAGCCGGTCCGGTTGTGGGCGTTTTGGTGTTGGCAATTTTATTCGTGCCGCCGCTCAACGAGCGAGTGACGTTTTTGTTCGACCGCATCGGGCGCGAAATGGCCGCCGACACATCGGCAATAAGCGACTTTGTTTTTGACCGAGACACGATGACGGTTTACGGCGCGGACGGAAAAATTTTGAGCCTGACCGTACGCGAACACACCGGCGATTGGCTTACCGTGCGCGACGCCGCCGGAAACGAACTTGCGCCGGCAAGCCGCGAGCAACTGCCGCCGGTTCGCCACGACGCCACCTCACCGATTGAATTTACGTCAACAATATACACATTCGACGTTCCGGATTATCGCCGGGTTACAATCGAAAGCCGGCGACGCGAATTTAGGGATTATCGACGGGCGGCAATCGAAACCGTATCCCATGACTTTGTGTATCATCACGCGCGCGGTTCGCGATTCTTTTTGGAATATATCGACGGCAGAATTTACGGCGTTCCGATACTTCCCGGTCCGTTTATCGACCTTCATCGCGAAATTCCCGCGTGGGGCTTCGAAGGCCGTGAAACATGGGGTTCAAACCGGGGATATATCTGGTCGCGTTCGCTGCCGCTGATGCCGTCGCGCACAATAATCGGCAGCGGCCCCGACACTTTTGTTAATGTTTTCCCCAACCAAGACATGGTTTCCGGGCAACGATACTTCAACAATCCGTATCAAATTGTTGACAAGGCGCATAACTTTTTCATCCAAACATGGATTACAACCGGCGGAATTTCCGCGCTTGCCCTGTTCGGGCTGTTCGGGCATTATTTTTTCACAACGTTGCGCTCGCTTATTAAAACGAAGGACGAGCCTGTTTTTTCATACGGCTTGCGCCTCGGGCTTTTGGCGGGCGTTGCCGGCTACGTTATGGCGGGCATGGCAACCGACACAACCGTCGGCTCGACGGGCGTATTTTTTGTGCTTCTCGGCATCGGCTACGGGCTGAACGAGCAGGACTTCACATGTTAAACCTTTCAACTGCGGCGGGCGTACGCGAAATTTTTTCGCGTTACGATTTACGTGCGAAAAAAAAGCTGGGGCAAAATTTTCTCATCGACGGGCATGTGTTGGGGAAAATCATCACAGCAGCAAATATTCGCGACGGAGACCGCGTTCTTGAAATCGGTCCCGGCATCGGCGGCATGACTCAAGCATTATTGCGCGCCGGCGCAGATGTTACGGCAATCGAACTCGACAAGCAACTCGTCCCGATTTTGCAAAACCTTTTCGCCGGCGAGAAATTGCGAATTATCCAAGGCGACGTTTTGCGCATGAATTTGCACGAGATATTCGATATTCCTTCCGGGGGACTCCGTCCCCCTACCCCCCTGCAAGGAGGGGCAATGCCCCCCCTTGACCCCCAACAAGAAACCGCGCGAAGCGCGGTTTCTGACGAAAGTTTTGATGGGGCTGACCCCGGCGAAGCCGGCGCCGTCAGGCGGGCCGCCCGGCCAGCGTGCGAAGTACGCGAGAGGGGTTCGGGGGAAACTTTTTCAAAAGTTTCCCCCGAAAAAGAATCGGCAAATATAAAGGCCGTAGCAAATTTGCCGTATTACATCACGACGCCGGTGATTTTCGCGCTGTTGGAAAGCGGCTTGTTTGAATCGGTGACGGTGATGGTTCAGAAGGAAGTTGCCAAACGATTCAGTGCGGGGCCGGGAACGAAAGATTACGGCTCGCTTTCTCTTGCGGCGCAATATTTTGCGGACGCGACGCTTGTTGCAAATGTGCCGTCGAACTGCTTTATGCCGCGTCCGGCGGTGGATTCTGCCGTTGTGCGACTGGATATTTTGCCCGCACCCCGCGTGGACGCCGACCATGCGAAATTGTTCAGAACGATTCATGCGGCGTTCGGCAAGCGGCGCAAAACCCTGCTTAATGCGCTTGATTCGGAGTTTCCGTGCGGAAAGCCCGAGCTTGCGGAAATTTTGCGCTCGTGCGACATCGACCCGCAGGCTCGCGGCGAAACCTTGGACATTTACGCCTTTGCGAGGCTTTCGGAGCGACTTGCGGAAAGCACGGGGGCAATGCCGTGAGTGCGTTTACGCTGAAAATCATCGCGCTCATGTCTATGCTTGTTGACCACGCGGGCATCATTATGCCGGAGGCTTTCGGGCTGCCCCACGGCATGAATATTTTTCGTGTAATCGGGCGGCTTGCGTTTCCGATTTTTGTGTACTTGGTTGCCGAGGGATTTCGCCACACGAAAAGCCCGGAAAAATTTTTGCTTCGCTTGGGTATTTTCGCGCTTATATCCGAAATTCCGTTTGACATCGCATTCAAGGCGCAAATAAATTTTTTTGCCGAAACAAATATTTTTTACACACTGTTTTTAGGCGGCGCGGCAATTTACACCTACGAAAAAATTTCGGCGCGGTTGCAGGAAAAATTCCGCGACAGAATCGGTTCTCACGGCACAGCCGACCAACAGGCGGCAAGGGCTGACCGGTGTCGCAATATTGCAATTATTCCGGCGTGTATTTTTCCGTTGATTGCAGAGCTTTTATCTTCCGATTACGGCGCGGGCGGCGTGGCGTTCGTTTTTATTATGTACTTGGTAACGCCGCTCGGATGGCGGCTTGCGGCAATGGCGGTGCTGTGCCTTTGGCAACACGCCGACACAATTATTTTTGTTCTCAGCGGCGGCAGTATTCCCGCAATGTTTTTGTGGATGATTCCCGCGACGCTTGCGTCGGTTGCGCTTGTTGCATTTTACAACGGCAAGCGCGGTCCTGACTTGAAATGGCTGTTTTATGCGGCTTATCCCGCGCATATTTTAATTTTACACTCGGTGGAGGTATGGATTTTATGATTTTGCGAAAATTTTTGCCCTTTCTTTTTGTCGCGCTCATTTTTTCGGCTTGCGGTTCGGAAGACGAAGCGTACGAACCCGAAGCGCGGCGTGTTTATGTTGCCTTGGGGGATTCCGTATCGGAGGGGTTCGGGATGCGAACGCAGGGCGACAGGCACACGTCGCTGTTTTTCGAAATGTTGCAAACCGGCGGCCATGCAAACGAATACGTAAACTTGGCGGTAAGCGGGCATACCACCGGCGATTTGCTTGAACTTCTGCACGGTTTAAGCCCGGCGGAACTCGAAACAATGCAGCACGCAAAAATTATCACGCTTAACATCGGCGGAAATAATCTTCTTTGGCCGGCGTCGAAGCATTTTCCGACAACTCCGCGTGATGCCCAACGAATCGCCGAAGAAACCATGGCTTTCGCCGAAGATGCCCGCGAGCTTGTTCGCGAAGTAATGGAATTCGCCGATGAATCCCGCGATACAATCGGCGACATGTTGGATTTCGCCAACGAAATCATGGAGCTTTCCGAAAATTTCGGCATTCGCGACGTTTTTCGATTGCCCGAAATTGTTGACTCCGCGGCTCCGGTAATTGCCGGCGCGACAGAAATTTTCGCCGAAGTTACCGGCATCGAAGCCGCCGCATCGGAAATGCTCGGTCGCGCAACGGAGCTTGAAGCCTTCGAGCTGTTTTCGTTGTTCTCCGGAAATTTGCCGGAAAGCCTCGAAGCGGAATTACAGGAGGGCGTACGTTTATTTTCGTACGAATTCGCTGAAATTTTAAATATAATCGAGCGCGTCGCGCCGAACGCGGTTCTCATCGTCAACACGGTGTACAATCCGATTCCGGCGGAATTTATGGGCGTACCGGTCGGAATTTCGCACGAAGCGCAGCGGTTTGTTCATGCAATAAATGATGCAATTCGCGAGGAAAGTCAACTGCGGGGATTCGTCGTGTCCGACGTTTACGCCGAAATTTCGCAACAATTGGACATGATGAACGTCAGCTTCGACCTTATTCACCCGAGCCAAAAGGGACATGAAACCATCGCGGAACTTAATTTTTCGGATTTTTTACGGTAGACCTCTTGCGGAAATCAAGTTTTTGGGGGCTTCGCCCGGGATGCATGGGCGAGCAGTTCGCGAAGCGAACGACCAGCCCCCAAGCCCCCACCCGCTTTTTAAAAAAAGCGGGGCAAAAATTATCAAAAAATCGCGCAAAGCGCGATTTTTAAGAAAGTTTTTGTCAAACTTTTTTCAAAAAGTTTGTGGGGTTCGGGGCGAAGCCCCGAAAATTGATTTCCGCGCAACCGACGGGAGCGATAACATGAAAACAACACGCATTCGCCTTGCAGAAGTCAATATCGACATCGACGCCGCAAAAATTTTGGGGCATGAATACGCGCTTCGATTTATCGCGCTTCCTTTTAAAAGAGAAGACGACCGACTGTTCGTCGCAATGCCGGAACCGGAAAATGCCGCGTTAGTTGCAAATTTAACGGACGTAACGGGTTTGTTTGTTGTTCCGGTTTCAGCGGACGAAAACGACGTTCGCTTTTACATAAACAAAATTTTCGGCGAGGAAGAAATCGACTCCATCGCATCGAAATTTTCGCTTGACGAGCAGCTTAAAATTTCCGCAAAAATTCCGCCCGCAAGTCAAATTTCGGACGCACCGACCGTGCAGTTTCTCGATTCGCTCATTGAAGCCGGCGTTGTGAGCCGCGCAAGCGACATACATATCGAGCCGCACGGGCGCCGACTTCGGGCGCGTTTTCGCGTTGACGGCGTTTTGCGCACGTTCAACAGCGTTGACATTTCCATGCTTTCCACGGTAATTTCGCGGTTGAAAATCATTGGCGGCATGGATATCGCCGAAAAACGTGTGCCGCAAGACGGGCATTTTTCCATGATTGCCGCAAACGAAAAAATCGAATTTCGCCTCAGCACTCTGCCCACAACTTTGGGCGAAAAGGCAGTAATTCGGCTTTTGTACGGGCAAAAATTCCGCCTCAAAAAAGAAGATTTAGGTTTTTACGCGCACGACCTCGCCGTTTTAACGGAACTTTTCGCGCGTCCGCACGGCGCGATTTTTATGACAGGCCCCACCGGCAGCGGAAAATCCACAACGCTGAACTGCTTTTTGGAAGAACTGAACACCGACGCGCGAAATATCGTTACCGTTGAAGACCCCGTCGAGAACCCGATTTTGGGCGTTTCGCACGTAAACGTCGAGCGGAACACGCTGAGTTTTGCCGGGGCATTGCGGCACATTTTGCGCCAAGACCCCGACATTATCATGGTTGGCGAAATTCGCGACGAAGAAACCGCCCGCATTGCCGTTCGCGCCGCAATTACCGGACACGTTGTTCTCAGCACCCTGCACACAAACGACGCGGCGGGCGTAATCGAGCGGCTTTGCGACATGGGCATCGAGCCGTATTTAATCGCCGCCGCGCTCAACAGCATTATTTCGCAACGTTTGGTACGACGCATTTGCCGCGAATGCATCCGCGAAACTGACCTTTCGCCGCGACAAGCGCACCTGCTTCGTATGCCGAAAAACACTCGCGTTTTCGAGGGCGCAGGCTGTGCGCATTGCGATTTTTCGGGCTTTCGTTCACGTTTCGCCGTATACGAATACTTTGTAATTAACGAAGACATGCGCCGCCGCATGACAATCGACCCCGCCGCTCTTGCCGCCGATTTGCGCACACGCGGCGGCTTGCGCAAAAACGCCGTTGCCGCGCTTATCGAAGGACGCACAACCGCCGACGAGGTTATTCGCACGCTGAACATTAACGGCGGCGAGGGTGATGATGATGGCGATGATGAGTAGCGGTTGCGGGGGGAGAACCTTTTTTTACAAAAAAGGTTCTCCCCCCGCAACCCCCTCTCCAAAAAATTTAAATGAAAAACCGCGCTTCGCGCGGTTTTTCAAAAACAGTTTTTTTGAAAAGGGGTTTGGGGGAAAACTTTTTTTGCAAAAAAAGTTTTCCCCCAAGGCCTTAAAAGAATCCTCAAAAGGATTCACATTGTTGGAGCTGACGGTCGCGCTGGCATTGTGGGCGATTCTTTCGATGGGCGTATTTTTTGTGTGGCAACACGCGGCAAATGCCGGCGCAGACATGATGGAGCAGCAATACGCCTTTGAAAATGCGCGAATTACCATGGACGCGCTTCTGATGAATTTGCAGCTTGCGAGGCAAGTTGAAATCGGGACGGACGGCGATATGTTGCGAACGCTGTACGCAACTCAGCTCGAAACGGCTATTGCGACGAATGTGTACGAAATCCATTTCATCGCGCACGACGAAATTGTAACAATCGGACAACGAAACGCCGCGAATACGTTTGCAACGAATATCGCGGCGGTTCGGCTTGAGTATTTGCACGGCAACCGAATGCGCGTAACGGTTGTGTCAGCCTGCAACGAACCGATTACGCTTACGGGCAGCGTTTGTGTGCTTGGGACAACGGTTATTTTCCGATAGCGGACGCCAATTTTTAATGAGCTGCGGGGCGTTGCCCCGCGCCCCACGAACTTTTTTGGAAAAAAGTTCGACAAAAAACCATAAAATCGCGCGAATGCGCGATTTTAATTAAAGTTTTTGCCCCGCTTTTTTCAAAAAGCGGGTGGGGGCTGCGGGGGCTGGTCGTCCGCCTGCCGGCGGACTGCTCGCCCATGCGTCCCGGACGAAGCCCCCGAAAACGGAAACATTCAACTGAAAAAATATTTCGCGAGTTCAACACCGCTGTCGAAGTAGCGGCCGGATTCGCCGCAGGCTTCGGAGAAGGCGTTTGCATCTTCGGGGGGGCGCGCCGCCGCCGAATCGAAAAGGACGAAGGGTACGGGTTCGGCGGAATGGGTGCGGATTTCGACGGGGGTTCTGTGGTCGGGAACAATGAGAATGCGATAAGCGTCGCCGCAATTTTGCAGATATTCGTGAACGGTTTTGAACACGCGGCGGTCGATGTATTCGAGGGCGAGCAGTTTTCCGTCTAAATCGCCGCTGTGCGAGCATTCGTCCGGAGCCTCAACGTGCAGAAATACGAAATTTTTGCCCGCTTCGAAAGCGTCGATTGCGTATTGCGCCTTGCCCTCGTAGTTTGTGTGCAAGGTGCCGGTCGCGCCGGGAACGGACGGGCAATCAAGCCCTGCGCTTCCGCCGATGCCCTTGAGCAGGTTTACTGCGGTGAGCATTGTGCCTTTCACGCCGTATTTTTCCTCGTGGGACGACAGCGACATTTTTTTCCCCTGCCCCCAAAACCAGATTGAATTTGCCGGCGGTTTGCCGTTTTTCACGCGCTCGATGTTCAGCGGATGATTTTTTAAAAGCTCGTGACTTTTGAGCATAAGCCCGCGAAGTTTTTCGTCGCTCGGGAGAAAGTCGGCGATTTTTTGCTCCAAAATATCGTGAGGCGGCGTTGTTTTCAAACCGGGGGAGATGTTTTTCGCAACCAAAAGGCAACGGTAGCTCACCCCGGGATAAAATCGCAAGCCGTCGCCGCCGAGCGTTTCGCTTACGAATTGCATCAAAATTTCAGCGTCGTCATTTTCGATTTCGCCCGCACTGTGGTCAACGATAATCGTTCCGTCGTCGGACAGTGTGACGAGGTTTGTGCGAATCGCAAGCTCGTCGTCGCCCACGTCGATGCCCATTGCGGCGGCTTCAAGCGGCGCACGACCCGTCAAACACGCGGCAGGGTCGTAGCCCAAAACCGCCAGATTCGCAACGTCGCTTCCCGGTTCCATGCCGTCCGGAACGGTTTTTACATGCCCCACCTCGCTTAACTTTGCAAGCGCGTTAATGTGAGGAATTTTTGCTGCTTCAAGCGGCGTTTTGTTGCCGAGTGCGGGAATTTTTCGGTCGGCGCAGCCGTCCGGCACAAGAATAAAGTATTTCATATGTGTCATCCTTTCGTATAGGGGAGTTTTATTCACACCCGCATTGCAAATTCACGTTGAACATTACGCGCAACGGTTTTTTTAGCCGCAGCCTCGCGTTTATCATATAATTTTTTGCCCTTGGCAAGGGCGATGTCGATTTTTACATACGAACGCGAAAAATAGGCGCGAACCGGCACAATTGTATAACCGTCCGTTGTGACGCCGGCGCGAAGACGGTTTATTTCACGGCGATTCAGCAACAGCCGCCGCCGCCGAACAGGGTCGCCGTTAAAAATGTTGCCGTGTGAATACGGCGAAATATGCATCCCGTCGATAAATGCCGAGCCGCCCTCGATACGTACATATGCTTCCTTAATATTGCATCGCCCCGCCCGCATGGATTTAACCTCCGTGCCGGTAAGCGAAATGCCCGCCTGAATAGTTTCTTCGATAAAATATTCGTGATACGCCTTTTTGTTTTGCGAAATAAGTCGTTCTGTTTTCTCTTTCATGTTTACACCCGCTTTCCGTTTGGTTAGATTATATTATACGGCGTTATTTTGCAATGGATTTTCGGGGGCGGAGTCCACGGTCTTCAGAAAGGAAAAATCTCATGCTTACAAAAATAAAAAATTTTTATGCAAAACGAAAAGGCTATTATTTTTTTCAAATCGGATTTTTTGTGCTGCTGGGGCTTTTTGCCGTAACAGTTTGGGCGAATTACGATTACTGGGTGTTTAAAATTTTAATCGCGCAAAATTACTATTGCACAAATACTCTCGACGAATTTTACGCGATGCATATTCGCGAGGAGAATCGGCGCGGATTTTTGCGCGACTTCGACAGGGTTGTGATTTCGTCGGTAACGGCGCAGCTTACGAGCATCAACAACGACCGCTACACGTATCTTTACGCGCCGCAGGAAATCACGGCGTCAATTGACGCCAACCGTGCGGCGGCAAGACGCGCAACAATTGAGGCTTTCGACGACGAAACCGTGTATTTATTTTTGCCCAATATTTCAATCGCAACGCAACGCTTCGTGCGGGAGAATCGCGAAGAACTGGCGCAATATTCTGTGTTGATTCTCGACCTTCGCGGAAATTGGGGCGGATTTATCCCGTCGTTTCATCGAACGGCGGATTTATTTGTGCCGCGCGGCGAAATATTAAGCCGGCAGGATGCGCGGCTTCTTTCTTATACGCGAGCTTCTCGCGGCGATGCATTTTTCGATTTCGAGCGAATAATAATTTTGCAAAACGGGCGCACCGCAAGCGCGGCGGAAAGTCTTATTTTGGCGATAAGCGAGCATGTTCCGGAGGTCATAACCGTCGGCGAGCAAACTTTCGGCAAGGGCGTCGGGCAGGTGACGATTCCGCTTACGGGCGGATACGCACTTCGCGCGACGGTTTTGAACGTCCTCGGGCCGGACGGGCGAAGCATAAATCAAGTCGGCATTCCGCCCGATGTTGAATTTATTTTTGAGCAAAATACCGACTTGTTTGAAATTTTATCCGTTTTCATGCATAATAATTCCATCTCACATTGAAGGAGAATTGCCATGCCGCATGTTTTCAATCGTTACACGAACCTCTTGGAGTTCAGTGCGTCGTCCCACGGTCAGCTCGACCGAGAAGACCCTAACCTCTATCGCGACCAGTTCCCGTACAGCGAAGCTCCGAAAACGGTGTTTAACTATCGTTCCGTGCCGATGGATATGCCCGACGAAATTTGGATAACCGACACAACCTTCCGCGACGGGCAGCAATCGCGCGAGCCGTACACCGTCGAGCAAATCAAGCACATGTACAAAGCATTGCATCGTTTGGGCGGGTCGAAGGGCAAAATCCGTCAAAGTGAATTTTTTTTGTACTCGAAACGCGACCGCGACGCCGCCTATGACTGCATGAATATGGGCTATGAGTTCCCGGAAGTTACGGGCTGGATTCGCGCAACGAAAAAGGATTTCGAGCTTGTAAAGGAAGTCGGGCTGAAAGAAACGGGAATTTTGGTAAGCTGCTCGGATTATCACATATTTTTGCAAATGAAAATGACGCGACGGCAGGCGTTGGGGCATTACTTATCCGTTGTGCGCGAGTGCATCGAAACGGGCGTTAAGCCTCGTTGCCATTTCGAAGACATCACGCGCGCCGATTTCTACGGCTTCGTTGTGCCGTTCGTGCGCGAGCTTATGAAACTGTCGGCGGAATCGGGCGTGCCGATTAAAATTCGCGCGTGTGATACAATGGGTATGGGCGTTACGTACCCCGGCACGGTCATGCCGCGAAGCGTTCAGGGCGTTATACACAATTTGACGCATCACGCCGGCGTCCCGCACGAATTGCTCGAATGGCACGGTCATAACGACTTTTATCGCGCCGTGAACAACGCATCGTACGCATGGCTGTACGGAGCGGCGGCGGTAAACACGTCGCTTTTCGGCATCGGCGAGCGTACCGGCAACACGCCTCTCGAAGCGATGGTTTTCGAATACGCACAGCTTCGCGGCACTCTCGACGGCATGGAACCCACGGTCATAACCGAACTCGCCGAATACTTCGAAAACGAAATCGGCTACAAAATTCCGCCCATGACGCCTTTCGTGGGCAAGAATTTTAACGTAACCCGCGCCGGAATCCACGCCGACGGCTTGCTCAAAAACGAGGAAATTTACAATATATTCGACACAACAAAAATTCTCAATCGCCCGTGGAAAGTTGTAATATCAAACACATCCGGGCTTGCGGGCATCGCCCACTGGATGAACGATTTTTACAAAAAATCGCCCAACGATGCCTTTGACAAACGCCACCCCGCTGTAATCAAGGTCAAAACATGGGTTGACGAACAATACGAAACCGGTCGCATCACCCTCATCACCGACGAGGAAATGGAAGCGATTACACAAAAATACCTCGCAGAGTAAGTACACGGGACTCCGTCCCGCACCCCTCTCGCGTGCTTCGCACGCTGGCCGGGCGGCCGGGTCTGCCTGCAAACTTTTTGAAAAAAGTTTGACAAAAACTAAAAATCGCGCAACGCGCGATTTTATAAAGGGGTCAAGGGGTCGCCGACCCCTTGCAGGGGTTTGGGGACGGAGTCCCCAAGGTCTTTAAAATTAAGAAGGGAGCAATATAAATGAGAACTGTAACAGTAATTCCGGGGGACGGAATCGGTCCCGAATGCGTTAATTCCGCCGTGCAAATTATCAACGCAACGGGGGTCAAAATTGAATGGGAGGAGCGTCATGCAGGTGCGCGCGTATTCAAGCAGGGCATTTCGTCGGGCGTTCCCGCCGATACAATCGAGTCGATTAAAAAAACTCGCGTAGCGTTGAAAGGGCCGCTTGAAACGCCGGTCGGTTTCGGGCAAAAAAGCGCGAACGTAACCCTGCGCAAGCTCTTTGAAACGTACGCTAATATTCGTCCCGTGCGGGAATTTCCCGGCGTCACAACCCCTTACAGCGGGCGCGGAATCGACCTCGTTGTTGTTCGCGAAAACGTCGAGGATTTGTATGCCGGCATTGAGCATATGCAAACTCCGGGGGTCGCGCAGTGCCTTAAACTGATTTCGCGCAAAGGCTGCGAAAAAATTGTGCGCACCGCGTTCGAATTTGCCCGCGCCGAGGGAAGGAAAACCGTTGCGTGCGCGACAAAGGCGAATATTATGAAAATGACGGAAGGATTTTTGAAAAAAACTTTCGAAGAAATCGCGCCGGAATATCCCGAAATTGAATCGTGGCACGTAATTATCGACAACTGCGCCCATCAATTGGTCAAAAAGCCCGAGCAGTACGACGTTATCGTCACAACCAACATGAACGGCGATATTATCAGCGACCTTACATCCGGCTTGGTTGGCGGACTCGGCTTCGCGCCCACCGCGAACCTCGGCAACGATGTCGCCATTTTTGAGGCGGTTCACGGTTCCGCGCCGAAATATGCCGGCAAAGACGTGATTAACCCCACTGCGGTGATTTTGTCGGGCGTAATGATGCTTCGGCATATCGGCGAATTTGAAGCGGCGAATCTGGTCGAAAACGCCGTTATGTACACAATCGAATCGGGCAAGGCCGCAACCGGCGACATCGTGGGCTACGACAAAGGCGCGTCCACAAGCCTGTACACCAAAACAATTATTGAGAATTTGGGCAAGAAGCCGTCAAGCGGACAAGCCCGCGATTACAAGGCAATCAAGATGCCCAACGTTTCCGGCGAACCCGTTTCCGTTACGGCGAAATCTCGCCGCGTAATCGGCGCGGATATTTTTGTCGAATGGCCGCAGGATGCCGACGCGCTCGGGCGCAGCTTGGACAAAATCGTCGAAGATTCCGACTTCCGCCTGAAAATGATTTCGAATCGAGGCACAAAGGTTTATCCCGCCGGCGAGGCTCTTATCGACTGCGTTGACCATTGGCGTTGCCGCTTTATGCTGCGCGATGCCGGTGCGGACGCATCTTCCGAGCAGGTGCTTGCGTTGCTTACGAAAATTTCTGCCGTTCATAAGTGGATGCATGTTGAAAAATTATCCGAAATCGACGGCGAACCGGGATATACCATGGCGCAGGGTGAGGATTAAGGCGCGCTCGATTTTCGGTAACTTATGAAAGGTTACAATCGGACATGCTGTATGCGGCATGACGATACAACTACATGAACGAGGTGCAAAATGAAAACTGCCCCCCCCCCGCTTTCCTTTGACGTAAAGCTCAACGACGTATTGAAGCCCGCATAGGGAGTGTTCCCGGTTTTGAAAAAAGCAGAGCAAAACAAAAAAATCGCGCACATCAGCAGCAGTAAGCGAAGTAAACGCTTCCCGCTGCGCCGCGCGATTTTTTTTATGAACGGGTTCGAAGCATACGCCTTAAAATAAGTCCGAATGTGTGCCTGTTTCCATCAACCACAGCTCCAATACGTCCGCGTTTATGCGATATACAAGCAGCCAATCGGGCGCAATGTGGCATTCCCTAAAATTCGCTAAATTTCCCGTCAGTCGATGGTCTTTATTTTTTCCCGGTAACGTTTCGCCGTTCGCGAGTTTTTCAACAATCTCCTCAAGGAGTGTCAAATTATAACCGCGTTTTTTCAGTCGTTTGCGGTCTTTTCTGAATTTTGTTGACAGGACAACGCTATATTTCATTGTCGTCATCCGCGTCCAATTCCGCCCACATCTCTTGCAAGTTTGTATAGCGTTTCGCACCGAGCATTTCATTTTCGTAATTTTTTTGGCTGTAATCGTGCAAATACCCGTATGCACAAACATGCTGCGCAAAGTTCTCTGAACTCACCTCAAACGGAAGCCCCTTTACGATTCGAACCTGATGCAAAAGCAAGTTAAACGCATCACTCAACGTAAGCCCCAAACCTTCAAGGATTTCGGCGGCTTGCACCTTAACCTCGGAATCAACGCGAAGGCTTACGGTTGAACTCTTCGCCATAAAATCAACCCCTTTGCGCCAATATATGAAAAATTATTTGTATTGTCAAACTGTTATCCCGCCGTCACTCCCGCCACGACAGCCAATAAAGTCCATCCCTCCTGCCGACCGAAAACAAATCATCGTGTTCAAGCAATTGCACTCGCGTTGTCGGGACGTGTACAAAAAACCTGCGCCGCGGGTCGCTTGTGTCCAAAAATGTATCAAAAAAAATTTCGTAGTACACAAGCTCGTCGTTGTGAACAAAAATCATTCCGCCGACCAAATCCATCGGTCGGTCAAATGATATGCCCAAAGCGGATTCTATGTCCTCTGTTGTGGCGGACGGCCTTCGGAAATACAACGCCCTGCACCATTCAAAATCGGTTAATTCCTCCAATGTAACAAGCGATTCGCCGTAAGTTTCAACCCGTTCTCTTACGGCAAGAAATAATTCGCCGGTCGGAAACGGACGGCTGTCTAAAAAGCAGCCCGTTGCGCCGGTCAAAATTAAAATTGCGAAGCCCGCTGTAATCACTTTTTTTAAGTTGTTCAACATGTCATCCGTCCTTTTTTAATTCGATGCAGGGTGCATTGTCGATAGCTCTTGGAAAATTGCAGCAAGTTGCTTCATATGTTGCCCCCTCTTATCGGAAAGTTATTTAGGGTGTGTTGCCGACACTGCAAAGTATATCATTGCTTGCGCCTACCCGTCGATGTCGGGTACAACAAAAAATGCTGTCGACAGCCAAAAAGCAACCGACAGCATTTTTTTATAGTTATTACTCAATTACATGTGCCGGCATGTATGTGGGCATCCATCCTCTGCCCAAGATGTTTGTTAATAAGAGCCCACCGGTTCGGCTGCAAATAACAACCCTGATAATGTCCTCGCGGTTAAGCATATCGGCAATGACGATGAAAATTTCATTGTCCTCATCGTGGAACACCAAATAAGGCTCATCTAATCGTTCACCGCCCAATGTCAGCATTTGAGCTATCCTTACCGCTGTTCCGGCGTCGATATTTACCCAACTGTCGATACGGTATCTGCCGGATATTGCCCACGTATGCTCGTCGATGTATAACGCCTCCGACCTATCGTAAACGTTGGAGGTAATAACCCTGTAGCTAACCGTCGGCTCTATTAAATTCAGTACCGAATACAGGGTTATTGAGGTAATTAAAACAAGCACGATATTTAACACGCTGAGTATAATCGCAAGTGTTTTCACGGAACACCGCCTTTCTCACGGCCATGGCAGATATGTCGGCATCGAAGCCCTTTGCCCGATGGATGCCTCTAATACGCCCCCTGTCCTCCCGCACACTAAAACTCGCAACACTCCATCCCTCGAATAAATATCGGCAAGCACAATATATATTCCATGCTCGTCGTTATAAATCACTGTATACGGTTGCCTCAGGCTTGTTTCACCCTCAAAAACAAACATGTGTGCAATCCTTGCCGCCAAGCCCGCATTAACATTTACCCAATCAAAATCTTCAGCCTTGATGCCGCGCAATGTGTATTCTGCAATTTGCAGCATTCCGCTTCTGTCATTTATATCGGATGTAGCCACCCGATAACGAACGACCGACTCCCTCGGGCGCAATACAAAATACAGGGTCACAGAGTTTATCGCTAATATTACGACGGCAAATATTATCGCAAGCATCCTCATATGCAACCTCCTTGTTATGAAAGTTATTTTGCATTCGCATTCCCATCAAACACTGCGAAGTATATCATTGCTTGCGCCTGCCCGTCGATGTCGGGTACAACAAAAAATGCTATCGACAGCCAAAAGGCAACCGACAGCATTTTTATGGCGATTGTTATTCAATTACATGTGCCGGCAAATATGCGGGCATCCACGCTCGCATCAAAATCGTTGTCAGCAAAAGTCCTCCCGTTCGGCTGCACACAATTACTCTGACAACACCGTCACCGTTGACGAGGTCGGCAATGACTATGAAAGCATCATTTTCCTCATCATGGAACACCAAATAAGGTTGACCTAACCTATACATACTTGCCACGCCGTCGTTCCCCCCCAATGCTAACATTTGCGCTATACGAACCGCTGTTCCGGCGTCAATATTTACCCAACCTCTCTCGCGATACCTGCCGGAGCTTGCCCACTCATGCTCATTAACATATAACACCCCCGACCTGTCATAAGCGTCGGATGTAATAACTCGGTAATCGACGACCGGTTCCGTCAAGCTAAACACAGTATGCAATATTAACGAAGAAATTAAAATATTTACAACAACTGCAATGCCGAATGCAATTGCAAACTTTTTCATAAAATCCTCCTCGCGAAAAAAATCAGTCATCCCAACCGGGCAACGTGTCAATAAAAGCATAAAGGCAAAAGTCCGGTGTCCTGTTGCGCAAATGCCAAGGCCAAAGATAAGGGTTTACTCGCAAGTCAAACGCACGTCCTCGCTGAAATTGCCGTAACGGACATTCGTAAAAACCGGTTGCTATAACCTGTTCATCGGTATGACGAGCGGCAACTGTTGCCTTGAATAATGAGCCGCAAATGTCAACTACATATGTGTCGACTCCTCGCTCTATTGCAACAATACGGTCTTCAATTGAAATGCCGGGAATCGACCTCTGGGCGCGGTCTCCGCCGCTCGGCCAGTGAAAAAACTCTACGTTTATATTGGGTCCGTGTGAATGAACTTGTGCAACTTCAGTATGGATAGTGGCTACGTTGGGAGCGTTTGGCGGGTCAGACGGGTTTATTGAAAGTGTAAAATTATTTCTCTCATGGGCTATCGGTCCGGGGAAAATCATTCCAACTCCATCCATACCCCTGCGTGCCGGAACTACCCCGAAAGAATAGAACGTTTCCAAGAGGATGTTTTCATCTCTTACTGTTCGAGGCCAAAACGGAAGCTCGATATATGTGAACGTTATAAAAGGATTTCCAATCGGTATTATAATCGGCTCTTGCCTTGTCGCAAAAACATCAACCCTGAATATAGCCGCACCAAGCTCCCGCCCCTCATGTATCGACCTTCTGTTGAAACGTTCCGCAAAAGCAATGGCAACGTCATCTTGTGAAGAAAATCTGAGGTTATCGGCGACATCTGTAACGCTGACGTCGGGGCATATTTGCGTCATGCTTATTGCGACTCTGTCCGACATTTGTCGTACCTGAACGCCGAGAACGATATACGGGTTATCGATGCTTCCGCTTATCGGCTGAATATTCATCGCTTCGCGCGGTATCGGAGACTCGAAAAAATCTGTTCCGTAGTAATCATCAATCGCGTCGGTAAAATCGGCGTCATCGAAAACAGCATCGGCAAATGCCGCGAATCCCGTTGTTCTTTGATAATGATTATAAAGGGCTTCTTCTTCGCTCATATCCGACGGTATAAGCAAATGAACTTCACCAAACAAGTCCATTAAAACTGTACCGTCGTCATTCCATTCGACAAACATGTCGTGTGATGTTCCGCCGTGGCTGAAATAAAGCGTGGTCAAAAACCTGTACAGGTATACTTCATCGCCAACCGCCAAGCCGGTATTTTCAGCAAATTGCGTATCGTCGTCGGTTGCGTGAATGCCGGACGCATCCGCATTGCGCGTAAAAAAGTTAGCCATAGGGCGGCTAAGGAAGTCCAAATCATCCATAATCCCGCTGAGGTCAAAAAACGGTGCAGGGTTCACCCTCCGGCTGTTGCCCGTCCCTACCGGTTCGGCGTTTTCCGACGTATGCAGTATCAGCTCCAGTACGTACCTATCCATATGCGGAAGCATATGCCCGATAACTTCGCCCCGGTTTACTTGTTGCCCAACGACAACACTGCTCGCCATGTTGAAGTAAATCGCTCTCATGTAAGTTCCGTTGCGGCGGAAACTTATATACACCCTATCACTCGACGAATACACAACAACACCCGCCGCTAAAGCTCATACTTCCGACGGCGAATCGCACTGAATATTCAGCCCCGGGCTTATTACAGGCGAAAGGCGGTCAAGCTGACCGTACCACATTGTTACCTGCATCGAATCGAGCGGCCAGTGCAACAAGCCGACATTGTTGGGAATATAATCGGATACCTGCATCGTGATTATATCAAAAGTTTGCGACGGAATCCCCATTGCTTCAACCGCAAAAAGTGCGCCTTCTTCAAGCAGGAAAATTCCTGTACCGTCAAATTCCGGGCGGACGCGCTCGAAATCATAATATCTGTCGTTGCCGTAAATTTCGGTTAATAAGAACACTGAGGGGGAGAAGCCCGCGTTAGCTGTATCCGATGCGTCGGCATTTGCGCCCGAATCCGTATCCGCATTTGCCGTTCTGAAAGCAAACAATCCCGTTGCCGGTGCGGTAAATGTGTACTGCGTTGTACCGAATGCGCCGAACGTATCGCCGTATCTTGTTGCCGGTACGCCGGGTGTAACGGTTATTCCGGTCGGGTCAAGGACTTCGAAGCCGGCGGTTAAATCTACCGGTAAATACCGGAACGTTGCAACCGAACCGACAGGC
>Ga0123355_10001056_pt1 | contig 38125 bp, 45 predicted proteins | sample TergutEmb28metaG_3_FD_89872 | JGI IMG/M metagenome (GOLD analysis project Ga0123355, IMG submission 89872) | Embiratermes neotenicus P1 segment gut microbial communities from Petit-Saut dam, French Guiana - Emb289 P1 | ecosystem: Host-associated > Arthropoda: Insects > Digestive system > Gut ...
AGCAGCAAATGGAGCAACTCCCGCTCAACAAACACACCACACTACCCGCATGGAACTACACGTTGACTCCAAAAACTATGTGAAATTGTTTTAGCGCAATCCCCTAGCATTTCTTGCCAGCTTCTACCTGTCAGGCACATCGCTGGAATACGCACTGTGGGAAGTGATATGGGCAAATCTACTGTCTTTTGTGCCACCATTCGCGCAGCGATTTACAGCGACCAGTGGTATCCAAGGAAACCAGAAAAATGCCGTCCAGGTACGTGTTTAGCCCAGGCGGTATAAGGACAAAAGATGCGTGCCAGTCGGGCGAGGTCCGACCCTCCGCAAGCTTGACATGTACGCCCATGTAGCGTACCATGTACGCTGTTATGGCGTACAAGGCGCTGACCGTCGAGGAACTCCTGGCCCTGATGAAAAAAATCCAGGGAGAAAAGACCAATACCGAATTCGCCGCCGATATCGGCATCTCGAAGCAGTATCTGAGCGACCTGTACAGCGGCCGCAAGATCCCGAGCGATACTGTGTCCGCCGCGTTCGGTTTTGAGCAGAAGGTAGAAACCCGCTACGTTCGGTCAACGACCGCCGCCAAACCGGAGGCACCCAGTGTCGCAGAACCATCCCGACAGAAAACAAGACGTGCTCGTAAACGTGATTCTTGACAAGTCCGGCTCCATGGCCAGCAAGACCAACGACGTGATTGAGGGATTCAATGCCTACGTCGCCGGACTGGGCAAAGAAGATCAAGTGAACTATATGTTTTCACTCACGCTTTTTGATACTCAGGTCGCCTATCGTCACGTGGGGATTCCGCTACCTGAGGTGAAGAGACTCGACAGTAAGTCGTATCAGCCAGGGGGGAACACGGCCTTGAATGACGCCATCGGCATCACCGTGCGCAAGGTCGAGGCTGATCAGCCCAAGGTCGATAAGGTGGTCACGGTGATCATGACCGACGGCGAAGAAAACTCTTCGCGGGAATGGACTCACGATGCCGTGAGGGGCCTGATCGAGCAGAAGGAGAAAGAGGGCAGCTGGACGTTCATATTCCTGGGCGCCGGTCTCGATGCCTGGCATCAGGGCAGGTCATATGGTGTTCAAGCGGCCAATGTAGCGCAGTACAGTACGCATCAGTACCAGGAAGCCTTCGCGGCCATGGCTGCCGGCACCAATTTGTTCTCGTCGAGTCCCAAGCGCCAGTCGGGAAACTTCTTCGCCTCCCTGTCGAAAGAATTCATGCGCAAGGCGGGGTTGCAGCAGGAGAAGAGCAAATGATTTTACACACCCGTTTCCTCCTCTAAAGAGGTTGCACGAAGCCTGAGCTTTGGTGAGGGGTCCTTGCTTTTCTTGTTCTTCTTGGGCAGCATGATGTTGATTGCGGCGTCGTCGAGCGAAGTCTTGATGTGCGCCGCATAGTATTTCTCGATCATCTCAACAGTTGTGTGGCAGTTCTTAGCAATTTGGTGGATATCAGCACCCACGCCTCGCCGCGCGCAACAAACTCCTCAGGTGTTGCATGACCTTCACCGACGCAGAAAGTAATCTCTTCGCCGCGAATATCATATAGGTCTCGACGTAAGGCTCTGCAGCTACAAGTAGGCCGATTCGTAAAATCGAGCCGGCATCCCCTCGCGTCCTTCGGCCGCATACTTGTGGTAGTCCGAAACGCATTGTCGACGAGTGACCTGGCGATATCGCTCGAATGGTCTACGGAATGCCAATGAGCAAGTTGGCGATCATTCCGATGGATTGCTCGTGCCCTCCGGCAAGCCACGAAAACTGACCTCGGCAACAGCCCCGAAGCTCAATCATGGCTGGCGTTTACACTGAGGTGCGAGAAATAGGACTCTCAAAGCAGGTGGTTGCGATACATTTGGGGCGCGGACAGAGTCACTGTAGGAACAGCGTAAATCCAGATGCTGGAGCTACAAATGATGACACGAGTAGGGGATGAATCATCCACACGCGGACTGGGACGCTACTTTTTGCTGTCGTTCTTGCTCGTCTCTAGTCCCCTTCCGTTCCTACTTGCAATGCAGTATCTGGCGGGAGGCCCCAGTAACTGCGTGCCCGCGTTGTTGGGATGGTCAGCCCTCGCTTTCCTCTACTGGTGGCCGATCGGAATCTTCTTGTTTCTGTGGAAACGCGGTTGGGCAAGCCGACTCTTAATCGGCTATTTGATCTCGCTTCCTCTGTATTTTGTTTGTCTGCTCCTGATTTATCCGGTCTTCAATGGCCATTTCCATCCCAGCAGCCCTTCCGTATGGGGCATCTATTTTTCGGAAACTCCCATATTCTTTGCTTTCGCCATGTTCCTGTTTCTTCTTGTGAGGCGCGACAATACGGCTCGACAAATCACTTCTTGGCTTGCAATCGTAGTATTCGCTATCGGCGTAGCCGCTCCTATTTTCTATGCGGCCAGAACGGATCACTACATCTGGCCGAAAACCCGCTCAGTGCAACTGAACGTGAAACATGCTCGAATCGTAGATGCCGCGGCCAATCGTATTATTGATGGTTTTAATGTTCACGTAGAAAACGGGCGGATTGTTGCGCTGGTTGATGCTGCGGGAGACTCCTCGAACTGGCCCGCCATCGATGCCGATGGCCAATACCTAGTACCGGGTTTGATCGATGTACAGATGTACACACACATCTGCAGACGCCGATTCGAAGTTTGCTCGCTCCATTCGACGTTCGGTTTCTGATCGACGCGATCTTTTCTGACTACGCACCACAAAGACGCACGTATTTGGAAAACGCAGTCACCACGGTGCGCGACGTGGGCGGACCGGCAGCGCACGCATATCATATGCGAGAAGCACTGCAGGCAGAGCAGATTCTGGGACCGAGACTTTTCGTTGTTGGTCGCCTCGTAACCTCGCCTCATGGCCATCCTGTCTCGACAATTTGGAACGCTCAGATTTCGAAGCAAGGGGCAATCTTGGCGTCAGATTCCTCAAGCCTGATCGGAGGACTCGAAAACAACTACAAGGCCGGACCACCTGATGCTGTGAAGTTCATCTACGGAACAATCGGTTGGGCTAGTGAGAAACTGGCGCCGAACCTGTTAAAGGAAGGCATCGAGTGGGCTCACTCCAAGGGACTGATTTCGATCGTACATGCCGAGACCACCGAAGAAGTCACGGAGGCCGCACGCGACGGCGCCACGGGAATTGAACATGTGGCTTCGATCGAGAGCTTGCCCGCTGATTTGGTATCTCTGCTGGTGGTGAAGAAAACCTACGTCGATCCTACGTTTGGAGAGCTAAATACCGCGCTCACGCTAGGGAACATGGATGAGGCAAGACGCGAGAATTTGCTGCAGGAACGGTATCAATTCATCCGAACGCTGCACAACGCCGGAGTTCGACTGGCGATTGGCACAGATGCGCCACTGGTTCCATACGGAAGCGGGTTGCACGATGAATTCGATCATTTCCTCAAAGCTGGATTTACGCCGGCACAGATTCTGGCAATTGACACTCGAAACAACGCTTCCTTACCAAACCCGATCCTATACCTCCCGATGCTCCCGTGACGATTGCCGTTTTCCTGTCTAACATACATACTCCATTGTTCACAAAGGCTCAGATCCCAATCTGAGATGGTTTTTTCGTTGGCTCAGCCTCAGTGGTGTGAAGGAAGCGGGCCGCGGATCCGCCGACCCCTGTGCCCCGGCGTTTTTCCGTGGTGCGTCCAGTCTGGAGCTTCGGCGGAAGGTTCATGTCGATCAGCATCTTCATGCGCCTGGGAGGACGACCTCGCGGTCCTCAGCGAGCCAGGCCGCATACCACTTCGATCGGCCCTGCGCCGATCTGAGAATACCACTTGAAAACCAGCATCTCCCAACCTCTGCCCTTCACATCGCCAAAGACGAAGAAGTCAGACTTCCTTTTGCGATAACTGTCGCAAAATCTTAGTTCCCTATCGCAAAGCGCCGGCGCGTTGAAGCCGGTTAGGGCACGAGTGTGTCCCCCGCCGGGGCATTCTGGGGAACGGATTACGACTGGCGTAAGGCAGAAGCGAGGCTGAATGCCCCAGCTGGTTTTGGCTCTATGGCGGGCGTTCAGATTGATCTAATAGGAGGTGCAGTTTTGTATAAACGCATGGCTCTGCTCAGCTCTATGTTCCTGCGGCTCGCTCTTGGTATCTCATTTCTTTCGGCAGTAGCAGACCGCTTCGGTTATTGGGGAGCGATTGGGCAGCGGAACGTAGCGTGGGGTGACTTGCGCGTTTTACGGCATACACCGCGAAGCTTTCGTGCATCTCACACGACTCACGCGGAGTGGACTCCGATAGCCGGTAGGGACGACGCCCTGACGAGTCTAGAGAAGATCTCCCTTGCCACTCATTGATACCGAAGTATTACTGATACCAAAGTATTACTGATACCAAAGTCCAATTGTTTCCCATTCGCTCTTTTGGTCTGATGGTTCATCGTATACGAGCGAATCGGAAATGCGTGCCGTAAGGCTCGCGAGTTGATCGCGATCCTTTGAGGACCTGTAACACGCAAAAACAAGCTTGGATATTTGATTAGGAGAAATACTCAGATGGGAAGCTCAAATATTGCGGACAAGGTGGTTGTAATTACCGGAGCCAGCAGCGGTATAGGAGAAAGCACGGCAAAACTTCTGGCGAAACATGGAGCGAAAGTCGTATTAGGAGCGCGGCGTAAGGACCGGCTCGAAGCAGCTGTAAAAGAGATTTCGGCGGCAGGAGGTAAGGCCATCAGTTTCGCGGTTGATGTTACCCAGCGCGCTGACGTGGACGCACTCATGAGAGAGGCCGCCGAGAGTTTCGGCCGCATTGATGTCATCGTGAATGACGCCGGTGTCATGCCCATCGCACCAATGGGTGCTCTGAAAGTGGACGAATGGGACCGGCAGATTGACGTCAACATCAAAGGCGTTCTATATGCGGTGGCTGCCGCCTTGCCTCAAATGCAGAAGCAGAAGAGCGGCCACATCATCAATATCGCTTCGGTTTTCGGGATCAAGATCTTCGCCCCCGGCGCGACGGTTTACTGCGCTACGAAGGCGGCTGTGCGCGCGTTGACTGAGGGGCTCAGGATGGAGCTGCATTCCCAAAATATCCGCTGCACGATCATCTCGCCTGGCGCGGTTGCCACAGAATTGCCTGAGAGCAGTTCCGATGAAGCGACCAGAAAGAATTTGCGCGAGTTTTACAAAATGGCTATTCCGGCCAACTCGATCGCGGGCACGATAGCTTACGCAATCGAGCAACCGGCCGAGGTGGAAATCGATGAGATAGTCATCCGCCCCACGGCGCAGGACTTCTGAGAAACTCAGAACTCTCAAAAACGAGAATTACACTCGGAAAGCACCGCACCGATACGTCTTGCGCCCGTCGCCCACTGGCGACTGACATCAATGCCTCCTCCCGAAAGTGGGCTAATGAGCTGGATTACAGGCTGATAAAGGAGCTCTGGGCGTTCACCGAGAACCGGATCGCGGTTCTCTTCGCGTACGAGTGGCACGACGACTCTGGGCATCGGTATCGCTCCTAAGGCAATGATGACAATGATGACTGGGAATTCAATGACGATGGCCTAAGGAAACTAGTGAATACCGCACTGGAGTCGGTGCCCACTGGCCTTTCCTTCCCGATGCGGGGAGCGTGGTTCAAAAAGATCTGGATATCGCCGAATACACTGATCCTGCTCACAATCCCATCATCCCACACGTCATTGTCCTTGAGCCCGGTCTGGTCGTTTACGAGATCTACACCGGCTACTGGTTCTTTAGCCGGCCGACTGTGGAAGATCTCCGCCAGGACCTGCGCGCGGTACTCAAGAAATGCCGGCCGGACTGGGACATCACGGCGTCCGAGATGAAAGCGCCATGGCAGCGAGGCCGCAAGGAACTCTGGGCAGGGACCAGGCTCTTATTGCTCCATGGCCTGCACTGCTTTTTTTGCCTTGTGGCGGGCCCAGCGGCGGCCCTATAAGCGGGCACAGAACGAAGTCACTACCTCGATCACCTTGTTTACGAGCGCTAATCCCATTAGAGGTCAATCTGTGCGGCTCTTAGGGCTCAACCAGCGGACCCGATGCGCGAGATCGTCCGATTCGGGCAAAAGATAGGGCTTGACATGCGACCAATCATTGTCTATTGTCTATGTACATTAAACAAAGAGCGGCCCCAAGCTTTCTACTTATGGTAAATCTCGCTTCTGACGTGCCCGTATGCCGGCAAAGTGTTGATGGATTGCGAGTTTGGCTGGTCAGCGGGCAGGTCAAACCCGCTGGCGCATGGCGAAAACGCGGCTTCTCGGGGCCCAAGGCACCTTCGAATCCGCAACTTCTAAAAGCAAGGAATGAGCTTAATCATGAATTTTATTTCAATTGTCGTGGACATCATCTTGGCCGCCTACATCGTGCGGGAATGTATTTCGTTCGTTACGCGTTATCGTCGCCTTAAGGAGGAGGTCGCGAGCGGCGATCCTCAGGCAAGGACCCGACTGTATCGAGAGACGATAATCTTCGAATGGGTGAGCGCCGGCTTGGCCGTAATCGCCCTTCGATTCGACTGGAGAACGCTGAATCCGAATAGCCTCGGGCTGCATGGGTCAAGACTACCGCAAGCGCTCACGCTCAGTTTCAACAGAGACATGCTGCTAGGAATGATTCTCCCGTTTGCCATTGGAATGATCGCCATGGTCGTGTGGGCGATTTGGCGCAAGCGGCGCGGTGGCATTGCGGTGCCAAGTGCTTCTGCCTCACGATGGCATCGGCTCATGCCGGATTTCGCCGCGCTCGCTCCGGTGACAAAGCACGAACGACTGCTTTGGGTGCTGGTCGCCCTCAGCGCAGGGATTTGCGAGGAGATCGTATTTCGCGGATGGCTGCTATTCTCGCTCCACAGCGTTGCTGGCTTGCAGGGTACGTTGCTGCTTGCTACGGCTGCCGCGCTTTTCGGATTAGGCCATGCCTACCAGAAAATTACCGGCGTGATCCTGACCGCTTTCCTGGGACTGGTGTTTTGCGTGATCTACGTCAAGACTGGATCACTCGTCGTGCCGATCGTCTTGCACTGCCTTGTCGACCTCAAATTCGCGATTCTTCCCGCACCGCGTCCGGAAAGGACGGCGCCGGCTTATGCATGAAGCCACTCCTCGGGAACCGAAAAAGTCGGAAACGAAGTCATAGAAGCGGGATTTCTCATGAGGTCAGGTGCGTTCACATTTTGGAGAAATGGCGCTCAGGAATTAACAGTCTTCCGGAAACTGTTGGGCTACAGAGTTATAGTTATGACTCTCAAGGCCGGGCAAAAGGTTGACCAAGTGGTTGGCGTAACCAGACATAAGCTGAGGATTGGTTTCTTCACCTCGCATTGTCTAGAAGGAAGAAGGAAGCCCAGTGCTTTAGCCGAACCACGTTGCTGAATCGGAGGTTGAGGCGATGGACAAAGACTTTATCGCCAGGCAGCTAATCTCTAAAATAATCTGGCTTTACACGCTGGCGGTTACGTCGCTGGTTGGCGTGATGCCGCTTTGTGCTCAGTCTCCGCCAGATCTGGACCGAGATTCGGTGCCGTTGATTCGCGTCTCCTCAAGACTGGTTTTGCTCGACGCCATGGTAAAGAACAAGAAGACCGGGGAACTGATTGGAACGTTGAGTCAAGACGATTTCCGAATCTATGACGACGGCGTTCCGCAGCAGATCAGCTACTTTAGTCACGATCAATTACCGTTGTCGGTGGTCTTCCTATTTGATCTTACGGATAGTGTGCAGCCGATTCTGAAACCGCTGGCGGACGCCGCGCATGAGGTGCTGAACCATCTGAAACCGGAAGACGAGACAGCGATCATGGGTTTCTCCTCTCACACGGAGTTGTTGCAAGACTTCACCACTGACCGCTCGCTTGCCGCCGACGCAATTGAGAAGGCAGCCGGGATGAAGAGCTCAGAAGCCACGTTTATCCACGAAGACATGTATGAAGCCATTCAGCAGGCGGTGAAGTCAACCATACCCGGGAGCCGGCGGGTCCTCGTCTGGCTCACCGATGGGACTGCAAACTTCGAAAATTCCCTGACGCAAAAAACGATCGGGAAATCTGCTCCTGCGCACCTCCATAGCAAAGCGGAGGCAATCAACGAACTCGAACACTCTGAGGTTGTGGTTGCCGCTTTGATCGACCGCTCGGCGCGAACGGATGCCCTTATCGCAGCAGCGGACATCAATCCACTCGCATTCATCGGTGGAGCGCGGGTTGGAGACATTCGCAGGTATGCGGAGATGACCGGAGGTCCCGTGCTCAACACCAGCAAGACTGGGATTGCTGCACGGCTGGCATTGTTGATCGATCAGCTGCGAAATCGTTATACCTTCGGATACAAACCTGGCGATTCGGGGGGAGACGAGCGTTTCCGAAAATTGCAAGTAGCGCTTGTTCCCACTGTTTATAGCGAGCATCCCGGTCTGACGAAGGCAGATATCGTCGTTCGGACGAAGACTGGTTATTTCCGCTAGTGCCAGCGAAGGGTTTGGAGGCCCAAAAAGACGAATCACCCTCTCGGCCAAAATTCCGGCCGAAGGATAAGTATCGAAGCGGGTGTCGGTTGGCCTAAATGAGTTCTACAAAGGGAAAGTCAAGACTCCCCACGGCTGGAGTTTTCTTGCTTTCCAGCCCCCGCTGAATCCGGGTGGTTGCTCAGACGGATACGAAGATCAGCATGCTCATAAGACGACCACAGCCCGAGGAGCGCGATTCCGTTCGTGCGGTCGTCCAAACCGTGGTCGATGAGATTTACGGCGGCCTTTGGGCACCTCCACCACTTCCGGTCGATGAGGAGAACTGGCTTTCCTTTTGGGTCGCTGTACGGGATGCGAAAATCATCGGAGTGGTTCGGACTAGCGGAGAATGGCTGGATGATTTATGGGTGCTTCGTGAAAGCCGGGGATATGGGGTCGGCAAGCGTCTGCTCGCGCAAGGGGAGGCTGAAATCATCGCTCGCGGCTATGAAAGACTGTATCTTCGCGTCGTTCAATCGAATGCAACAGCGATCGAGTTCTATCGCCGCCACAGTTGGCGAACTGCTCGGGCACTTCCCCATGAGAGACTTCCAATAACGATGCTAGAAATGTTCAAACTTAAACCCTCGCGCCCGACTTAATGAGTGAGATCAGGATTTGCATCAACTTACTCGAGGTGCGGTTGTTCGCTTTCTGACTCCCTTGCCGGAACCAGCACGAGTTTGTGCTCTTTCACAACCGCGTCTATCTCCCCGTACAGATCAACCGCAAGAGATTCGAAATGATCCTCGACACCGGTGCTGCGATCAGCGGGTTGAGTCAGCAAACAGCCACCGCCCTTCACCTGCAAAATCCGGCACCGCGACTGTCACCGGAAATGGTGAATTCCGCCCCAAAATTAACCTTGCAAAGAACGTCAGTTTCCGGCTGGGAGATGCCGAACTTCTCGAGAAGCTCGTGGGAATCGCACAATAGTATGATTTGGAATTGCACGAAGGGAAAGCGATTGCTGGATTTCTTGGGGTTAACCTCTTTCGTCGTTATGTTGTCGATCTCGACTATCCCGACTGGACGCTCTCGATTTTCGAACCTGAGAACTTCGTTTATGCAGGTCCCGGCGAACGAGTCACTTTGACTCAGAAGCATGGTGCAGCGTTACTTCATGCCGCTATCCAGTTGGCAGGCCACGATCCTGTCTCGTGTGAACTGGCCATCGACTCCGGAACCTATTCTGCGCTGCGCCTATACCATCCCTTCGTCGAGAAGCATAATCTGCTCCAAGAAAAGCTTCCCGGTGTCGACTCTTTCGGATTCGGCCTCGGCGGAGAGTTTAGGGAGAGGCTGGGCCGGGTCGCCTCCCTCAAGATCGGTGCGCTCGAAATCAAAGAGCCAGTCACGGCATTCTCGACTGCAAATGGCGGAGCTACGGCCGCAGTTATGACGGAACGATTGGCGGCGAAATCCTTCGGCACTTTCGAGTGAGTCTTGACTATCCTCATCAGCGAGCAATCCTAGAACCTGCATCCAATTTCGCCGAGCCTTGGGAATCCGACAACGGCGGCGCGATCTTTCACGCCACCGATTCGTCTCTCAAGACAGTATCCATCGGCCATGTGCTCGATGACTCTCCGGTTGCTGCCAGCGGCCTTAAAGAAGGAGACGTGATTTTCTCAGCCAACGGACAAAAAGCGTCCAGCTTAGGCGTGGACGGACTTAGGCGTCTCTTCTACTCGCCCGGCAACTACCATCTCGAAGTTCAACGCGGCCAGAAGACGTTGGAGGTGGATGTGACTACTACCGCCCCGCTGTACTAGCAGCCGCTCAGCCTCCCGCAAGTACCGGGCAATCTCCGCGGTCTGTGACTCTATCAGGCGTTCACAAATGCATCGACCCCACTAAGACTCCCGGTATGAAGAGTGCGATCTCTCTTAGAGAAGGAGTGCAGGAGTGGAGGAATGAGCGGATTAGGGACGGCGCCTCAGGCTGCGCCAACCACCAGCACGGTTGTTAGCGATTACTGCCTTGAAGAGGTTTAGTAGAGCACGCTTGTTAATCGATTCGCCTTCGTACACCTGTATTGCTCGTGCAGTGGAATTGCCCTGGCCCTGGTTGATAATCCCTTCAGGGTCGGGAGCGATCGGATCGTAGATGAAAATGTTGACATGGTCTTTGGCTCCCAAGAGCGCGCAAATGTTACCGTCGAGGGTGAAATATGGTAGCTTGGTACGCTTGATGGTCTCGCTTACATCTTGGTCAGCGGCGTGCACTAGATCTCGCACCTGCCGACACACTTCCTGTTGCCAACTTGGTAGAGACTTGATGTAGTCGTCAACTCGACGATCAGCGCGGTACTTGGCTCCTGGCATAACTGTTCAGGGTCTCCGGAATAACACGATCGTTCAACTCCGATGAAGAGCTCAATCGGCCCCGTTCTACCCGTCTTAAGATTCTCGCTGCACGCAGCGCCGGGGCCGCTGGCCAGAAGGGCGGTTTGCGAGCCGTGTCCACCAAACGGTGAAAGCCGCTCGAGCGGGATTTGCGTGTGGTTATCGCGTTGAAACGCAAGCAATTTGTCGACTGCCGAAAAAGCCTCGTCGAACGATATTTGGTCGTTCCCCTTGCCGCCCAACTGCTGGCGCCAGTCGGAGAACCACTATTCCAGTTCCAGCCGCGGCTGGCGGCACTGTCCCAGCCTCCATAGGCCCGTTCCATCACGGGTTCCAGTACATCCAGGTCTGGACGAAGCAGATCAGCCCGCACTCGATGCGAACCTAGCAAGTGTCCTACAGGTAGTCCTGGGCCGCCGGTTACCCATTCGGCGGGAGTTGGCAAGGAATGCGCAGTCCAGGGTGGGGCAAAGGGATGTTCTTTCAGGAAGCTTCCGTGGCGAAGCACCAACCCGACTTGCTTCAGGCAAGCTTCCTCCATGTCTATCTCTTCCTGTGTGAGATTGGCATGCACAGGCGAAGGACGGTGTGCGGCCCACTCGAGGACCAGAAATACACAGATCAGGAAGAGCACGAGCACGCCTAGAATCCCAGCCAGCACGTACAGCAACAGACGGCCAAGCCGTGGTCTCGCAAGACTCGCTGCGGTTCTGGTTGCAGGCATAAGACGGAACCCCTCTACGGAGACCTCCGCAGACTTCGGAGCCGCTATTCTAATTTAAGACTCAATGGCTGCGGCTGGCTCCGATTACGCTTTCCGAGGTTCCGTTCGATAAATTGCTTCTTACACGGCATCCCATCATTTTCCCGAAGTGTCTGGATTTCGTTAAGAGCAAGCAAATAGAGTATGATCCGTCCTGCTATCGGGGTACGAGTTGAAAACATGATCAAAGTGAAGTCGCGTAATGCGTGAGTCCATCGACTGGCCCAGGCGACCCTCCAACCACCGCCGCCGCTTTCTGGTTATCCTTGTTTTAGTTGTTTTTCTCATCTTCGGTAGCGGGACGACTCTGTCGTACTACGTCAATCTCCTCTGGTTCGGCTCCCTCGGATACGAAAGCATTTATCGAAGGACTCTAAGCATGCAGTGGTCGGTATTCGCGATTTTCTTCGCCGCGACATTGCTCATTCTGTACGGATGGTTTCTTGTCCTCAAGCAGGCGTACCAGCCTGACTTGCCAGATGGCGGCGTCATTTTCATCGGCCGTCAGCCCCTCAAATTGCCGGTCACGCGCATCATGAATTTCATAGCACGGCTGGTGTTTGTTGTTATTGCCCTAGCAACGGGAGCCAGCATGATGGAAGAGTGGAACGCCTTCGCGCTCTACTGGTATGCACAACGAAGCCGGAGTTCCATGGTCGATCCCATTTTTGGTCGGCCGCTCCATTTTTATCTGTTTACTCTTCCGGTGTGGCAGTTGATCGCGGGCTGGCTGCTGACGATCGCCATCATCGGCAGCGTCGTAGCGCTTTTCTTTGTTCTGATTACCGGCGCTTTCCAAATCTTATCCGCATATCGTGGCAGATCCATTCCATCCTCCTGGCGCGGAGTATCGATTGCCCTTGCCTTCCTGCTGCTGGTCATCGCCCTGCAAGTCTATCTGAGCCGCTTCGGAGCGCTCTTTGAGGAGCACACGATTTTCAGCGGCGTTTCCTATACCGATGCGCACATCAGGCTACCCGGACTGCTCATTGTCTGCGCGGCACTCGTGGTGGGCGCTGGTATCGCTCTTCTCAATGTCGTGTCGCCGCCACGCGTGCGCTGGTTGGTGGCGGCAGCCGTTCCGGCCGTGTTCTGCTATGTCGCTGTACAACTCGTGGCCTGGTACGTGGGCAGCTTTATCGTCAAGCCCAACGAACTGGATCGGGAGCGGCCTTACATCTCCCACAATATCGAACTGACCCGGGAAGCATACGGCTTGGATCTCGTCTCGCGGCGTGAGTTTCCTGCTGAGACCTCCGTCGAAGCCACCGATGCGGCGAGTAATCAAGCCACGCTACAGAACATCCGCTTGTGGGACTGGCGCGCCCTGCGGGATACTCTCCGTCAGATTCAGGAGATCCGCACTTATTACGATTTTCCCGACATCGATATCGACCGCTACGACATCGACGGCAATGTGCAACAAGTCATGCTCGCCGTGCGTGAGTTGAGCGTCGACAAACTTCCCGAGAGCAGCCGTAACTGGATCAACGAAAAACTGATCTACACCCACGGCTTCGGCATCACTATGAATCCGGTGAATGGATTCACTCCCGAAGGTCTGCCCACGCTTTTCTTGAGCAATATGCCGGTGCAAAGCACAGTGTCAAGCATCCAGGTACGCGCCCGGAAATCTATTTCGGAGAACTCACCGGAAACGACGTGTACGTCAAGACCAGGCAACAGGAATTCAATTTTCCCCAGGGCCAGACCAACAACTTAACTGCGTACCAAGGCACGGGCGGTATTGCTATTGGCGGATTTCTGCGCCGCATCCTTATCGCCATTAATGAAGGAGATTTGACGAAGCTTCCCTTCAGTGACGACATTACCCCTCAAAGCCGCCTTCTCATGCGGCGCACCGTGGACGACCGCGTAACTGCTCTCGCTCCGTTTCTCACGTACGAATCCGACCCTTACATCGTCATCTCCGATGGCCGGCTCCTGTGGATGCTCGACGCGTACACCACTGCAGACACTTATCCCTACTCCAGGCACTATCTACTGAACGGGAATTCCGTGAATTACATGCGGAACAGCGTCAAGGTGGTCGTCGATGCCTACGATGGCACCACCACGTTCTATGTCTTCGATCCCCAAGACCCCGTCCTCAACGCTTATCGCCAGATTTTTCCCTCGTTATTCAAAGATGCCTCGGCCATACCAGCCGCGTTACGCCAACACGTACGCTACCCGGAGTTGTTACTCAAGATGCAGGCGGCGGTGTATGCGCTTTATCACATGACCGATCCGGAAGTGTTCTGTAACCGCGAAGACCTGTGGACAGTGGCTACCGAAGTCGGTTTGGGCGACTCCGGTGAGCAGACCACGAAGACGATGGAGCCTAATTTTGTTCTCATGAAACTGCCCGGCGAAAGCAACGTGGAATTCGTCAATATCCTGCCCTTCACCCCGGCCAACCGCGACAACTTGATCAGCTGGATTGCTGGCCGCAGCGATGGCGTGCATTACGGAACCTCCATCGTCTATGACTTTCCGAAAACCAGGTTGGTCGTTGGCCCGCTGCAGATCGAAGCCCGCATCGATCAGAATGCCCAGCTCTCCGGACAATTGACTCTGTGGAACCAGCAAGGCTCGCACGTTCGCCGCGGAACTCTGCTCGTGATCCCCTGCGGCAAGGCGCTCCTGTATGCCGAACCCATCTATCTCCAGGCCGAACGCAGTCCCATGCCCGAACTGCGCCTGGTCGTGCTCGCACTGCAAGACCGCCTCGTATACGGCCCAAATTTCGATGCGGCCATGAGAGCCATGTTCGGCAACGAGGCCGCGTCATTAAGTACCGCAGCTCCTGCCATTGAGCCGATCGCCAACGCCGCGGCAGCCAGTGCCAAACCAGCCGCGGATCTGTCCGTTCTCATTTCCGGCGCAGCTAAAGACCTGGCCGATTATCAGCGGCTCACCGCCGAAGGCAAGTTGGGCGAGGCGGGGCAGAAGCTGGACCAGCTGAAAGAAAAGCTGGACCAGCTGAATCGGCGGCAGAAATGATTTCCGCTGACGAAGCGGGAATGCACACAGCGGGTCACTGGGTGCGCTCTGCATGGTCCAGCAAACAGCTCGCAATAGCCTTTCTGCAAATTGGCACGAGGTTCACGCTTCATAGTTGACATCAGCAACTGCATGTATGCTATTGTCAACTGCATTGGAGACACCATGCCGGAATCTGCCACCGCTAAAAAGGTGAGCGCGATTCGCGCGTTCAACCGCTTTTATACCCGCAAAATTGGCGTGCTGGATGGAATGGTGAGCAGCCCGTTTTCTCTTGCCGAGGCTCGTGTTTTGTATGAGCTAGCGCACCGTCGGCAGCCCACAGCCACCGATATCCGCAAGGAGCTCGGGCTTGACGCCGGATATATGAGTCGCATCCTGCGGGATTTCGAACGCCGGAAACTCGTGAGGCGAGATCAGTCGAAGATCGACGAACGACAGAGGTTTCTTTCCCTGACCGCCAAGGGCCGGAGAGCGTTTGTACCGCTCGACGAGCGCTCAAACCGCAATATCGCAGCAATGCTCAGCGAACTGTCGCCCACGGAGCGGAAGCATTTAGTAGACGCGGTGCAGACAATCCGTAGTCTGCTGGGGGACCGAGCGGAAGGGACAACTCCCTATTTGCTGCGACAGCACCAGCCGGGCGATTTGGGCTGGATCGTCCATCGGCAAGCAATTCTCTATGCCGAGGAATACGGGTGGGATGGGACATACGAGGCGCTGGCGGCGGAAATTGTGGCGCAATTCATCAAGAATTACGATCCCAGGTGCCAACGTGCCTGGGTCGCCGAAAAGGATGGAGAAAGGGTAGGTGCTGTTTTGGTCGCGAAGGAATCGGAGAAAATTGCAAAACTGCGTCTGTTGCACGTTGAACAGCAAGCGCGCGGACTGGGCATTGGCAAGCGGCTAGTTGAAGAATGTATCCGATTCGCGCGGCAGGCCGGGTACCAAAAGATCACGCTGTGGACACAGAGCAATCTTCATGCCGCGCGAGGCATCTACAAAAAGGCGGGATTCCAGGTGGTGCACGAAGAAAAGCATCATAGCTTTGGGAAGGACCTTACGGCAGAGACCTGGGAATTCAACTTACGGGCGACATCGTAAGCGGGACTCCTCAGTGAGTACTTCTTCTATGAGATGTTGTCCCCCAATCAAGGACAAAACTCAAGGATATGGACTCTTGATGGTTGCCGGCGTCATACCCGCAGAACGATTTGATCTCCAATTCTTACTTCTCGGGGATCCAAGCGATCAAACCAATGCCAGAGCCTTGGTCGGTCAACAAACAAGTGCTCACATGGTCGGTGTGGGCAGCGGCTTCCGTCTTTCTGGTTTCTCTCTGTTAGTAAACGGCATCGTCGAGACTGGAGGCCCGGAACAGTTTCGCGTGAATGAACTAGTCCGGCGGCGCTGTGGGGGACATCTTGCTTGCTTTTCTGCTTTTAGTGTTCGCGATTGCAATCATGTTCTACCGCAGTGAAAAAGAGATGAGATGCATTGCCCACTATGGGTCGGTGGACGCTCTGAACCCAGGCGCGGAGGTGAAAATCGTGTGCCACCAAGGCGAGCCGGCTCATTTGATTTCCAAACCTCGTGGGCTGGCGTATGATCTGGAGCCATGGGCAACCCCACCGTTCTTCAGGACACGAAAAAGAATGGGCACATGATGAATCCGGGCTGCGATCTGAAGCTCAAACCGCTAGATCCGGTGTAATCGCAATGGCAAGACCGATGATTGCCGCGCCTTACGTGGTGGCGATGATAGCCGTCATCGTCACAGTAGATGTCCTGATCTTCAGGAACCATTTCTGGGAACGACTGATGGTGAACATCGGAATCGTTCTGGTGTTTGCCGCCTTTTATTTGCGATTCCTTAAGCAGCCATAGAATGACGTTCGTAAGACATAGGGGTGCCGCTTTGAGCGCCGCCGCATTCGCCTTGGTGAATGGCATCCACGTCGTGATCAGGTGTTTCCAGTCGAGACCGTAGGCTGACGCTTTGCACGTCCTGAGTCGGCTTGCTTCTCTCGGTAGAGAATGGCAGCCCGGATTTGACGCTCAACTTGCCACGGCTGCCGAGGCGCTCGGGAACCCTGGTAGGAATAAGTACCAATGCTGAGCGATGGCTTTCAAGGAGAACAGCCTGCCCAAGACGAACCGCGGCACCCCGGCTTTCCTGCTGGATAGGCGTCCGTACATCCAATCCCCGAAAGATCACGGGAGCTGGCGCTAAAAGCACAATCCGTGACCAGAACGCCGACTTCGGCGGGTCGCTGCCGGAAGAGAAAAAAATCCCGGCTTTCCCGGGATTCTCAAATACGAGCGATCACTTTCAACCTACCGCTTCGGCGGTGGCTGTGGATTCTTCGGACCGCTGGCTGGGCAATTACCCGTTCCTCGACCGATGGCTTGGACATCGATTGAGGCATTACCCGGCTTATCAACGTCCTTGACATCACCCTTGACCTGCACTGATTCTCCCACGTGTGACGCCAGCTTAGACGTATCGGCGTTGGGAGGCATATTCAGTTTGTAGACGGTGCCAGTATTGTCCGTGATCGTGTAGTTCGGGGCGCTGCCACCCAGGCAGCCCTCCGTGACAGGTGCCTGCGACTCTTGGCCTCGGGGTCCGGCCGGGTCAGCGCCGCCGGGCTTGGATGGTTGAGTTTGAGTTGCGCCTGGCGCCCGCGAACTCGGGGAAGCAGTCTGCCCACTGTTCTGCTCCGGGGCACTACCGGGCTGTTGTGCCGCCGCCCAGGCTAGCATCGACAGCATGAACAGGGTTGTTACCAATATGTTTTTCATCAGCGAAACCTCCAAATTCCGCGCTGTTGCGCGTTCAAGATTGAAAGTGGCGCAGAGAACGTATTAGACGATGCTGACGGCTCCGGGTTTGCCTCAAAACCAGAGAACGGTACGCCGTAACGGAAGATTGTCGCGTCTGGTCCCCCCACGAGCAAGGGCGTGCCGCTGCGGCGAGGGAGTTTTATGTCTAATGAGCAAGACTGATGTAGGTCAACTGACTCTTGGTAAAGAGCCAAGTACCCGCGCCTTCATTGACTTGCGCGGTCCTAAGATTTCAGTCCACTCAGTTGGCACCTCATGACTGGGCACTGGGCGCAGAGGCGGCGTAGAATGCCATCCAGCCAAAGTAAGACGCGGCCGTCACTGCAAAGTGAGGGTCATAGACTCAAAATCAACGTCAACCCCGCGAGCCTGATTGAGCAAATCCATACCGAGATTGCCACGAAACCATCCCGTCGTGCTGTTGTTCTCTTGCAGGAGAACTGTAGCGGGCGCAAGCGTAACCTGATGATGCCCGACCTCCCTTTCTACATCCTTCCAGACGACAAGCCTCCGTTCAATCAACTTCCACCGGGAAAGCGTGGAATACTCGGGTTGCAGGTTGTCGTTGCTCTTCGTCACTTCGCATGGGAACCCACGGCCAACACCTTTCACAAGTTCTCTGGCCCAACGGGTGAAGCCATGTCGAGAGCAAATCTTGCTTTTGACGCCTCCAGCATGTTCACGCAATTGAGCTTTCGCGGAAGCCAGCTCGACATGAGCGATTCTTCGTCGCGCAGGGACGGCTGGCTTCTCATCTTCGAGACAGACAGATTGCTCAGGATCCAGAGTGAACAGTGGTCTAGTGATCATCACGCGGCAGATCGGGCCGTGAAAAGAGAATATGGCGCTCCGACATTCTTCGCCATCACAGCACCGGGCGCAGACCCGAGTCAAGTCTCGAAATAAGACTCATACTCAAATTTGCGACTTCTTTCGATCATTTCACATCCGAGGAGAAGTTTTGCCCGGCGGGAGGTTCACCGCTCGAGAAAGAAAGACTCCAGCCCCAGTGCCGTCGGGATAGCTCGTCTTCCAGAATCCGGTGGCGCTGGGAAACATCACTTTCAACGCGGCAAGAAGTAAAGAGCTCACCGCCGCCCCAGCGTGCAAGCGAGCACATAATTGGCCAGGATATTACGTCTACTGACCTTTTGAATCCGGCCCCGCGGGCCTCTGGATGAACAGAACATTATGGCCTTCGGGGTCGTGCAGAACAGCCCATCTTTCTTCCACGTGGACGAATTTGTCCTGGCCGACGGCTTCCACGGCTGATTTCAGGTCAGTGGTTTCGAAGAACAGCACTGCTTTATCTTTGGAGGGGTAAGGCTCCGCACCCTTCCGCTCGAGACAAACAAAGCCTGCACCGCTCTCAAATTTGGCGTGATGCCCGATTTGCTCGTCAGAAAGCGGAAGACCGAGGGTTTTTTCATAGAAGTCCTTCGCTCTCTGGAGATCTTCGAAGTAGAGTTCAACACCCACGAATCGTGCCTCGATCGGCTGCATAAGTGCTCCGTATTCAGGTGGAGTCGGAAGGCGCGTTTCGTGCATAGCTACGGCCAAGAATGGCGAGAACGCGCCGTGTCCGTTTGCATGCAACCAGTGCCGACACTGGGGTCACGCTTGGCCAGCCTCCTCACCGCTCTCTCGCCCTGACACGCCCTTTCGCTATCGGATCGGAGTGCTCGAAAAGAACGACTGCACCGCCAAAAGCTTATGCGATCGCAGCAACTTCGTAAAGGTAATCAACGAAAGAGCGCACTGCACCATTCATTCCTTGTAGCTTCTCGTTCTTCGATTCGACTAGGTAATACTCATCAGGAGCATGTGCCCCATTGCCATGCCCCATGCCGAAGTGTCCGGCCGCGAGACTTAATGGTTCATCCGTAAACACGTATCCAGGCCAGGAGCCCGCGCTCCGCGGCAGCACGATTGGATTGATGCCGCAGTTTTTGTAGACGGCAGTTTGCGCCCGGATGAGAGCGGTGTCCCCGGAAGTGCTGTTGGGGTTGTAACCACCCGTCATGTTTACTTCAATATCGCTGAAGCCACGTTTGGCGAGATGGGCTTTAAGAGCGTTGAGGGCTTCGCTTGCCTGCATATCAGGTACCAGGCGCATGTCAATCTTTGCGACTGCCCGGTGCGGCAGAATGGTTTTTCCGCCGGGACCGGTGTAGCCTCCTACCAGACCCTCGATGTTCACTGTAGGGCGCGACATCAGCATTTCAAGCGACTCCTGCCAGCCAACGTCGTGGATCCAATGGCCCACTCCCATCTGCTTTTTCGCCACATTTTCATCCAACCGCACAGCCGCTCTGGCAATCATCGTCTTTTCGTCCGGGGAAAGCGGGCGCGCCCTATCTGCAAAGCCTTCGATGACTGGGTCGTTGCCGTCACGCGACACAAGCGTCGCCAGCGCTTCGACAAGATGCCATGCCGGGTTATCGACACGCGCTTTGTTGCTGGAATGAATATCGTGACGCGGTCCGCGATCCCATCTCTCTCCGCTGCACACCAGTTCAAGTTCAACGACGCCTTTGGCTCCAAGTGTCATTACGACCGCCCCATCGAGATCCTGTTCCGAGGAGGGCATAAAAATTCCGACGCATGGCTTCAGCGCCGCGATGACTTCCGGGCGCCGCACAATCTGCGCAAAGTGTGGCGAACCGATTTCTTCTTCTCCTTCCGCGACCAACACGAGATTTACTGGTGGTTTTCGACCCGCCGCACGGATCGCATGAAGTGCCGCGATGAATGATGCTTGCGGACCTTTTTGATTCACTGCTCCTCGACCCATCACTACAGTTCCAAGCCCAGGCTTTTCGACGAGCGCAGCCGTCCAGGGCGGCGATGACCATTCGGTTGGATCGACCTGTTTCACGTCGTACATAAAGTAAAGCCCCAGGGTTTTCGGCGCACCGGCATCGAGTGTGGCAAAAATTCCCGGCTGGCCGTCGGTCGAAAGCCTTGTGACTTGGCCGAAGCCGGCCTCGCGCAGAAACTGCATGGTCAGATCACAGCCTTCATTTAACCCCCGGTTCTCTGCAGCGATGGAAGGCTGTTTGATCCACTCCTGCAATCGCTGAACAGACTGCTGGTGCTGTTTCTCGATTTGCATGTAGATCGGATTGAGCTCGCCTGATTCTGCGTGCAAATGATATGGAAACGCGAGACTGGCGGCCCCAGCGGCCGTGCCTTGAAGGAAGCTACGTCGGTTCATGATGCGAGAGCATAATCGCAAATCCAGCTCTCGTCCAGACAGTCCCTGGAAACCGAGAAGGTAGAGCATCCTTTATGGCTGGACGCCGCCGAAAGAGGGGATCACGCCGGGAGCGGAATTCTTATAAACAATTCCACCCTTCATCACAAACACAACCCGTCGAACGGCCGTGATGTCCTTCAGTGGATCGCCATCCAGGGCGATGATGTCCGCCTGCAGGCCGGGAGCAACGGAGCCAATCTCCATGCCCATACCCATCGCCTCTGCAGCCACCGAATTCGCCGAGATCATCGCAGCCATTGGCTCGACGCCACAATCCCGCACGCGGTCGATAAACTCTTCCGCATTGCGTCCGTGAGCGCCCGCCACCGCGTCTGTACCGAACACCATTTTGAGGCCCGGCGTTCGGGCTCCGTGCTGCGCGATTTCGTGGTCCATAGGAATGATTTTTTCCATCGCATCGAAGCCTTCGGCCGTGTAACCGGATGTGCCGAGATACTGGTCCTTGTGGAGCAAGTAATTCTCGAGTACGAGTCCGCACTGCGGATCGAAATATACACCCTTCTCAGCCATCAACTTCAAATTGTCTTCGCTAGCCAGAGTACCGTGCTCGACTTCAGTGCAGCCGGCGAGGGTTGCTGCTCGGACAGCATCCTTATAGGCATGCACAAGAGTACGCAGTCCCTGCCTCTTCGCTTCGTCGCAAGCTGCGTCCAATTGTGCTTGCGAAAGCGTCATTCCGCCGCCCAGTCGAATGGACTTTGAGGCAAAGATCTTAATCAGATCAGCGCCAGCCGCTTTTTGCCTTCTGACAAATACTCGAATCTCATCCGGCGTGCCCGTCGCATCGCCCTTGCCTTCGAGCGGCTGAACTGCGGTAAGGATGCGCGGTCCGGGCAGTATTCCACGTGCAATCGCGTCCCGGAGCGGCACATCGTTCGGCGCACCCACACTTTGCACGGTGGTAAACCCGGCCATCAAGGTCAACCAGGCGTTCGATGCCGCTTTATAGGCATCTTCTTGCGTAATGCCGTCGGTCCCCGCATTCTTGCCGTCCTTCCCGAAGATCCAGGTCATGTGCACATGCGCGTCGATCCAACCAGGCAGTACCGTGAGGCCGCGAAGGTCGTAATCGACTGGCCGCCCATCACCGGAATCGAGGGCGACGATTCTTGCGGCCTGGATCGTGATGCGAACGTCGTGCAGCGTGCCCCCTTTGCCATCAAGGAGTGTGCCGGCACGAATCACGATTGGCCGGGTTGATTCTGGCACCTGGGCCAAAACCCTGAGACAAAACCATAGGACAACCAGAGTGCAGTCCGAAATCTTGGAAATTCGAATCATTGGTTCCTCGGGTAAGGCCCATAATCAATAACACATCACGGCTGCCGCCTGCAGGGCGAAAAGGAAATTGACCTTGCCTGAGTCAGCGTAATCCTGCAACAGTCCTCCCCGCGACGCTCTGTCCAGCCGTCCTCAACTTTCCCCATCGAGATGTCGGTCGCCTTGCATTGGCGGCCACGTCAAACGAAACAAACTACCGGAGCCTTCATGAGCACAGTAGGTATGTAGCTCACTGCCGCAAATCAATTTGGCTGTTCTTGGACGAGGAGTGATGTCCTGATGTACGACCCGCATGACATCTCAAAGGGGATGACTGCGGCTCTGGGTTGGGTTGGATGCCTTTTGAAGTCTGGGGCTGCGTAGCCGCAGTGAGGCGCCAATTCCATCGATGATGCAAGTAAGTCCGAATTCAAAGGCAGGAGAGTGATCTCCCGACAGTGCCCCGGATTCAACGATTGTCTTCAATGTCGGGTAGGTCGCAGGCCGTGAGTCCAACAGTCGCTTTAGCTCTGGGATCCACCGCCGAGGAGATGGGCTGTGGGTCCAGGGACGGGCCATTTCGCCGCGTTCCTTGAGCCTCAGAGATTCCTGGACTTGCTCCTGCTGCATGTGCGGCCCTTGGCAGATGTGGGCACCGACTTAAGAGGGAGCCATTCTCGCCGGTTGGAGATGAGCCAGGGTGCATTCTAACTCCACAGCCGATCCCACGAGCGTTCCTGGTCCCATTGCGGCGTGGGCTCGAAATAACCTGATCCGGGTGCCAAATGCTGTCGTACCACGTCTTCGTTCAAAGTCACTCCTAGTCCCGGACGGTCGGGAACATCGATCCACCCGTGATTCACGATGGGCGATTTAACTCCTTCCTGAACTAGAGATGACCACCAGGGCACATCCAGCGAATGATTTTCAAGCGCAAGGAAGTTTTGGGTTGCAGCCGCGCAATGCACGCTGGCCATGCAGCCCACTGGCGTTCCTGCGAAGTGCAATGCCATGGGCACCCCATATTCCTCAGCCATGTCTCCAATCTTGTGGGTCTCGAGAATGCCACCGGAAGTTGCCAGGTCCGGCTGGATCTTGCTTACCGCGTGTTTTTCGCATAGCACTTTGAAGGGCTCTTTCAGATAGATGTCCTCTCCCGTGAGGATAGGCGTCGGACTCTGATCGCAAATCTCTTTGAGCAGATCGGTATACATCCACGGAATTACGTCCTCCATCCATGAGAGGTTGTATTTCTCATACGCTTGACCAAGCCGGACGATCGATTTCGCACCCAAATGCCCGAGATGATCCATCGAAAGAGGAATCTCCATCCCGACCGCATCCCGAACCGCTGATACGTAGGTTTCGAGCATCGCGATTCCTTTGTCCGTGACCTCCATCGCCAGCAACGGGTGTGGAAGCTGATTTGCCCGCCATTGGTCGATGTCCGTTGCATTCGTGACGGTCCCGGGAGTGTCGGCCACGATCTCGATCCCGAGGTCCATCTTGAGCCAAGTGAGTCCCATCACCTCCTTGCGCTCTCTCATTCTTTGCGCATAGACTTTGGGGTCCTTCGACTCCGTCGTGTCGGCGTAGATACGTATCCTGTCGCGAAACTTGCCACCCCCAATGAGTGCATAGACCGGGGCGTTGTAAACTTTGCCGGCAATGTCCCACAAGGCCATTTCGATTGCGCACACTCCTCCACCCTGACGCGCGTGTCCGCCGAACTGCTTGATCTTGCGAAAAATCCTGTCAAGCTGCAGCGGATTTTCGCCGACTATCCGGCTCTTCAGGAAAAGAGCATAGGTTGGGCTCGCACCGTCTCGCACCTCGCCCAGTCCGTAAATACCTTGATTGGTATCAAGCCGAATGATGGGACAAGGGCTTGGTCCGGGCTTGGCGACCAGGGCCACCCGCAGATCAGTGATCTTCAGCGTAGAAGGGCTGGAATTCGTGGTAACGGACTTGGGGTAGGCCTCGATGGAATTGGCCAGCAAGGCTCCGCCCAGGGTCAGAGCCGAGGTTTTCAGAACCTCACGCCGCCCCATCACGCCAGAGTTCGTTTCATCCATGGTTCATCCCCTGTTGGCGAGACCAACAACACGCCAAAGCTTTCAACTCGCCGCGGCAACCGAGCGCAATTTGAGAACTAGAATTGTAAACTCGTTGGCGACGACGAGCTTTTCATTCGCCATTCCCGGAGACTCGAAATGATACGAATCCTGCGCAGCAGAGTTGTGGAAACCGCCTGCATTGCGATCCTGCTCGCCTCCAGTTGTGCGTACGCGCAGTTGAACACATTCTCCAGGCAGGAACTGATCGACTACACATCCAAATCTCCATTTGACAGGTTTCCCGACGGGCGTCCCAAGGTCCCCGATTCGCTGATCGACCGCGCCCGCGACCTGTCGTCCGAAGAAGTTTGGGCCGGACTCCACGAAGATGGCTTCAAGAACCAGTATGCGGATGGATTCCAGGTTCTGTATCCGGGAAAGACCTTGGTGGGACGCGCCTTCACGGTGCAATTCATGCCTCTGCGTGGCGACGTAGACGAAGTCTCCAAGAACAAAGCCAAGCAGGTTGGCTTGCCTGAACTCACGAACCAGACTGCGATCGACATGCTCCAGCCGGGTGATGTGCTGGTCGTCGATCTTTTCGGAAAGAAAGTGGACGGAACGATCGTGGGCGACAATCTCTTCTACTACGTGATGAAGGCGACGAAGGGGGGTGGACTCGTGGTGGACGGCAGCATCCGCGACTTGGATGGAATTTCAAAGATCGACATGCCAGCTTATTTCCGATCGGTGGATCCGACGCCGATTGGAAACGTCATGCTAACGGGCATTAATGTTCCGATTCGAATTGGTGGTGTCACGGTCATGCCAGGAGATCTCGTGGTGGGAGACCGCGAGGGGGTCTATTTCATCCCACCTCAATTTGTGAACCAAATTCTTGACCGCGCCGATGAAATCCACATTCATGATGAATGGACGAAAATGAAGTTCGACGAGGGCAAATACAAATCGTCGGACATCTACAGCTCGCCCAAAGACCCTAAGCTGCAGAAGGAATATCAGGAGTACTTAAAGAAACGGCTGGAAGCAATTCATCAGCAGCAGAATTCGAAATGACCAAGTCTCTCGCGAAAGCAGTTCCAGGTGACGAAGGCCGGCCGAAGTGGCGATTCAGGTTCAACACCCCGGTCCGTGAACCGGCATAACAGTCCAAACCCTAACACAATCGGGATTAAGATGCAGACCGCGCGTCGGTTGACGATCCGAACGCAATCGGAGAAACTGCCATTGACGGCATCAACGACAAAGGGTGATCGTTCGCATCCATGGTCCGTGTCTCCGAGAAGTGATCTGCAATGGATTCATCGGCACGCCGTAAATGGAAGCTTGGGCCATGCCGAGGGAATCCGGTTTGGCACGGCCTACCTGACGCGCGGTGCACGGGTGAATGTTCACACACCGCACATTGAACCGCATGCCCGCTGCACTGACCCAGAGATAGCTTCAAACTGTCAATCGAGCGAAGGCGATAGAGGCGCAGGAAGCTTACAATGACGCTTTAGGCAAAATCAATTGCGACACCTGAGTGTGTGGCCAAACAGCACGGACGCCAGCAGACACGATTCTGCCGTCCATGAGGTGCTCCATGGAGAAGAGAAAATTCCTTTTTAATTCGCTGACGGGGCTCATCGGTGACATTGCCTGGCAGGTCTCCAAAGAGGGACACGAGGTGCGGTATTACATCAAAGATCAGAAAGAGTCCGACATCGCCGATGGATTTGTCGCCAAGTCCGATAATCTGGAGAAGGACACGGAGTGGGCTGACATTGTGATTTTTGATGACACGCTTGGGCAGGGCGAGAAGGCTCAGGAACTGCGCGCCTCAGGTAAGAAGGTAGTCGGCGGGACGGCGTACACCGACCGATTGGAGGATGACCGCTCGTTCGGACAGGAAGAACTGAAGAAAGCCGGGGTGAATATTATCCCCTACAAGGAGTTCAGTTCCTTCGACGACGCCATTGAACACGTTACACAAAACCCAGGACGATACGTAATCAAGCCGAGCGGCGAAGCACAAAATGTAAAACGCAGATTGTTCGTTGGGGAGGAAGATGATGGACAGGATGTGATTCGGATGCTCGAAGCGTACAAGAGAGCTTTCTCCGACGAAATCAAGGTCTTCCAACTCCAACGTCGAGTGATCGGTGTTGAGGTAGCCGTTGGAGCTTTTTTCAACGGCAAGCAATTTACCCACCCGATCAACGTTAATTTTGAACATAAGAAGCTCTTCCCCGGAAACCTTGGACCACCAACCGGGGAAATGGGAACGTCAATGTTCTGGAGTATGCCTAATCAGCTTTTCAACCAGACTCTCCAGCGCATGGAGACGAGACTGGCGGAAGAAGGGTACGTTGGCTACATCGATGTCAATTGCATTGTGAATAGTAATGGAATTTACCCGCTGGAATTTACTTCTAGGTTCGGTTACCCGACGATCAGCATTCAACAGGCTGGAATGCTGACCCCGATTGGGCAGTTTTTTTGGGATCTTGCCAGCGGTAACGATCCCAAACTGAGGGTGAAAAGCGGATTCCAAATCGGGGTTCGGATCGTCGTTCCACCGTTTCCATTTGATGATAAAGATACCTTTGAATCGTTCTCCAAGAATGCAGCGATCGTGTTCAAGAAGCCCCCAGCCGACGAATTCCATATCGAGGATGTCAAGCAAGTGAACGGTCAGTGGGTCGTGGCTGGCACCTCGGGTGTCATCCTAATTGTAGTGGGCTTCGGTCAAACGATGAAGCAGGCCCAAGCTCAGGTGTACTCTCGAATCAAGAACGTCTTAATTCCAAATATGTATTACCGAACCGACATCGGTGATCGATGGGATGAAGACAGTGATCGGCTGCATAATTGGGGAATCCTGAGATAGTCGGAGCATCTCTGTCCGGCCGTATTCCCGGCAAGACATTTCAAGAATCAGTGCATTCCCGACCTTCCCAAATGCTTGTGTGCAGTGCACGAACTCTACCTTGCGTCGCCAACTGATGCAACCCCAGGCAACACTCCCCTTTCGACAAAACCGGGAGCACGCCGCTAAACACGCTAACCCAATCGCCGCTGTGAGAATTGGCTATATCGCCGGCGATCTGCCAGTCGGAAACGAATGCTTTCTGAAAGCGACGGACTTCCGGCGGGGCTTTCTGAAGAGAATTCCTGGAACTCCGGCGCGAGTGCATTAGCAGGTTGAGGTTCCTGGAATGCTGTTCGCATCTCCTTCCTCTAGTTTTAATTCCCTTTCTGCGGTTTTTTCCGATCCATTCCCGCCTTACTAGATAGAGGCAAGCGGTTCGGCTTTGAGAACAAGCTCAGAAGGCGCCTCCACAATACTTCGCAACAGGAGAAACCAAAATGACGATGAAAAAGCAGGCCGGTACGCTACTCATCCTGATGTTGGCGGGATTGGCAGGGTTGGTAAACGCGCAGACGTCCGTCAGGATCAAAGCACAGGTCCCTTTCGGGTTCGTCGCGAATGGCAAGACGATGCCAGCGGGCGAATGCATAATCTCCAACGTTGTTGCGGCCAGTGGACTGCTCACGATCCGTAGCGGGAAACAGAGCGTCTTTGCCCTTCCCATGGCGGTTGAGTCGCCGAACGTGAGCAACAAGACGGCTCTTGTGTTTCACCGATATGGCGGCCGGTACTTCCTGGCCGGTATCAAGTACCAAGGAGAAATTAGCTACCAGTTGCCCGCGAGCAGGCTAGAAGGGGAATTGCGCGCCCGGAACGTTACCGAGGAGGTCTATGCGCTTCTCGCATCCGCCAACTAGGCTACGAACTGCGCGCAGCGGGGGAACAGAGTTTGGACCCTGTTCCCCTTTCCTGAATCCCGCCGAGCGTGCCCCATCCTTCGAAGAACGACGAGGGCCTGGGGCGAGCACATTCACTCCTTCCTTGAAAACAGACCACGCCTGCTTGAGCACCCCACCAGTTGAGGCGCAGAGATATTCCAGTCAGCAATCCCGTTCTGCTGTGACCTGCTGGCCATGCCGGCACTCTAGGAGGCACACGCACAGGCGGTCGAGCGAACCGGCTGAATCTACTCGTTGAATGTCCAGGAGTACGAGGCGCCCAGGGCCCGAAAGCTCTCGAGACCTAGATCGTCGGGCCGACTCCCAGTGAATCGATATTGGGAGCCACGAAATTACAGCACAAGTGAGGTGGCCATTGCTGCGAGAACAGCTGAACAAGTCGTGGGCTTCGGCCCACCTATTTCTTTGCGGAATTTTCTTTTGGCTCGCAACAGCAATTGGTTAGGTCGGTTACGCCGGCGATGTCGCCAAAGGTGGCTTAAGAGGGGATTCAACCTGGACCGGTGCAAGATGTTAAAGCAGCCACCCTCAGCCGTTATTTATGATGCCCCGGGCGGAGCCATCGCGGGCTTGGAAGACTTTACCTCTTCGATAGCATTTTCCATCTCCGGAAGCCGGCTTACTGCGGCTTAGGCGGCGCCTGCTGCTGCGCCGGTGGATTCGTCGTTGACCCCGCCGCTGGTTTACTCGTAACTGCAGGCTTCTTCGCCGCCGGCTTCTTCTTCGCTGCCGGCTTCTTCGGCGGAGGCTCGGTATCATCCACCACAACTTTTTTCGGGGGCTCTGGCACTGCTTGCGCTGCTTTCAAATCGCTCCGCAGCCGCACAATCTCGGCTTCCTTCGACGTCGCCAGATTCTCAATTCTTTCCGCCATCTGCTTGCGCGTCGACTCAAAGCCGTTCAGGTCATTCGATAGCGCCTGAAAATCATCCCTGGCCCCGAACGCGCCCGCTCCTTCCACCACCCCACCCAACACGTCATAGAGTGCATCGAGATTGCGGTAAAGCTTGAATGAAGCTGGTATATCCTCCGGCGCGGCGCGCAGCTGAGCAATAATCTCGGGCAGCGCCCCCTGCAAGTTCCTCTGCACCGAATCCACGTTCCCCAGGGCCTGCTTCTTATACGATCCGTCCGCCTTCCAGTGCTCGATCCGCAGCTTCACCAGATCGGCCTGTGTATCCTTCGAGGTGGCCTCCAGTTGTGTCAGCAGATCGTTCAACTGAGTCATCGACGCATACGAAACCGGCTGGTCCTGCGCTCCGTTCGCCGGAGCGGCCGCCGGCGCTGGCCCCGTCTGCCCCAGCGCCATGGCGATGCAAATGACATAAAAGTTGATGCAAAGCAGCAAGTTGGGTTTCATTGTTGAGCAGAGCGCATTCAAGCCCACCAGAATACTACAAGCAACTCCCCGCCCGTCATCCAGTAAACACTCGATCGCAGCGGCGCGCCGCAACCCAGCGCGCCACCCAGCCAATCAAAAGCTCGCCGGTTTAGGCGCCGCCGAGGGGATAAAATGAGGAGATAAAATAAAGTCACCGATGTCCGCCACGACTCTTTCCCGCACGTTGGCCTGCGCCGCCCTTGCGGTGCTGCTGCTCATTCCCTGCTCCGCCCAGGATCCCGCCCGCCGTCTCATCCTCAAAGACGGCTCCTATCAGCTCGTCACCAAATACGAGGTTAAAGGAGACCGCGTTCGCTATTTCAGCTCCGAACGCGAAGACTGGGAGGAGATCCCGAACTCGTTGGTGGACTGGCCGGCCACGGAAAAGTACGTAAGAGAACGCGCCACCACGCCCGTGCCCGAAGCCGTTCAGCTCGACAACGAACTCGCGCATGACCGCGAAGTCGAAGAAGCCAAGCTCCCCGAAGTCGCCCCCGGGCTTCACCTGCCCGAAGACTCTGGCGTCTTTCTGCTTGACAACTTCAAAGGCGAGTCCCAGCTCGACGAGATCAACCAGACGGCGGGCGACATCAACAAGCAATCGAAGGCGAGCATCTTCCGCAGCATGGCCCCGCTCGCGGGCGCCAAGCAGACCATCGAACTCGACGGCGCCCACGCCGCCGTGCAATCCCACGTCGACGTCCCCAGTCTCTATCTCAACAAGGTCGACGAAGCTCCAGCTCCATTCGAGCAGGGAGGCATACCCGGCCAGCCTCCCGCACAGGCCCAGCAACCGCAACAGCGCCAACAAGCCCAGCAACCCGTCGTTCCCTTTGACAGTTTCCGCATCGTGCACGTGGAAGTAAAAGGTGGCAAGCGCATCATTGCCGCCGTCAAACGCGAACCCACAGGCAAGATCGTCCAAGATCAGAAGCTCGTCAAAACTACCACGACCAAGATCAATGGCGGATGGCTCAAACTCACTCCCAGCGAAAGCCTCACCCCAGGAGAATATGCGGTCATTGAGATGACTGAAAAGGGAATGAACCTCTACGTCTGGGACTTCGGTGTCGACCCCAAAGCCCCTGCTAACACCAACCCCTACAAACCGGACGTAAAGGTGCCCGAACCTCTACCGACCCAAAAGCCAAGCCAATAGCCGACAGACTTTCTCAAAGATAGGGTCAATTCGTAGACGCCATCGATTCGATGGTGCGCCACCGTTCCGTGCTCTGTGACTTCGCTCCTCTTAATCTTGATATCAAGCTGTTAAGGAGTCAGCTGGTAGCCGCTAAGCGCCCGATGCGGTGCTGGCCACATCCGCCATGCCCCTTTGTAGGTCAGTCCTTGCTCTTTCGCCCATTGGCTTAATTTCACTGTCCCTTGAGAGGGTTAAGATTCGGAAGAGTTGAGAGGAAGTCGGAAGTCGGAAGTCGGAAGTCGAAAACCCTAGTCCATCAGCATCCCCGCTGCACCATCCCAATATTGTTGCGTAAATACATCACCTCGTCAGACTGACGGCCCGTGCAATCGTCGGTGATCGTGAGTGCCTGAATTTTCTCCACCCATTTCGCGTTCTCGATCGCAATAACAGCGTAGTCACAGAGCGATTGCAGAAAGAACAGTTCCGTCTTGCGGAACCGCTCCATATTCAGATTCACCAACTGGATCACGCCCAGCGACGACGCGAGCGCCTTGGCCACGTCACGAAAATCATTAGCTCACGGCTGTGGCGAGTCAACTGAGTGCCGGCCCTCAGGCATCCAGCTGACAGCCCAATTCACCGTTGTGATCTCCGCGTCTAAACCTTCTATAATCTTGGACATGCTCAAAACCGTGCTGCTTCTGGCTCTCCTCGTCCCCATTGCGTCTCTGGCCCAAACTCCCGACCCTCACACCATCCCTTCCGTCGACGCCGGCATCAACTCCTGCAGCGCTGACTTCACCATCACCGACGAAGCCGGCAAGCCCGTCTATGCCGCCAAAATCAAAGTCCACATCGCCTATGGATTCGGCAGCTTCCATAAGCTTGACCTCGAAGTCATCACCAACGTCGACGGCAAAGCCCGCTTCACCGGCCTCCCCAATCGCCTGAAAAAGGGCGGACTCTATTTCGAGGCCTCGGAATCCGACCGCACCGGAGAAGCCTTCGAAGACCCTTCCAAAACCTGCCAGGCCCAATTTCCCATCACTCTCCGCCAACCCCTAACCACACCCGCAACGAACCAGAACGAGAAATGAAATTCACCGCGAGGGGTGCCCCACCCTTGTCTCGCGGTCTGGCGAGACCGAGCCTGCACTGAAGCTAAGTCGAGGGGGTTGGGGATTTTGAATTCCTTTTGCCCCGAATCCAGCGAGTGGGCTCCCCACCTCCCGGTTCCGCCCCATTGAGACTGATTGAGACTGTTGTCCTATAGCGCGCTCTCCGACATTGTCCTATGATGTTCCAATCGTCACCCGACGACACCCGGGGAGCAAGTTTGGGCGAGTTCGGAGACAAATTCCGTAAGGCGCGTGAGAGCAAAGAACTCTCACTGGATGACGTCTCAAGCGTCACCAAGATCAACGCTCGCATGTTGCAGGCCATCGAAGAAGAACACTTCGATCGGCTTCCCGGCGGCGTCTTCAACAAAGGATTCATCCGCGCCTACGCGAAGCACCTCGGCCTGAACCCCGAAGATGCAGTCAGCGATTATCTCGCCTGCCTGCGCCAGGCGCAGATCGATGCCCACGAAGTGTGGCAGCCCGAAGGCGTGGCACCTGCATCCGTCCAACCGGCACCAGAGCTGCACACCTTGATCGACCCTCCCAACAAGGCGGCAGTCAAACCTCAGGCTCCCGTTCAAGTCGAAGAACTTCCCGATCTGCAACTGCCTCGAGCCGGCGACGTCCGTCCGCACCGCGGAGATTACCCGCAACGGCTTGCGACCGGAATTCCGTGGAAACTCCTCGCCGGCGCCGCACTCATCGTCATCCTAGCCTTGCTTCTCTGGACGCCACGCTCGCACGCGCCTCAGGCGGCTTCTGCCAAGTCCGCTCCGGCGCCGCCAGTGGCTACTTCTCCCGCGCCGTCGATGGCGAGTGTCGAACCTTCCACTCGGCCGCAGGCAGCTACTCGCCCGCCGCAGCCAACGCAGCCATCCGCTTCAGACACCGCAGCACCTCAACCAGCCAAGCCTTCCCCGGAATCACCCAAGCCTTCCCCGGCCGCACAGGCATCTACTTCTACGCCCGCCCCGACATCCGTTTCTGCGTCCGCTCCAGCATCTACTTCCACGGCCGCCCCGGCGACCGATGCCGACAGTGCCCAGGAAAAAATCGTTGAGAAAGGCGACGTCACCATCCGCTCCTTTGGACAGCCAACTACAACTTCTGCAGCCAAGTCTGCCTCTTTAAGCCTCGTCATCCGCGCCACGGAAACTTCCTGGATCTCGGTCACTTCCGACGGCCAGCTGGTCACCCAGGAAACTCTCATTGCCCCCGCCAATACCACGGTCCACGCTTCGCGCGAGATCGTGGTTCGCGTCGGCAACGCCGCCGGCGTCACTTTCCTCTGGAATGGCGAAGAGATCTCACCCCAGGGCGCCGAAGCCGAAACCAAAGCCCTCGTCTTCGATCAAGATGGGATGAGAGCTCTTTCCAGTCAGGCCCCGCAATAAAGGACTCGCGGTTTTCCCCCTCGCTACGACTTCTTCCGTAGCCCGCCGCTATCCCACCTCCACTACACAGGTCGTATTAACCGGAAGACCGCGTAAGAAGCCCGGCTACTTCTACCATGCGGCGGCGATTCGCCAGGATCGGAGCGCAGTTTAGTTTGAAATGTCTCTCTGAACTCGAGCGGAGGCCACAATCGCGGCCGCCGCTGCCACAAACACGCACGATGCAACAGCAACAAACTCGAAACGCTCCTGAAGTTCCCTACTTCGTCCTTGCCGGTGCCCACGATGTAAGCTTTCAGCCTGACCCCGACGGCTCCATCATCCTGTTAAGAGATGTCAGAAACCGAGACCTCTACTCGCTCGAGCTCCAACTGCCATAACCATGGGATATCGAAGAGATTCAGCCGGGGTGCCGATTTCCGGGCGGTCTTCGAGAAGCGGGGGACCTCGAGAAGTGGGGATTTTGATTCAGCTGGTTTTGACGCTATGCTCTCGGACCCTCTCACCACAACTTTCCCACCGTCCGCTGCCCGTTTTCGCGATTCAATTCCCCCTGAGTCACTTAGAGGCAAAATCGTTGCGTGTCCCCACGCCCTCTGTTAGCCTTTCAGTAAGGACTTTTTCGTGTAGCGCCGGCGTCTGGCCGGCTGTCGTGAGGGCGTCTCGCACTCACCGCGTGGATCTCCCCAGATCCAGCCCGATTCAACAGTCCCGGGTTTTATCAAACAGCAGTACTTGCACCACGCGCGACGCCATAAGCTAAGGTTAATCACGCGTGGCATGGAAGGAGAATTGCTTTGCCATCCAACAACCGTTATCTGTTCACCTCCGAGTCCGTAACCGAAGGCCACCCCGATAAAATCGCCGACCAGATATCTGATGCCATCCTCGATTCCTGTCTCGCCGATGACGCCAGCAGCCGCGTCGCCTGCGAAACTCTCACTGCGACGGGCCTCGTCGTCATTGCCGGCGAAATCACCACCAAGGCGTATGTCGATTTCCAATCCGTAGTCCGCGGCACAGTAGCCTCCATCGGATACGACAATGCCCTCTACGGCTTCGACGCCAACACCTGCGCCGTCATCTCCAGCATCAACAAGCAATCCGGCGACATCGCCATGGGTGTGGATACGGGAGGCGCCGGCGACCAGGGAATGATGTTTGGGTATGCGGTGAATGAGAATGAGGAGTTGATGCCGACTCCGATTTGTCTGGCGCACAAGCTCACTCTGCAGCTTTCGAAGGTGCGCAAGAATGGGACGCTTCCCTTCCTTCGGCCTGATGGCAAGTCCCAAGTTACGGTTGAATATGACGCTAACGGAAAATTGCTGCGCGTCGATGCGGTTGTCATCTCCACGCAACATGCGGAGACGGTTTCGAACGAAGAGCTCCGCTCCGACATTCTGAAAAATGTCATCCAGGCGACGATCCCTGCCCAGTTACTCGATGAAGATACGAAGTATCACATCAATCCGACGGGGCGGTTTGTTATCGGCGGGCCTATGGGGGACACCGGACTTACCGGGCGCAAAATCATCGTCGACACCTACGGCGGCATGGGACGTCACGGCGGCGGGGCTTTTAGCGGCAAGGATCCGACCAAGGTCGATCGCTCCGCAGCTTACATGGCGCGGCACATTGCCAAGAACATCGTGGCCGGTGGGCTCGCCGACCGCTGCGAAGTGCAGCTGGCGTATGCCATCGGCGTCGCCGATCCCGTCAGCGTGCTGGTGGAAACCTTTGGCACGGAGAAAGTGAACCCGGCGATCATCCCGGATTTGATTCGCGCGCACTTCAAGCTGACTCCGCGCGGAATCATCGAGTCGCTCAGGCTGCGCCGTCCGATCTACAAGAAGACCGCGGCCTACGGCCACTTCGGGCGCAGCGACGCGGATTTCACCTGGGAAGCGACGGACAAGGCCGCGAAGCTGGCAAGCGATGCGGGCCTGGCTGAGCCGATCGCGGCCAAAAAGTAGCGCCACGAGGAAGTGGCGCGATAAGAACATAGCTTTGTCATGAGGCGAGCAGGAATCTGCTGTCTGCCTGTAACGCCCGACGGCCGCACGGACAGACAGCGTGGTTTAAAGTTCGCCACCGGTTTCCGAAACTTGTTTCTTCTGCGAAAATGATGTCTGGACCCCGTTCATTCGTCGGTAATCAACCAACTCATACGCACGCGCCACAAGCCGAGCGGAAGAGCAGTGCTCAGAACAGGAGAGGTATGTCAACCGCAGCGATCAATTGCGACATTAAGAACATCGAATTGGCAGAACTGGGGAAGAAACGCATCGAGTGGGCGAACCAGTCGATGAAAGTTCTGCAGATCATTCGCAAAGAGTTCATCAAGAACCAGCCACTGAAGGGCGTCCGCGTGTCGGCCTGCCTGCACGTCACCGCCGAAACCGCGAACCTCGCCATCTGCCTGCGGGACGGCGGCGCCGAAGTCGTGCTGTGCGCCTCGAATCCGCTCTCTACCCAGGATGATGTCGCTGCCTCCCTGGTCCGCGACCACAACATTTCCGTGTTCGCCATCAAGGGTGAAGACAACGACACCTACTACAACCACATCATCGCTGCCATCGACCACAAGCCGCAGATCACCATGGACGACGGCGCTGACCTCGTCACCGTGCTGCATACCAAGCGCACCGACGCTCTCGAAGGCGTCATCGGCGGGACTGAAGAGACCACGACCGGCGTGATCCGCCTGCGCGCCATGGCCAAGCAAGGCGTGCTGAAGTTCCCCATCGTGGCCGTCAACGACGCCGACACCAAGCACCTGTTCGACAACCGCTATGGCACCGGACAGTCCACGATCGATGGCATCATCCGGGCGACCAATTTCCTGCTGGCAGGATCGAAGTTCGTCGTCGCCGGCTATGGATGGTGCGGCCGCGGCCTGGCTTCCCGCGCGCGGGGGACCGGAGCAGAAGTCATCGTCACCGAAGTTGATCCGACGAAAGCGCTCGAGGCTGTGATGGACGGCTTCCGGGTGATGAGCATGACCGAAGCCGCGAAACTGGGCGACGTTTTCTGCACCGTTACCGGCAACAAGAACGTGCTGACCAAAGAACACTTCGCGCTTATGAAGGACGGGGCGATTGTTTCCAATTCGGGGCACTTCAACGTCGAGATCGACATCCCTGCTCTGGAAAACATGTCCTCGTCGAAGCGGACAACCCGGAATTTTGTGGACGAGTACTCGCTGAAAGACGGACGCAAGATCAACCTTCTCGGCGAAGGCCGCCTCATCAACCTGGCCAGCGCCGAAGGCCATCCGGCGAGCGTGATGGACATGAGCTTCGCCGACCAGGCCCTTAGCGTCGAATACATGGTGAAGAACGCCAGGAAGCTCGAAAAGACGGTATACAAAGTCCCCGACGAACTGGACAAGCGTGTCGCGCGCCTCAAGCTCGAGTCGATGAACATCAAGATCGACAAGCTCACGCCGGAGCAGGAAGAGTATCTGGCGGGGTGGTCGGAAGGAACATAACAGCAGTGGTGAACTGGCCAGTGGTCAGCGGCCAGGAGGAATCGCCTGCCCCATCATGGTCGCGCTTTCTGCGACAGGGTGGGGCTTTTGATCCTGGCTCTGCCTGCATCCCGAGCGAAGCGCTTCTTGCCATGGTCGAGACGACAAGGAGTTGGTTCGAATCAGCGCAGGGGTAGCATGGGCTGCTGCTGAACTTCGGTGATGTCGACTTGCCGGCGGCTCTTGCGCCAGACGTTGGCGACAGCCAGAGTCCAGAAGGGGACCATATCGACGCCAGGGACCAGTTTGGCGAAGAACGAGGGGAGGAATTCCCAGTGCCATCCGAGCAGGCGCGTCATGATGGCGGCTACACCCAGGTCGAGGAGATCGTCGGCAGGCGACATGGCTCCTTCGACGAACGCCGGGAACACGGCGATCTGGAGGATGTCGGCGGCGATGGCGAGCAGCATCGCGGTGCGGAACTGCGGTCCGGGGGAGATGATGATGGAATCGTCAGACATAAGCACCTGCCGCTCCTATATTAGACGACCCGACGGGGCTGTGGGCCATTTTTCTTGCCAGCCCTCCCCCTTGCCAGAGGTTGCTCGAGGGCAAACAAAACCCCACCCTGCCGAATAAAACCCGGCAAGGTGGACACCCGCTTCGAGGAAGGCATTCCACTAAACTCTACGATGGTGCTACTCGCGTCTCCGGTTGTGCTACGTGGCTGCCACGATCGGGGTCTTTGCGGGCGTGCTTGCGGGCGGTACAAACAAGGTGCACGTGCGGGGGTTCTGCAGATCATGTCCGCGGCCCCCCTTTTCAGTTTACGGGTGATGTTCATTAGCGACGGCTACCTGGAGCGAGCGGTGGTGCACAAGACATCAAACCCTGTTCATTCCCTGGATAGTGACAAGGCATTGGCGGTGAATGCCGCAAGCTCGCTGAACAAAGCTTCCGCCCCGGCTTCTTTTTCCTCCCGAGCCAGTCGGAGATGTTCGTCGACTCTTTGTTCCATACGTTCGAGTTCGCAAGCAACCACGGTTCCGCTCAGCGATTGAAACAACAGGCGGTGGGCGTGTTTGCGCTCCATGACCTCCAGGCCATCCAGCATCTGGCGATGCGCCGGTCCCTCCCAGATGGCCAGGATCATGGCCTCTCGGAGCCAGCGTTCCGCACGGTACTCCGCTAACGTGCCCACTCCGCCATGTACTTCCATCGCCCACTTGGCGGTTTGCACGGCGAGCTCCGCCGTCCAGTACTTTGCCAGATGCGTAACCAGGCGGAACAGGTGATAGCGGTCGGAATACGGAGGCCTTTCCTGCCACACCTGGTTTAAGAGCTCGACTGCCTTCCAGGCCAACATCAAGGCTGATCGAAGTTGCCGACGGCGATCCTCAAATTGACGACGCATCAGGGGTTGTTCGATCAGAGGTCTGCCGAAAAGCACCCGCTGCCGGGCAAACGAAGCCGCATCGCTCATGGCTCGCTGGGCAAGGGCCACGCTTCCCACGCTATTGGCCACTCGCGACAGGTTGAGAACTTCCAGAATGAGATAGATTCCATCTTCGGCTCGACCCAGGAGCCAAGCTTCGCTGTCGCGCAATTCAATCTCTCCGGTCGGCACCGAGCGGGTTGCGATCTTGTCTTTCAGGCGGCGGATGGTGTAGTTGAGCGGA
>Ga0123355_10001057_pt1 | contig 38123 bp, 47 predicted proteins | sample TergutEmb28metaG_3_FD_89872 | JGI IMG/M metagenome (GOLD analysis project Ga0123355, IMG submission 89872) | Embiratermes neotenicus P1 segment gut microbial communities from Petit-Saut dam, French Guiana - Emb289 P1 | ecosystem: Host-associated > Arthropoda: Insects > Digestive system > Gut ...
GAAAGACGAAAAGAGGTGCTGCCTTTTGGATGAGATTACATATGTGAACACTATATCGGTAAAAGACTACAACATGCTTCGCGAATCTGTTGGGTGGAATGCGTTCAAGGAAAACAGGGCGCAGATTGGGCTGAACAACTCCGCACTTATCGTGGCGGCGAAGCACAGCGACGGCAGAACAGTCGGCATGGCAAGGGTCATCAGCGACGGCGGGTCTGTCGCGTACATCGGGGATGTCGCGGTGTTGCCGGAGTTTCGGGGGGGCGGCATCGGAAAAGCGATTATGCAGCAGATCATGGATTATATCAACTCAACGCTTGAGGATGATTTTAAGATTTACACAGTGCTAATGGCAGCAAAAGGGCGGGAGACTTTTTACAACAAATTCGGGTTCATAACAAGGCCGACCGACGATTACGGCGCGGGTATGCATCAATGGTTAGAGAAAAGGAGCTGACAAAATGACAAGCAATGAAATAAAGTCCAAAGACTTACAACACGTCATGCAGACATACGGCAGATTTGACGCGGTAATCGACAGGGGAGAGGGTGCGACGCTGTATAGTCCGGAGGGCAAGCAGTACATTGACTTCACAAGCGGCCTCGGCGTCAACAGTCTTGGATATGGCAACAAAAAGTGGGCGGAAGCTATCTATGCCCAGGCGATAAAACTACAGCATATATCGAACCTTTATTATACGGAACCATACGTAAGGCTGGCCGAGGCGCTCACTGCGCGCACGGGGATGAAAAACGTATTTTTCTCCAACTCCGGGGCTGAGGCTAACGAGGGTATGATCAAGCTTGCGCGCAAATACTCTTACAATAAGTACGGCACCGGGCGGAGCGATATAATCACGCTTGTCCAATCATTCCACGGCAGGACGGTGACGACGCTGGCGGCAACGGGGCAGGATTCGTTCCATCCAAATCACTTCTTCCCGCTTACCGAGGGGTTTCGCCACGTCCCGGCGAATGATCTTGCGGCGTTGGAAGTCGCGCTGGGCGATAACACGTGCGCCGTTATGATAGAGCTGGTACAGGGCGAGGGCGGCGTTCTGCCGCTGGATAAGGACTACGTACTTGCCGTCGAAAAATTATGCCAATCCAAAGATGTGTTGTTGCTGATTGATGAGGTTCAAACAGGCGTCGGCCGGTGTGGATCGTTTTTTGCCATGGAGCAATACGGCGTAAATCCGGATGCCGTAAGCTTCGCGAAGGGCATCGCCGGAGGCTTGCCTATGGGCGGATTTCTGGCAAATGAAAAGCTTCACGCTGTCTTGCAGCCCGGCGACCACGCCTCCACATTCGGCGGGAACCCGGTATCCGCCGCCGCCGCGCTGGAGGTTTTGAATCAAGTGACGCCTAAGCTTCTGGCCGAGGTAACGGAAAAAGGCGACTATATCCGTAAGACAACCAAAAGCTGGGGAATCCCGGCGGTCGGCGAAGTGCGCGGACTTGGACTTATGCTGGGAATCCCACTCACTGGACTTGTGCCAAAAGAAATCGCACAACAGTGCGCACAAAACGGCCTATTGATCCTGACAGCGGGCGCGGATGCCCTGAGAATGCTGCCGCCGCTGACAATCACATATGAGGAACTGGACGCAGGTCTTGCGATATTGAAATCGATATTGACGTAGGGACGGTTGTCCTCACCGGTGTGGTTGCATAATAACAAAAACGGAGGTTCCACCATGACAAAACATCTATTAAAACTCTTGGACCTGACCGAGAGTGATATTTTAAACATACTTGACACAGCTGACCAGCTCAAATCTGAATTGAAATCCGGAAAACCGCACGATTTCCCGCCAGGGAAGACGCTAGCTATGATTTTTGAGAAGAACTCTACGCGGACGCGGGTGTCGTTCGAGGTAGGTATCTTTCAGCTCGGCGGACACGGATTGTTCCTGACATCAGGTGACAGCCAGATCGGCCGGGGGGAGTCAATAGCCGACACGGCGCGGGTGCTCAGCCGCTATTGCGACTGCATTATGATCCGCACCTACTCGCAGGACACGGTTGAAGCGCTTGCCGAATACGCAACGATTCCGGTGATAAACGGCCTCACTGATTTCGCGCACCCGTGTCAGATTCTGGGCGACCTGATGACAATCCGGGAGCATAAGGGCAAACTGCGCGGCCTGAAAGTCAGCTTTATCGGGGACGGCAACAACGTGGCAAATTCGCTTATCGTCGGCTGCCTGAAATGTGGTATAGACATCGCCATCGCGTCTCCGGCAGGGTCTGAGCCGGACGTGCGGGTTCTGGATTTCGCCAAAACCGTGACGGACGCAAAATTCACTTTAACGACGGATCCCAAAGAGGCTGCAAAAGACTCTGATGTGATATTTACAGACGTCTGGGCGTCAATGGGCCAAGAGTCCGAAGCGGCGGAGCGGCGGAAAATTTTTGCGGGTTATCAGGTGAACGACAGTCTGATGGCGCTGGCGAAGCCTGACTGTATGGTTCAGCACTGCCTCCCGGCTCATAAAGGAGAAGAGATAACCGAGGCGGTATTCGAGGCACACGCGGAGGAAATCTTTGATGAGGCGGAGAATCGTCTGCATGTGCAGAAGGCGGTTATGTATCTGTTGATGAGAGGGTAGGCTCCGCTCAACCGCGGTACGCAGATAGTTAAGGATATTTGTAATGGTTTATCGTATTGACAAACGGGCGGATTACCATCCGCCCGTACAATGGTTGCCCCATCGTCAAAATTCCCACATCTTAACAACTTCATAACAAATCAATGCTATACTGTCGGCGGGGTGATTATCACGGCGCGAATATTGATAGTGGAAGATGAAAAGGCGATCAATACCCTCATCAAGAAAAATCTTGAGCTTGTGGGGCATACATGCGTTTCCGCGTTTGATGGCGAGGCGGCCTTCGATGAGATGGAAAAAGCCGTGTTTGACCTGATCTTGCTTGATATCATGTTGCCTAAATTAGACGGCTTTCAGGTAATTCAGGAGATTACAGAGGATATACCCATTATATTTATAACAGCCCGCGGCACGGTGCAAGACCGTATCGCGGGATTAAAGCTGGGCGCGGATGACTATATTGTAAAACCGTTTGATATGCTGGAGCTGCAAGCCAGGATAGAATCCGTCCTCCGGCGCACGCACAAGGCGGATAAGCTGTTTGCCTTGGAAGACGTAAGGGTGGATTTAGGCAGCAGACAGGTGTTTGTCAAAGACGCACTTGTAGATTTTTCGCCGAAAGAATTTATGCTTATTGAGGCGTTGATTATTAACCGCAACATAGCGCTATCGCGGGATAAATTGCTGGAAATCGCGTGGGGGTATGACTATGAAGGCGACACAAGAACGGTGGATGTGCATATTCACAGTATCCGCAAAAAGCTGGGCTGGGAAGACGTGATAAAAACCGTATATAAATTGGGATATAGGCTGGAAGCTACCCCACGCGGTGAGGACCGCGCGGGAACCCCGGAGGTCAAACCGTGAGGCTAAAGACATTTATCGCGACTTATCTGCTTTTCCTCTGCGTCTTGTTCACAAGCGTCGGGATAGTTTCCGTTTATCTGAACAACAGCCAAATGGGTATGCTGCAGGAAAAAAGTGTAAGTCAATTCCAAACTATCACCTCTTCGCTTGGACGGGATATTGCGGCGTTATACGGCAGAAGCGCGGCATTCCCGGCAGCGGATTTTTACGCGGCATTTGATAATCTCATCAGCGGCTATGTACGGTACTACAGCCGGCACAACGTTCATCTTGCCGTAACCGATTTAATACTATTCGGGCGAACCGCCAGATTTGACCAAGCCGAGGTTTCTTTTGTGAACCAGGGTGACGGTCATTTTATTCATATTATCGGACTATTGCCGGAGCCGTTTGAGCACTTGCAGCTTGACTACAACTTGAATATAACCGGAAACGTGGCGGACATGCAGAACATTCAAAATATTCTGCTGATTTCCGCCGTTGCGTTTTCTGTAATCGCCGGGATTGCACTGCATTTTATTCTGGCATCTATTTTCAAGCCGCTGAATGCTGTTGCCAAAGTCTCAAGAGAAATCGCGGACGGGCAATTTGGTGAGCGGATCAATATAAAAGGCAGGAACGAAATCGCGCAGGTGGCGTTTGATTTTAACAAAATGGCGGAAAGAATAGACCGGCAGATAATGTTTTTAGAAGCGGAGGCAATCAATAAACAGCAGTTTGTGGACAATTTCGCCCATGAAATCAGGACACCGCTGACGTCTATCTACGGCTACGCGGAATATTTGCAAAAGGCGTCGTTGGATGAAAACGAAGTTATTGAGTCGGCTGAATATATAATGAGTGAAGCCAGCCACATGAAGAAAATCGCAAACTCCTTGTTGGAACTTGCGACCCTGCGTGACTATGTGCCGGTAAAAAGTGAGATTCCGATAGCCGAGCTGTTTGAAGATATGGCGAAGATATTCAAGATTCAATTCGACTGCCGCGTCAGCGCAGATACTGTATCGGGGCAGGAAGATTTGCTGAAAAGTCTGCTGATGAATCTGTGTTCCAACGCAATCAAAGCCGGGGCCACGAAAATTCTTTTGCAGGCCAAAAATCATAGCGGCAAAACAATAATAGCTGTGACCGATAACGGCTGCGGCATTCCGGAAGAAAGCTTGTCAAAAATTATGGAGCCTTTTTACCGCGTGGATAAATCCCGCAGCCGTGAGCATGGCGGAACCGGACTCGGCATGGCACTGTGCCGGCAAATCGCTGAGGCGCATGGCGCTGAATTGCTTGTAAAATCCGCTGTGGGGGCGGGAACCACCATTGCGATAATATTTACAACTTCAAAATAACTCCATAATAAGTCCATAACAACGCTGGTTTATTATGGCTACAGTGAGCCTCACAAAAGAAAAATAATCAGGCATGTTTCTCGCCGCTTCGCGGCAACCGAAACAGATGCCAAAATCGAAAGGACAAAATTATGACTAGACAAAAAGTACGTGAAATTGCGAAAGTCGCAGTGGTGTCGATATTATCCATCGGGTTGTTCAGCACAGCATTGATGGGCGTTAACAACTGGGCATTTGCAAGGGCCGTCAACTCGACACACAGCTTCCCGCTTCCAACTGAAGCTGTGGAGATCGCAGAAGACCTGCTGCCGGAAGGGTTTGTTATTCCGGAATTTACAATCAACCTCTCCCCCTGGCAGCGTTACCAAGAGATATCCGCACAAGCAATGGCAATGGAGGATGCCGCGCAAATCGGCGCTGAGTATATTTGGGCAGTGTTTGGAACATGCATTGACGGTATGCATGTTGAGATGCAATTTTCCGACTGGGACTGGCACACAAGGACGCTTTGGCAAGGCCAGGTGTATCAATCGGAACAAGCGTTAATAGACCAGCACGCCCGTGACGAAGCAATTCGCGAAGCGCTAACGCACGACCCGGACGCGGACATAAGCATCTATGGGCACCATGAACCGACGCTGTACAGTTTTATGATTGATGCAGTGACAGGCGCACGGGTGGATATATCGTACAACAATCCAAGCAGCGCCAGGGCCATGTTTTCAATGTCTGCTGACGACGCGATGGCAAGCCGCAGGGCAATGACGGAATCAGGCGTGTGGGAGATGGACATCTATGCGCAGATGGCTTTTGTAGATCTGTCAAACGAGCAGCTTGAAGCATATGCGCAGACAGCAGTGGAACTCGCACAAAGGCATTTTAACAATTCAGCCGTTGAAGATGTACAATTTTCACACCTCAGCATAGGTCCCGATTTTGGCGGGGACCTCACCGCACTAGTTTTGACGGGGATCGTGTTTACCGCAACCGACGATACCGGACGGGAAGCGCATGTACGGATACCCGCGGGAACACCATTCTTCAATTCGGTCAGCATTTCAACTCAGCATAACGATTTCATCCCCGGTCGCGACGGCGGTATTGGTTAGGGGTTTATATATAGAAAAAGGGACGGTTTTGATAACCGTCCCTTTTTGTGCGGGAGCATCACCCCCTACAAAGTACGCTAGGCAGTCAAGTACTAAATTTCAATTACCGCTTGACTGTTCCGCGAACATGATATATCCTGAGTGTAATAGACAAATTTATTTAAGGAGGCATATCAATGGAAAACTTAAAGGGAAAAACCGCGTTTATCACCGGCGGGGCGAGCGGCATCGGGTTAGGGCTCGCAAAAGCGTGCGCTAAAGAGGGAATGAACATTGTCATCGTGGATCTGCGTCAATCGGCGATTGATGAGGCTATGCCGTCTCTCAAAGACTGGCCTGTTCTAGCGATTCAGCTGGATGTTACCGACCGCGCCGCTTACGAAAAAGCCGTCGATCAGGCAGAGGCAAAGTTTGGGAACATACATCTCCTCGCCAACAACGCGGGTATCGGCGGCGGCAGGGGTCCGCTGTGGGAAGTTTCCTACGCGCAGACCGATCTCGCGGTTAACATCAACCTGACCGCTGTTTTAAACGGCATTCAGATCATCGTGCCGCGTATGATAAAACATGGCGAAGGCGGGCATATTGTCAGCACCGCATCGAAAGCGGCATTGATCGCCGTCCCGGCAAACGGATTATATAACCTAACAAAACAGGCACTGGTGGGTCTGACGGAGACACTGCAATCCGACCTTGCGATTGCAGGGGCGGACATCGGCGCCAGCGTGTTCTTCCCCGGCCCGTTCGCCACAACGCTGGGGCAAACTTCGGTTGCAATAGAAGCGCAGTTACTGGGTACAGAGGCCAAAGCGCCGCCGCCCCCACCTCCGCCACCGGATGACGGCGCGCCAAGGCCGAGCCTTTCAGATATGTCCGCGCTGGTGCGTTCCGCCGACGAAGCGGGCGAACGTATTTTACGCGGCGTCAAAAGGGGAGACCTGTACATCATCACCCACGCCGATTTCAAAGAGGGATTCAAAGAGCGTGTGGACGCAATGCTCCGCGCCTTCCCCGACGAGAAGCCGAGCGAAGAGTTCAAGAAGGCGTTCGGATTCCTGGTACATAACCCGATATTCAATAAGCAAAAAGACGTTCCGGCGTTTGAGAAGTAGTAAGGCAAATAATAAGGGCGGCCATCAATTTGGCCGCCCCCGTTTCATCAAAAAGGAGACTTGACACAGATGTTGGGCAAGCGAATCATGGTTCTTGGTTCGTCGGGTTCCGGAAAAAGCACCTTGGCCTCCACACTCGGCAAAATCACTGGAATTGAGGTAATTCACATTGACCGCCTTTTTTGGAATCCCGGCTGGGTGGAGACCCCGGACGATGAACTGGATCAAAAAATTAAGGCCGTAGCAAGCGGCGACAGCTGGATAATAGACGGCAATTATTCCCGCACCTTGGACTTCCGCCTGGAGCGCGCTGATTCGATAATATTTATTGACTTCAGCCGATATTTCTGCATTTTTAGGGTTTTAAAACGCCGAATCAAATATCACGGGAAAACGCGCGATGATTTGGGAGAGGGATTGCCCGAAAAGGTGGACAGAGCGTTTTTGGCGTGGATTTGGAATTGGCCTAAACGCTCACGCGGAAAAACGCTTGAAAAAATCGCCGCCTCCGGGAAAATTGTGTATATTTTAAAGTCTCGCAAAGATGTGAGATTGTTTGTAAAAAGAGCAAGAGCAGGCTGATCGCCTGCTCTTGTGTTAATCATCATAGTGTCCTTTACAGGAAAGGATTCTCAAGTTTTGGTTTTCATCACCGATATAAACTAGCCGGTTAGAATCGTCAATACGGCGGCTATATGCCTTGCGATGCTTTAAAACTTCTGGCTTGCCTATTCCTCCCATAAATCCGTTTCTCTGAATATCTTTTATCAGTTCATTTATCCGTTTGGCTGTCTTTTTGTCCTCGATCTGCCATTCCATATATTGCCGCCATGCTGTGGGCGCAAACGTAATATCATCCATCTGTCAAACGCTCTAGTTCTTCTATGCTTTTCACTACAAATTTGCCATCTGCTAACTCTTGCATCGAAGTATCCAGCATAGCCAGATATTCTGCGTTTCTTTCTGCTTTCAGAATATCATTGTAGGCCGGTTCAACAGAAACTTCAAACGGTATGCGCTGTTCGCGGCTCATTTTTTTTGCGAAAATCGTAAAAGCCGTTGTCATATTCATCCCCAACGCTTGGCATGTGCGTTCCATGGCTTTTTTCAATTCCTCGTCCATTCTAATGTTTATTGAAACTTGTGACATGATTTTCACATCCCTTCAATCTTATTATACGCAAATATAAGCACATTGTCAATACCACGTCTTTACAAATGACACAAGGACAGGTAGCTCACCTGTCCTTGTCTTTAGTATAATTTACGCGCCAATTGCCTTTTTCGCTGTGCCAACAAGCTCTGTAAACGCTTCCGGCTCATGTATCGCCATTTCCGACAGCATTTTGCGGTTCATTGTTATGCCGGAAAGTTTAAGTCCATGCATAAATCTGGAATAGTTCATGCCGTTTGCTTTGCAGGCGGCGTTTATTCTCGTGATCCAAAGCTGGCGGAAATCTCTCTTTTTGCGTTTACGGCCTACGTACGCGTAGGTCAAAGATTTCATAACCGCTTGGTTCGCCATTTTAAAATGCTTGGATTTCGCACCCCAATAGCCTTTTGCAAGTTTTAATATTTTATTTCTTCTTTTGCGCGTCATCATCGCGCCTTTTACTCTAGCCATAATACGTCACCTTCCTATTTATACGGGATCATTTGCTTAATCGCGGATTCATTCGTAACATCCGCATACGCGCCTTTGCGAAGGCCGCGCTTACGTTTAGTTGATTTTTTGTTCAGGATATGGTTCTTGTATGCGTGCGCACGCTTAACTTTTCCTGATTTTGTGAGGCTGAACCGCTTTTTGGCTCCACTGTGGGTTTTAATTTTCGGCATAGTTTTTCTCCTTTTCCAATTTCGTGATACAGGCTTTTTAGCCAGACAAAAAGACCTGCTCTCCGCCTGTTATGGTTTTGAACAGGTCCGGTATTGTATAGTGGTTATTATCCTTTGCTCGCCTTGGGCGACAGGTACATTGCCATATGTCTGCCGTCCAGTTTGGGATTCTTATCAACAGACGCATACTCCTCACACTCGGCGGCGAATTTTTTCAGTAAATCTTCGCCGATATTGGTATGAGCCATTTCACGGCCGCGAAAACGCACGGTGACCTTTAGTCGATCCCCTTCTTTCAGGAACTTTTGGCCGTTTCTCAGTTTAACATTGAAATCATTAATTCCGATGCTGGGCGACATGCGGATTTCCTTAACCTCAACCACATGCTGATGACGGCGCGCCTCTTTCTCCCGTTTCGCCTGTTCGAAACGATATTTGCCGTAATCCATAATTTTGCACACAGGCGGATTTGAAGTGGGCGCGATTTTAACAAGGTCGAGCTCCTGCTCAACTGCGATCTGAAACGCTTCAGCCAATGGCATTATTCCAAGCTGAGCTCCATCTTCGCCAACCAGACGGATTTCTTTATCTTTGATTTCCTCATTAATCTGATAGGTCACGTTGCTGATGTTGAAACACCTCCAAAAATTTTAACGCGCAATCGGTCGGGCGCATAAAGACCCTCCCTGCGCAACCGTTTTGCTCCCAGCTTCGCCGAAATCGCAAAACATGAGATAAATAAAAACACGGGGAACCAGATCAGTTCCCCGTACAAACTTAATACAGCCCCAAAAGGGCATAGCACCTCGCTTATAAACCACGGCGCGTGACAAATACGGCCGGGTGAGAACAGGGATCTGTTCTGCTTAACTTTTGCAGATGTAATTCTACCACACTTGAATGCGGTTGTCAATATAAAAATCAAACTAAATATCACAAGCCTTTCCTTCAAACAAATCCAAAGATAAAAACCGCCGCCGATTCAACATCAGCGGCGGTGGTATATATGTCCGTTTTATCGCACGGTGAAGCTCATCTTCACGCTTACACCATTACTTAAGTATAAAGCGTCTTCTATAGTTTCATCCGTGCCACAAGCTCGCCGTCGTCAACCTGTCCCGTTTCCGCAAATCCGAACGACTCATACAGCTTCTTTGCTACAACATTTGTCGGTTCATAAGATGTGTAGCAATAATCTGCCTTGCCATTGGGCATTTGCCTGATTTCGTCAAGCATCTGCGCCAGCGCTTGTCTGCCATATCCCTTTCCTTGGTGGCTTTTGTCAACCATAAACCGCCAAAAATAGTAGCAGTCTTCGTTATACGTATCATCAAACTCCTTCTCGAAATAACCATACATGAGAAATCCCACCATCAGCCCATCTGCATAAATGGCATACGCTGTTGCAACACTGTTGATGCCTTTGCTGTTGAGGGCATAAGCTTCGCCCAAACTTTCGGCATTATGCGCCACAAAGTTGTACTGCTCTGGTGTTAACTCAAGTTCTATACATTCTTTCATATTATCGTCTAAAATTGAAATCTTTCTAAGCTCAATCATATCGTAGTTATCCTCCTTAAATACTTTAAAGTTTTTCCCTGAATAAAAACCGCCGCCAATTCAACATCGGCGGCGGTAGCATATACATCCGTTTATCGCACGGTGAAGCCTTACTTCACGCTTACACCGCTGCGGCGGACGCTATTTGCACTGTCAAATCATCCGCCTCCTTTCGGTTTGAATTACAGTTAAACACCCGCGTTTTCCGCAAGCGACCGGTCACTCGCGCCCTAACGTCTCGAGCCGTTGGGATGGCGGTTGATTAACTGTCAGTATTATAGCCAATTCCCGGCAGTATGTCAAGCAAAATCGCGTTACATCTTCGTTACAGATTCCGCCGGACAGGATAGCGTGTCTTCGGCAGGCAATCATAAATCACATGAAAAACGTATCTGTTTACGCGCTGATTTTTCTAATAGGCGGACTCGCCTACTGCATGCTGGAGCTTTTGTTCCGCCAGCGGACGCATTTGTCCATGTTTTTCGTGGGCGGATTATGCGTTGTTCTCCTGAACATTATCGCCACAAAAAGCCGCGTTGCCCCGTGGAAAAAGTGGATCGCTGCGGGCGCTTTGATTACCACTGCGGAATTTATCGCGGGCGCGGTGGTCAACATCTGGCTCGGCCTCAACGTCTGGGATTATTCTCACATGCGGATGAATCTGCTGGGCCAGATAAGCCTGAGTTTCACGCTTCTGTGGGTGTTGCTGTCAATCCCCGCCATATGGGTTTTGGAAGCCGTTGATAAGAAAAGAACGCAAAAAGGAGGTGTGACACCATGACTAAACTCATCGTCATTGAGCACGCCGGGGAAAATTTTACGCGCGTGATTAGCACCCAGATAGCGCGATTTGGCGGGGGTGTCTCTGTCACGCATATTCTCCCGGCGGCGGAATTTGATGAGGGAGAGGCGAATATTATCGTTGTTTCCCCAAGCTACCACTTTGCGGAATCCGAACCTAAGTTGCGCGGCGGGATTCTGCTGACTCCCAGCGGCGTCCCCCGGTTCGCGGAGGCGAGGTGCGTTGTGACGTATGGCATGAGTCCAAAAGATACGTTGACGCTGTCGTCAATCGGCGAAGATGCCTGTGTCCTTGCCTTACAGCGTGAGCTTATCACGGCCGATGGCGGTATTCTGGAGAGGCAGGAGTTCAAAATCCCCGCCTGTGGTAGCACAGATGAATCGCTGGCGTGTTCCGGCGCGATGCTACTGCTGGGTTTGCAGCCGTCAGATTACGCCTGACTCTAAAATAGCAAACGACTTTGCCTCACAATCTATCTCAGCGGTTGCGCCATACGGAAGAACACATATCGGCGAAATATGCCCGAAATTTAGGCCATACAGAACAGGAAGATTTGTCAGGCCATATTCGTTCCCGACTACATTTTTTATCACGGCCCCATGCTGTTCAAAACTGATATTCCCACTGAGCTTGCCGATGACGATGCCGTTTAATCTTTGCAAAAAATCGTTATTGCCGAGCCGGTTGAGAAAATCACCCAAATGTTTCGGTGAGAAAAATTCCGGAATATCCTCGATAAACAGTATGGCTTCTTCAAAATCTTCGGTGGACAGTGCTATTTCCTCATTCTCTAACCATACTATTCCCGTATGCCCTCCGATTAATTTACCTTGCACAGTCCCCTGGCCTTGTATAAGTTCGTACCCCATATTATCATTGGCAGGTTCAATGACGCCTATCGGAGAAGCGTCAAACAGCGCTTTCTTGAACCACTTTTTGCTGTACGTATGAAACTCTTGCGCTTCGGCAATTGTAAAAAGATTAGGGCCGTAAAACGTTGATAATCCTGCCTTGAGACACAAAAGATTGATATTCATTACATCGGACATGCCAATAAATATTTTAGGGTTGTTCCTAATTACGGCAGAATCAATAAACGGCAATATTCTGATACTGTCATTGCCGCCCACATTTGCTATTATTGCGTTTATGTCTTTATTTTCAAAAGCCCACATAATATCTTCCGCACGGGCTTGCGGGTTTTGGGATAAATAGTCGGAACCTCTCATTGAGTTCGGCGCGGGCCTGACTATTAGTTCACAGGAATCTTCAAGGTGCTTTTTGCCGAGTTCATATCTCCATGCGTTATCTTCATCACCGGCCCAGCCATGTGAAACACTGACAGTTGCAATTACATCCCCGGCACACAGGCGATTTGGCTTTATTAGCTCCATGTTTTAATATCACCCCCGCTCCAGTATAGCAGAAACCCCCGGCAAATCGCAACAGTGAGTCTAACTCATGCACCTTGGACATATACTAGCCTCAGAAGAGATTGTAATTAAGGGGTGCGAAAGTTTGGAAGGGATTAATAATGTCGTTGAATTATGCGGTATATCTGCTGAAAAACCAACATTTTCACACATAGGCGGCGGAGAAAATTATTTCACATTCCCGCTTGAGATTGAGCGTCTGTCCGGCTATGTGGACAGGATTAACATAATCGCGCGGGAGGCGTTGTTAGAGAATCTTTTAATTGACGGAAATTCCCGCATTAACGTCATTGGGGAGCTACGGTCTTTCAACAACAAAAAAGGCTCCGGCGGCAGCCGCCTGGTGATTACTGTGCTTGCGCGGGAAGTGTTCTTTTCCAACAGCGAGGATAAAAACTTCGTCGCCTTATCGGGCGTTATCTGTAAGCCGCCTAACTTACGTAAAACGCCAATGGGCAGGCTTATAAGCGATATTATGCTGGCTGTCAACCGCCGGTACGGCAGAAGCGATTATCTGCCATGCATCGCCTGGGGCCGCCTCGCTGAATCCGCTGCGGCACTGAATGTCGGCGACAACCTGTCTTTCGAGGGGCGGATTCAAAGCCGCAAATATATGAAGTCGGAGAACGAGGTCGTAACGGAACGCACGGCGTTTGAGATTTCGATTGTGGAGTTGATGGAAGCGGAAAATTAATGGATTTTGCCAACCGGCTATGATATACTGAATGAAAATATTTCCGCTCGGAGGGTAATTTTCAATGACTGTTAATCTTGACCTTTATCGTCACGGGGAAGAAATAAATGTTGCCGCGCATGTTCTATTCAGTGATTCTTTTTCAGGCGAACTTTCGTTTTTACTCAGCCGAAAAATGAAAATAGAATCCGCTTTTGCGTCTTTCGGTGAATGTACCGTTGAGATTGCCGAATCCGATGAGTTGTTCAGAAAAGCAAATAAAGTGTCTGTCTCCATACCGCAAAAAACTCAAGAATTGCGGATTAATTACAGCGGACAACCCGAAGGATATCACACGTTTGTCAATGACATGGTGTTTGCCGTAAATTATTACTCAGCGTGGTATCCCGATGAAATAAGCACTGGAAGCGCGGACTTGGCCGTTAGATTTCACGACAACTTTTATACACATGTAGTAAACGCAAGTTATAGCGAATCGGAGAAATCGTGGGAATATCGCCCGAAAGATTTTGATTGCAATATTCTCGCGTATAAGGACGCAAAATCGATTCAGAACGATTTGTTGTGTCTCCTTTATATTGGCGACAACGATGAGCTTGCGAAAGTTTATTTTGACGCATATACCAATGCCGCTGAGTTCTGCGCGGATTTGTTTGAAACTAACCGGCTGTCAAAATGCACATTAGCCGTTTTGCCTGATGGAAATGCACATGATGGGTATTGCCGGGAGTCGCTTATCGTATTAGGTGGGTTTATAGACGACCCATCGTATGCCCGGCATCTTCTTGCGCATGAAATAGCGCACAATTGGTGCGCGGGTGCGGATTTTAACACATGGGAAGACTGGCTGAATGAGACAACGGCCGAATGGACGTCGTTGCTGTTTTTGCTGCACAGCGGCAACGCAGACAAGTTCAATTCCGTCATTGCGGACAAATTTCAAAAATGCAAAAATTCGCCTGCTATCAAAACACCGGATGGGAGCAGACCAGAAGGCGTGCACGATAAAGGGACTTTGCTTTTTTATCGTATTTATCAGCAATATGGATATGACGCAATTTCTAAAATGCTTCGTTTATTTGATGTATTAACTGAAAAAACTACCGAAAATTATATTGCATCAATACGTGAAAACCTAAGTTCCGATATAGCCGATATTATCGTGACCGGGATTAAAGATTAGCGGGTTTAATAACGAAAACAACCCACCAAATGATCGTTCACAACCCCAATCGCTTGCAGATACGCGTAAATAATAGTCGTCCCCACGAACTTAAAGCCGCGCTTTTTCAAATCCTTGCTGATCGCATCACTCAGCGGGGTGAAGGCCGGGATTTCCTCCATCGTTTTCCAGTGGTTCTTGATTACCTCACCCTGCGTGAATCCCCATAAGTAAGCGTCAAAACTGCCGAATTCTTTTTGTACTTCCAACGTGCGGTTCGCGTTGTTGATGATCGCGCGGATTTTCAGCTGATTACGCACAATTCCGGCGTCCTGCATCAGCTGTTCATATTTTGCCTCATCGTATCCGGCGACTGTTTCGATGTGGAAGTTATCGAAAGCCTTGTCAAAGTTTTCTTTTTTATGCAGAATCGTCCGCCAGCTGAGACCCGCTTGCATTAAATCCAGGCATAGTTTGCCGAAAAGCCTCTGATCGTCATGCTCCGCTACTCCCCAGACTTCGTCGTGGTATTTGGCCATTTTCTCATCGTTTTCCACCCAAGGGCAGCGTGTTTTTTCGTTGGTCATTTTGATTTCTCCAATCTCTTGAATAGCCGCGCAGGGGACGGCATCCTCGACGTCCCACGGTTGCATTTTAGGCATTGATCTTGTAAGGGACGCGCCCCTGCGCGTCCCGCTGTCGTATTTCCTTCCGGTCTCCGGGGACAAAACACCCGGCCCTGCGGGGCCGCCCTTTTTACGAAAGAGGGCAAGGATTTAGACGCGGGTACAACGTGACGTCGAGGACACCGTCCTGCGGGATTAAATACACAAAAACGCCGCGGCATTTGCTGCCACGGCGTCTTTTTCGTTACATTTGTTTCATCGCGTTGATTTTAACCCCGGGACCCATTGTAGAGGCTGTCACGCAGCTTCTGATATATTGCCCTTTTGCGGCGGCCGGTTTGGCTTTAATCACAGCATCCAACAGCGCCGTATAGTTGTCAATAAGCTTTTCCGGACCGAACGACACTTTGCCTATTGGGCAGTGGATTATGTTCGTTCTGTCAAGGCGGTACTCGATTTTACCGGCCTTAATCTCCGCCACCGCCTGCGCGATGTTCGGTGTAACCGTTCCGGCTTTCGGCGTTGGCATCAAGCCTTTCGGACCCAGGACTTTACCCAGGCGGCCGACTGTGCCCATCATATCCGGCGTCGCGACGACCACGTCATAATCGAAGAAGTTCTCTTTCTGGATTTTATCGACCATGTCCTGTCCGCCGGCGAAATCCGCCCCGGCGTCAAGCGCTTCCTGAACGCGCTCTTCTTTACAGAACACAAGCACCCTGCGTGCTTTACCGGTTCCGTGCGGCAGAACGATAGCTCCCCTGACCTGCTGGTCGGCGTGACGAGAGTCAACACCCAGTTTAATGTGAAGTTCAACAGTCTCGTCAAACTTTGCTTTCGCGGCAGAAACGACCAGCGCGAACGCCTCTTCCGGATCGTACAGATTCAGTTTGTCAACGGATTTTTCGCTCTCCCTGTAATTCTTTCCTCTAAACATAATCCTAACCCCCCGCTACTGTGATACCCATGCTGCGCGCCGTACCGGCGACCATGCGCATGGCGGCTTCAACGCTGCTGGCGTTCAAGTCCGGCATTTTCAGCTCCGCTATTTTGCGCAGCTCGTCCATCGATATCTCCGAAACTTTTTCCCTGTGCGGGACGCCGGAGGCTTTTTCTAAATTACAGGCCTTTTTCAAAAGCACCGGTACAGGCGGCGTTTTCGTGATAAACGAAAAACTTCTGTCCGCGTATACTGAAATCACGACAGGGATGATCATACCGTCGTCGTTCTTTGTCCTGTCGTTGAACTCTTTTGTAAAAGCACCTATGTTAACACCATGCTGGCCAAGCGCGGGACCCACGGGAGGCGCGGGCGTTGCTTTTCCGGCAGGGATTTGCAACTTAATTTTGCCTATTTCTTTTTGTGGCGGCATACTCTAAACACTCCTTTGCGGCAATCTTTCAGATTGCCGAGATTTAAGATTAAGATATGAGATGTAAGATCTTATAATTTAAATCTTACATCTTGTAATCGCGTAGCAATTGCTTTATTCTGCTTCAATTTGGTCAAAATCCAGATCCACCGGCGTTTCGCGGCCAAACATGGATACAATTACGCGCGCACGGTTTTTATCGACCTCAATTTCTTCCACAGTTCCTAAGAATCCCATCAGCGGACCATCAGTTACTTTGACTGTTCCGCCGACTTCAAAACCGACTACAACTTCGTGTCTCTCTATTCCGAGAGACAAAATTTCGTCCTCGGTCAAAGGGATTGCTTTATTCTGGGAGCCTACAAACCCTGTGACGCCCCTTACGTTGCGCACAAGGTGCCAGCTCACGTCGTTCATAAGCATTTTTATAAGGACGTATCCGGGGAAAACTTTACGTTCAACCGTTTTAGTCTGTGACTCGTGAATTTCCGTCACCATCTCAGTCGGGATCTTGATTTCCAGAATCTGATCCTGCATTTTACGGTTCTCGGCCGCTTTTTCAATTGTGGCCGCGACTGCGTTTTCGTATCCGGAATATGTGTGAACCACATACCATCTCGCTTCTTCTGCCATGGCCGCCGTTAACCCCAGAACTGCCCAAGCTGCCTTATAGCCTGGAATATCTGCCCGGCAACTTGGTCAATAGCCCAAACAACAATCGCCATGGTGACCATAAGTCCCAGCGCTATCAAGGTGTTGTTAACTGTCTGTTTCGGCGTCGGCCAAACAACTTTTTTAAGCTCAGCCCGCATTTCGCGGAACCATCTTTTCAGGCGGTTATCACGCCGGGTTCTGCGCTTGCGGCCTTGGGCTTTCTCGTTCTTTTCTTCTGACATTGTTGCCTCCCCCTACTTCGTTTCGGAGTGTACCGTATGTTTGCGGCAGAAACGGCAATATTTGTTTAGTTCAAGCCTGTCCGGCGTGTTCTTCTTATTCTTCGTGGTGTCGTAATTCCTCTGTTTGCAATCATTACATCGTAACGTGACCTTAATTCTCATCGCGTCGCGGCGCCTCCTTTTCCTAATAGCCTCCCTGTTTGGATTTGCAGATTTTTGATCCCGGGGAAAGCACAATCCCATAAGGCTGCCGCGCCTCGGGGAGTTGGCTTTCTGCATCCGGTCATCCGGTTAATTGCGAAAAAATTAACCTATCTGCCGACAGGTAAAAATTATTATAGCACACAGTAACTGCGGCGTCAACTGTTTTTTGTATATTTTGCGGGGGAGAGGGGGCGTATATGGTCAATGCGAATGTCCAAGGTCTCCCGCAGAACCAGCGTAGAACCAAACAACGGTACGCGCAGGGGCGCGTCCCCTACGGGGTGAGTGCATATGCCCGGCCGCAGGACGTCTAGGACGCCGTCCTCTACGTCCCCAGTGCCGCATTATCAAAATACGTCTCTGCCGCCTTGCAATCTTTTTGTATCTGCGTCTTTAGCGCATCCATGCTGCTGAACTTTATTTCCGGACGCAGGCAGGTATAGAACTCAATCCGCACCTGTCGGCCGTATAAATTCCCTCGAAAGTTAAGTATGTGCGTTTCAGCTGTTATTCTGCTCTCCGCAGAGTTGTCAATGGTCGGGCGGATTCCGATGTTAGTCACGCCTGTATAGACTCCCTCGTCGTCTAAATACACTTTAGTCGCGTAAACGCCAAACGCCGGGATGATAACTGGATCCTCAAACGTCATGTTTATCGTTGGAGTGCCGAGTGTTCGACCCAATCTATATCCGTAGCGGACAATATCCGTCAAAACATGCGGATGGCCGAGAAATACGTTTGCACGTTCTATGTCACCGCCGGAAATCAATTCCCTGATATATGTCGAACTGCTTGTCACCCCGTCATGCTTCACCGCCGGGATAATGTCGCAGCCTATGCCCAGTTCCTCACATTTTTGGCGCAACCGATCGCTTGTACCAACCCCGCCTTTGCCGAATCTGAAATCGTGCCCAGCCACCAGGTGCCGCGCACCGAATTCTTCTACCAAATGCCCGATAAACACATCCCACGGCATTTCGGCCGTCGCTTTGTCGAAGTGCAGGAAAATGATGTCGTCTATCCCGAAAAGGCGGTTTATAATCCCCGCACGGTCTCCAGGTGAGTTGATAAGCGGCACTGCATCGCCCTTAACCAAGCTGAGTGGATGCGTGTCAAATGTGATAACGGAAGGCAGCAGATTCGCCGTCTCCCCGATTTCAACCGCCTTGTTTAAAAGCCTCGCGTGGCCTATGTGTATCCCATCAAAAAAACCCAGCGCTATCACGCGCCTTTTATCTGTCATTTGGTTGCTCCATATGAATTGATATGTGATATAGGGGCACAATGTGCACCCACGGGCGACCGGGACGGTCGCCCCTACAGCCCCCCATTAGAAGAACGACTTTACCACAGCCAACCTGCCGGCTCTGCCCTCGCCCAGGGCCAAAAACTCGCCTTCGGGTCCGTAGATTCTAACCTTGCCGTCTGGCACATCGTCAACCCGGCACGCGGCGCCGTTTTTGATTCTTTGCGCGTCTTGGGAATCCGCTTTCAGCGCCGAGTATGCCGCGAAAATCGAGTCAGTCGGCAGGATTATATCTTGTGCCTTGCCCTCGGCAGCGGCTTGTATAATCTCGTCCAACGATAGCGCATCGCCTATCGAAAACGCCCCGGCTCTTGTCCGGCGCAGGGACGACATAACTCCTCCGGTACCGAGCGCTTGTCCGATATCATGTGCAAGCGTGCGGATATATGTGCCTTTTGAACACGCAACGCGAATCATAAATTCATTTCCGTCAATGCGCATAAGCTCCATCTCAGATATAAAAATATCCCGCGCCGGTCTTGGGATGTCTATCCCTTGCCGCGCAAACTTGTACAGTCTGACACCGTTGATTTTTACCGCCGAGTACATCGGCGGAATTTGCTTGCCCGCTCCTAAAAAGCCTGAGATTACGGACTTTATCTCTTCTTCGGAGACAGAAGTAGGAATTTCGCAGCTTTCTAAGACATTGCCCTGTATATCCTGTGTGTCGGTGACAAGACCGAGCCGTATACCGGCCAAATACTCTTTCTCGGCGTTTTCGCAGAATTCGGCAGCTTTAGTCGCACGGCCTATGAATATCGGCAGGACCCCGGTCGCCATGGGGTCCAATGTGCCGCCGTGGCCTATTCGTTTTGTCTTGAACACTCCACGCAGCTTCGCCACAACGTCGTGCGATGTCCAGCTTTCCGGTTTGTCAACTATAACGATCCCATTCACAACTAAACAAAGTCTTTCAGAACAGCAATCAGCTCTTGCTTTATTTTATCAACCGACGCACGCCTGGCAAATCCCGCGGCCATGGGATGCCCGCCGCCGCCGAATCTTTTGCAGATATCGTGCGCGTTAACGCCCGGAGATGTGCGAACCGACACTTTGCAGTCCACGGGGGAGCTTAACTCTCGTATAGTTATCCAAACAACCACGTTTTCAATAGTGCCCGGAATTGCCGCTATACCGTCCATATCATCCTCAACCGCCCCGGTGAGCGCTATCATGTCTCTTGTAATTGTCGCAATTGACACAGCGTTGTTAAAATAAAACTCAAGCCCTTCGTTTACCAAACCCTCAATCTTCACGCGCCCAATCGTTCTCGCGTTGAAAAGTGTTCTGTTAAGCTCTGCATGCGGCGCACCCGCTTCAATCAACTCGGCAGCAATTCTCAGCGAATCCGCCGTTGTGTTAGCGAAAGAGAAGCAACCTGTATCCGTCGCAATGGCTACATACAATTGCTCTGCACTGGTTTTGTCTATGCCGCAGGGGAGTTTTTTCAATATGCCGCAGACAATCTCCGCGCAGGCGGCCGTATTCTCGTCAAGACAGGTGTAATCGGCATACAGCGTGTTAGACGGATGATGGTCTATAGATAGCGAAATTTTGTCCAGATACGCTTTTGCCTCTTCCGTGAACAAATCTTGCGAAGCTGTATCCACAGTGATTGTGTGCTCCGGTGAGTATCTCTCTGACGCCCAATAATCTTTGACATACGGCAGATATTTATCCGTCACTTCCGGATTGCGGAGTATATACGCCGTTTTCCCCATATTGCGCAAGCCATGGCAAAGCGCACCGGCACAGCCTATCGTATCCCCGTCCGGCCGGCGGTGAGTTATTATCAGAAACTTGTCCCGCGATTTAAGCCATTGTGCGGTATCATTAATGGTCATCATCGTGGCTGTCTTCGCCATCGTTCTCCTCCGGTATATCCAGATTCGCGAGCAGTGTATTAATCCGCGCCCCGCGTTCCATCGAATTATCCATTTCAAACTGAAGCTCCGGCGTGTACCGCAGATTCAGCGCTTGCCCAAGTTCACGCCGCAAATATCCGGCCGCAGATTTCAGTCCCTTTAAAAACTCTTTCTCGGACTTAATATCGAAAACACTTATATATACTTTAGCTATGCGCAAATCCCCCGTTGTATCAACGGAGGTAATGCTTATCATGCCCTGTTTTATACGCGGGTCTTTCATGTTCCGTATCAGCGTTGACAGAACGCGCTGGATATCTTCGTTGATGCGCTCGATTTTGTTGTTAGGCATGATGTTGCCTCCTACACCGGAATCTGCTCCATCGCGAAGCATTCTATAATATCGCCCTCTTTGATGTCGTTGTATTTTTCAAACGCTATGCCGCATTCGTAATTCGTGGCGACTTCTTTCACGTCGTCTTTGAACCTTCTCAACGATGCCAGCTCACCCTCATGAACGACAATGCCGTCGCGCACTAACCGGGCGGAGCTATTGCGTAAAATCTTGCCGTCCTGGACATAGCAGCCGCAGATTGTGCCGACTGCGGACGCTTTAAACAGCTGCCGCACCTCCGCGTGGCCGTATACCACTTCACGGAACTTCGGCGCCAGCATGCCCTTCATCGCGGCCTCGATTTCATTTATGCACTCATATATAACACGGTACATACGCATATCAACATTGCTGCGCTGGGCTGAGTCGCGGGCATTAAGCTCGGGTCTGACATTGAAGCCGACAATAATCGCACCGCTGGTGGAGGCCAGCATAACGTCTGACTCGCTTATCGCGCCGACGCCGGAATGGATCACACGGACACGCACTTCTTCGTTCGTCAGCTTCTCTAACGAAGCTTTGATCGCCTCGGCACTGCCCTGAACATCAGCTTTTACTATTATGTTCAGGTCTTTAAGCTCGCCCTCTTGAATCCGCGCAAACAGGTCTTCAAGCGAAACTTTGACAGACGTGGACTGGGACGCCTTTTTCTCCGACTTGCGCTGTTCTGTCAGTTCCCTAGCCATGCGTTCGTCGGTGACCACGTTGAAGGTATCTCCGGCGTTCGGGACTTCCGACATTCCGGAGATTTCGACCGGGACTGACGGTCCCGCCGTGTTGATTCTCTCACCTTTCTCAGTCATCATCACCCGGACATGGCCGACAGCCGTTCCGGCGATTATAGTATCGCCTGTGTTAAGCGTACCGTTTTGAACCAAAACCGTCATCAGCGGCCCGCGGCCTTTGTCAAGGCGGGCTTCTATAACCGTACCGCGCGCACGGCGGTTCGGATTAGCACGCAATTCAGCCATTTCGGCTGTCAGTATTATCATTTCAAGCAGATTTTCAATACCCTCGCCCGTCTTCGCCGATATCGGGCAGACAATCGTTTCCCCGCCCCATTCTTCGGAGACAAGGCCATGCTCTGTCAATTGCTGCTTTATCTTTTCCGGATTCGCGCCCGACACGTCCATCTTGTTGATGGCAACGATTATCGGGATATCCGCCGCTTTCGCGTGATTTATCGATTCCACCGTTTGCGGCATTATTCCGTCGTCCGCGGCAACGATAAGTATCGCGATATCGGTAACAAGTGCGCCTCTGGCTCTCATGGCCGTGAATGCCTCATGTCCGGGCGTGTCCAGGAATGTTATTGGGTTGCCTTTGACACGAACCTGATAAGCGCCGATGTGCTGAGTTATGCCACCGGCTTCGCCTGACGCTACGCTCTCTTGCCGTATCCTGTCCAACAACGATGTTTTGCCGTGGTCAACATGACCCATGACAACAACAACCGGCGCACGGGGAACAAGATCTTCCTCTTTATCTTCGCTATCGTCGATAAGCCGTTCTTCAATCGTCACGACGATTTCACGTTCAACTTTGCATCCAAGCTCAATAGCGACAAGCGCCGCTGTCTCATGGTCTATTATATCGGAGAGAGAAGCCATAACGCCCATTTTCACAAGCTGGCGCACGACTTCCGCCCCGGTTTTCTTCATGCGGGAGGCAAGTTCGCCTACTGAGATTTCATCCGGAATCAAGACTTTCAATTGGGCTTTTTTCGCTACTTCAAGTTGCAGCCGATTCATCCTGTCGCGCTCTTCCTGGCGGCGCTTCGCGCCGGAAGCAATCGACGGTCTTTGATTCTGCGGTCTCTTTGATATTTTCTGCTTGCCGCGCTTCATATTTTCCGCGCGCTCCGGTACAAGATTGTCAAGCCTTTCATCGTATTTGTCGATGTTAATCGTCGCACCGCTTGTATCAACGAGCCGTTTCTCCGGCGCTTTGCGTGCGACGAATGGTTTATCTTCTTTCTTTTGCGGCGCGGCAGGGGCGGGGGATTCAGTGGTTTTGGGCGTCTCTTTGCCTTCCGTTTTCGCGCCAGCTTCCACAGGCGGCGTCTCTTCTTTCGGCGTATCCTTCTTCTCCGCTTTCGGCAGTTCCGGCGGCGCGGATACGGCGTATATCTCTTCTATGTTCTCAATCTGATTGTTTATCGTCATATACTCAAAGATAATATCAAGCTCCTCCACCGTCAGGACCTGCATGTGGTTCTTAGGTGTGGTCGCGTATTTAGTTAGAATTTCCGTTATCTGTTTGGTCGGAACCTTAAAATCTTTCGCAACCTCGTGAACCCTATATTTGAACATTGTACTCATTGCGCAGTCCTCCTTTGGTATATCATGTTTCGGTGAAGGGACGCTTGCGCGTCCGTTGTGGTCACGGGCGACAGAATGCCGCCCCTACATGTCTAATCCTGTTATAAATTTATTGGCTAACCCCACATCTAAAATCGCCAGCATCCCTGGGGAGCCTCTTCCTACTACTTGCCCAAGCTCAAACTTCGTGTACGGCACTGCTATATGCTCACACTCAGCATCTTCGGCATACATTCGCGCCTGGCGGATTGACCGCTCCGACGCGTCTGAGGCTGATATTATCGCCGCGGCTTTCCCCAGCCTTGCGGCTTGGGAAACTGATTCGGTACCGACAGCTAGCAATCCCGCTTTTTTCGCTAATCCAAGAATCCTAATCATTCAGTCGGCCCCTCGATTTGGCTGTTCAACTCATCAACAACCGCTTGCGGAATCTCCGTCCCGAACGCTCTCCCAAGTGCGCGGGATTTCACGGCGCGCTTCAGGCACTCGGCGTCCCGGCAGAGATACGCACCCCTACCCGGCTTTTTGCCGACAAAGTCAAGCGAAACTTCCCCCTCCGGCGACCGGACAGCCCGTATAAGCTCCCGCTTAGGCTTCATCTCTCGACAACCGAGGCATTGCCGCATAGGCTGGCGTTTTTGTGGTTTTGTGGACATTTGTTGGCTCCTGTGTGATGGCATTGCAGGACGTCAAGGACGCCGTCCCCTATGGGTGGTTGGTTTAATGTTTGCGGGACACGCAGAGGACTGCGTCCCCTACTGTCAATTGTCAACTTTCAACTGACGTCTCCGCCGCGCTTTCGGGTTTGATGTCTATCTTGAACCCGGTCAGTCTCGCCGCCAGGCGGACGTTTTGCCCTTCCCGGCCGATTGCCAATGACAGCTGACTATCCGGCACAACAACACGACAGGACTTCCCGTCCTCCATCATAGTCACCGAAATAACGTCGGACGGTGCGAGAGCCGACGCCACGTATTCGGTTGGGTCTTCGCTGTATTTGACTATATCTATCTTCTCGCCGCCCAGCTCACTTACAATCGCGTTTACCCTGCCGCCTTTCGGGCCGACACAGGCGCCGATTGGTTCGACTTCCGGGTCATTTGACGAGACGGCAATCTTAGTGCGGTTACCCGCCTCACGCGCTATTGAATGGATCTCTACCGTGCCGTCATGTATCTCCGGCACCTCAAGCTCAAACAATCTTTTGACCAGCCCCGGGTGGGTGCGCGAAATAAGTATTTGCGGGCCTCTGGTTGATTTTCTGACCTCGATCACATAGACCTTTATCCTGTCACCCTCACGCAATTCTTCGTGCTGAATCCGCTCTTCGGGCAACAGCATGGCCTCCGTCGTCTCGGCATTTGAGCCGATCTGGATTGAAACACCGCCGGTTCGCGGCTCAATACGCGTTACAACGCCTGTCAGAATCTCATGCTCTTTTGATGTAAACTCATCATATATGATATTCCGCTCAGCTTCGCGGATACCTTGTATTATGACCTGTTTAGCGGCCTGCGCCGCGATTCTGCCGAATTTCTGCGTATCAACCTGCTCGTTAATCACGTCGCCAACTTGTGCGTCTTTTGATATTTTCTGCGCGTCTTCGACAGAATACTGCGTTTCCGGGTCTTCCACTTCTTCGACTACCATTTTTTGTATAAACATTTCCACAGTTTTTTCCACAGGATTCATCACTACTCTCGCGCAATCTGCCGCAGCGGGGTAATCTTTTTTCAGGGCGGCCAAAAGCGCCTGCTCTATCTTTTCAAGCATGTAGGTTTGCGGTATTCCCTTTTCTTTTTCGATATCCTGTATGGCCAGGAAAAATTCAGCGTTCATTGCCTGCTCCTTTTAAGAAATCCGCAGTCTTACCTGCGCTATTTCTGTTTTTTCAAAACTTTGTTTCTGACCGGATACGTCCAGTTCGACCGTTCCATCGTCGGTATAGGCCGACAGATTCCCCATAAACACCTTCTGCCCGTCTTTTGATTTATACAGCTTAACCTCCACAAAATGGCCGATATATCTCTGAAAATCAGCCGGGCGGCGCAATCGTCTCTCCGCCCCGGCACTTGATACTTCAAATGTATACCCCTGTGGGAATAGATCGTCGTACTCATCCAAAAGCGGGTCAAGCTCCCGGCTGACAGCCTCACAATCGGCGATTGCAACGCCTTTTTCCGAATCTATGTAGACCCGTAAAAACCAGTTTCCGGCTTCTTTTATATATTCAACGTCCCATATATCCAAGCCGTGTTTGCGGGCAATGGGCTCGGCCAGTTCCGTCACGGTATTAACTATTTTACTCATAGCGCACTTCCAATTTTTACCAGTGTTAAGCAAAGCAAGAAAAAGAGTGGGGTTTCCCACTCGGTCAAGTCTTTCATCCGAACATCGGTAGTATACCACGCCCGGTGCGGGATTGCAAGCATTTTTTCTGGATTTTTATGGGCTTATTTTTGGGGCTGGTGTCCCCGGCATCCCGCCGTACCCCGTACAAACTCCGTAGGGGCAATCGCAGACGGCCAATGGCCCCCCCAGCGCACATCGCGGCGCTCATGTCGAGCGCCGCGATGCTTGATATAGCTAAGGTGCGGGGGGCGCGGCGGGAGTCACGGTAACCAACTGAGTTGTTGTTCTCGTTATCCCCAGTTCCGTGTAGCTGATTGTTATCGGGATAGTCCCGACGGTATTCAGCACCGTACCCGCGGCAGGGGTTGTTGTGATGTGCGCCGTTACAGCCTGTGTGGTGTTGTCGGCGTAAGTCGCTGTTACAACCATTCCGGCGAGGTTGAGACTATGCCCAACTGTGAATGTCGCTGTGGTCGGCGGGGTTGTTACTGCTATCGATACAAGCGGATTGATCTGTTCAAACTCCGCCGTGACTGTGACGTCACGGCCCGGCATTGTGAAAGTGAACGTCGGATACGTTCCTGTGGTTGCCTCGCCGTTGAATCTGACAGAGCCCGGAACAAGACGCATTCCGCTGATAGCCGATACTGTCAGTGTTATTGTCTCACCGGGGCGCGCGTTGGTTCTGTTTGCCGTTACAGTGCCGCCGAACGTTGTGGGTATGGCTACCCTGTACTCTTCTCTCATTATATTGTAGATAAGCTGGCAAAGCTCGCCCCTGGTTATATCCTGCAAAGGCCGCAGCTCATTGCCGGTGAACATGCCATGGAGAAGTCCCATGTGCTTGATGGCGGATATCGGCCCTCTCGCCCATTCTGAGATGGACGCGAAATCCGGGAACGCATTGGCGGCATTCTGCCCGTTGACGCCCGGGATATAGGCTCTGTACGCTACGGTCAGCGCCTGCTCGCGCGTTATATGGGTGCGCCTTGAGAAGTGGTTGTGGGATACACCCTCTATATGACGCAGCGCCTGCATCAAAAGAATCGCGTTATCGGCTTCGTTGTTGATTCGCTGCACGTCGTCAAACGCGTGCATCCTGGCTCTGAGGGTTCTTGCCCAAATCAAGGCGAACTGCTCACGCGTCAGCCTTCCGTCAGGGTCGAATCTGGTGGTGGTATGCCCTCTGACAAAGTCGTTGCGTGCGCAGAACTCAATTGCCCTGCGGTGCGGGTGGTTTGTCGGCACGTCCAGAAACGTAAATGTGAACGCCGGCGCGGCTTCGACTTCGGCTTCTGCCGAGACAGCCGGGACTATTGACAGCGCTGTTATCAAAACAAGCGCCAGTGCTAATATTCGTCTTTTCATATAAAGCTCTATACTCCTTTTGTAATGTTTCACTACAGAGAAACGATTTGAATATATCGCATATAGTGTATGAAAAAACAAGCTGTCAAATTACTGGATTTCACGGCAAAAGATTGCCTGAACAGGAATCAATTGACAATTGATAATTTTAGGGGGTAAAGCCAGCCCCTGCCCTCTTTAGTAAAGTGGATGCCGACCGCAGTCGGCGGGTGTTTTATTGTCGGTCGGCGATAAATCCAGCCACAGGACGCAGAGGACTGCGTCCCCTACGGGGTGCGGTGGATCCCTCCGTGTCCCGCCGTACCCCCCTATTTCCCCACGCAAAACCGTTCAAAAATCCTATCCGTCGCGTCGGCCCGCAGATTCTTGCCCGTCAATTCCCCAATCGCCGACAGCGCCGATTCAACCTCCGTCAGCACGGCGTCCGGCGTTATGGTATCGGTTATCGCCTCAATCGCACGGTTTATTCCGTCACGCGCCCGCAGGATTGCGTTGGCCTGGCGTGCGTTTGTGATGAGTTCGCCCGGCGTCGGCGCGGCAAGCGCCGGAAATAGCTCCCGCACTTTCGCGCGTAAAACGTCAATTCCCGCGCCGGTCAGCGCGGATATATGGCAGAAGTCAAACCCAAGTCCGATAAGCTCCGCCTCCGCGAGTTCCCCCGGCAAGTCGGATTTATTCACCACAGCAATCCTCGCAATGCCTTGCGGAATTGCGCAGATTGCCTCATAATCCAAGTCCCCCAGCGGCGCGGAGCCATCCAACACAAGGATTACGAGTTCCGCCCCGGCAATCGCCCGCAGCGTCCGTTCGATCCCCAGCTTTTCCACCGCGTCACGAGTTTCCCGCAGACCGGCAGTGTCTATCATCCGAAGAAGCACGCCGCCCAGCAGAATCTTCTCCTCGACAGTGTCGCGGGTCGTGCCGGGGATAGGTGTCACGATGGCGCGTTCGTATCCTAACAGCGCGTTCAACAGCGATGATTTGCCGGTGTTCGGCCGCCCGATTATCGCTGTAGGCACGCCGGATACGAGGTTCAGCCCACTCTCGTGCGTTTTGTATAGGCGCGAAAGCTCCCGCTCGGCTTCTGTGAGCGTGGCGAGATAGTCCGCGAGCTGAAAATCCTCAATATCCTCGTCCGGATAATCAATCACGGCATGGAAGTGGGCCAAGATATCTAGCAACCGGCTGTAAATCGCCTCGAACCGCACGCTGGTCGCGCCAAGCAACTGTCCCGCCGCGTTTTGCACCGCCATCGGGGATTCCGCCTCTATCAAGTCGATCACGGCCTCAGCCTGCGTCAGATCCATCCGCGAGTTTAAAAACGCGCGTTTCGTGAACTCTCCCGGCCTCGCCTGCCTGACTCCGTGGGCGAACAGCGCGCGTAAAACTTCAGTCAGCACCACTGGGGAGCCGTGGCAGTGGAATTCCGCCGTATCTTCCCCGGTGTAGCTGTCCGGCGCGCGGGAAATCCAGCACATGCAAGCGTCTATCACATTCCCGTCAGGGCCTGCCAGCGTGCCGTAATACATCCGTCGCGGAATGGCTTCGGTAAGCCGCACCCCGCTCTTGGGCGTGAACAATTTATCGGCCGCAGGAATTGCCTCCGGGCCGCTGATTCGGACAATTCCGATAGCTGAAACTACTCCCCCGGTTGCAATTGCGGCAATTGTATCTGACATTTATTTCACCCCTTGACATGTCTATATGCGGGCATATTAACATATCTTGCAAAATGTTGTCAATGTCCCGCCCATGTTTCACACCTTGGGAACGGCCCGGCGTTTTACTTGACTAACACGCTAAATTGATATATACTGAATTTCCTGTCTATCGAAAGGAGAACACCTTGGAAAATCTTGACGTTTTGCGGTATCACGAACAGGTGATCATCCGCCTGCGGGCGCTGTACAGGCAATTCGGATACACCCAATACGAGACAAGCCGCTTTGAAGAGTATGAGCTTTACGCGCGGAATAAAGCTTTTTTGCCGTCTGATGAAATCATCACTTTTTCGGGTGTGAGCGGGAAACTTATGGCGCTCCGCCCGGATGTGACGTTGTCAATCGTCAAAAACGCGTCTGACGGGGTGGCCTATAAACTCTTTTACAACGAAAACGTATACCGCCCCGCGCTCTTCGGCAACGCGTTGAAAGAACGTATGCAGGCGGGTGTTGAGTGTATAGGCGATATTGACCTGTATTCCACTGCCGAGGTCATCGTCCTCGCCCGGCGCAGTCTTGATATTTTAGGCGGCCGATGCAGTCTTGATATTTCGCACATGGGATTCATCAGCGGCCTTTTTGAAAGCGTGGAGCTGCCGTCGGTTCAACAAGATCAGCTTCTGCGCAGTCTCGGTGAGAAAAACGCGCCGGAGATTGCCGCGTTGTGCGCGGAATTTGGACTGGGGCAATCGTTCTGCGATAAGCTCGCAAGTTTAGTCAAGCTATACGGGCCGTTTGATAATGAAATGCTCGGCGAACTCAAATCCATCGCCGTGGGCGCACGGTGTGACGAAGCGCTGGCGGAGCTGACGGCGCTTTCCGCTATTCTGAAAGAGTTCGGCGTATCGGCGCATTTGGATTTCTCCATCGTCAACGACTTGAGCTATTACAGCGGCATTATCTTTCAGGGATACATAGAGGGTGCGCCCGCGAAAGTGCTGTCCGGCGGACGGTATGATAAGCTTTTGCAAAAATTCGGCAAAAAATCCGGCGCGATAGGTTTCGCGGTTTACTTGGATATGCTGGAGCACGAAATTTCATCAAAAGAGACTGACGTAATTTTGCCGCATAACGAAAACTCTGACCCGCGCGAACTTGCCCGGAAGGTGAATGCGCTGATTAATGAGGGCAAGAGTGTCCGCGTTTGCAGGGAGGCTGTCAAATGATTAACATAGCCTTACCCAAAGGCAGATTGGGCGATAAAGCCTACGCCGTGTTTGAGGCCGCCGGATTCGGCTGCCCGTCAATCCACGCCCCGGGAAGGGCGCTGGTGTTCGAGAATGAGGAAACCGGCGTGCGGTATTTCTGGGTAAAACCCTCCGACGTGGCGATCTATGTTGAACGCGGCGCGGCTGATATCGGTGTTGCGGGGAAAGATATCCTGCTGGAATATTCACCGGAAGTGTATGAGCTGCTGGATCTGCAAATGGGCCGCTGCCGGATGGCGGTTGCCGCAGCGGCGGGATTCACCGACATACAGGGCAGGGCGCTGCGCGTCGCGACAAAGTTCACAAACATCGCGCAGGAGTTTTATGCCGGGAAAGGCCGGGAGATAGACATAATCAGACTGAACGGCTCAATCGAACTCGCGCCGCTGTTGGGATTATCGGATGTGATTGTCGATTTGGTCGAAACCGGTAGCACCCTGCGGGAGAACAATCTCTCAGAGCTGGAGACAATCGCCCACATCACAGCGCGGCTGGTTGCTAATAAGGCGTCGTATAAGTTTAAGCATGATGAGATATCCAAGCTTGTGAGCGAAGTGGAAGGGCAATTGGCGGTTACGTAGAAACTCGCAAGAACAAAACACCCGGCTCTGCGGAGCCACCCTCTTTACTAAAGAGGGCAAAGACGAGGGATTTTCTTTAGGGAGACACCATCTACCGTCCCCCGCCCTCTTTAGTAAAGAGGGTGCCGACCGCAGTCGGCGGGTGTTTTGTTTATATGCAAATAATTTATACGTGTAAAGGTGAGACACATGGGTTATCCCGTTGACATGAACAAGATTTGGTATCATGGTTCTAATCTGGAATTAGATATTTTGCGAGAAGGTTCAACAATAACGCAATGGAAAGAACTTGCTGAAGCATTTGCTACTAAACCAACTATGCTTGAGTATAGCGAGATTTTTTCACTTATTTCTCATAATGGGATTGAAAAAGGGATTCTCTATATTATTGATGAGCCATTAAAGATGGATGTTGACGTATATCAGCATCCACGGACGACGATGGACAAGGGTATAGAATTTATTACGAAAAGACCGCTTAAGTTAAAACGCATAGTATAAGCCACCCCCACAACCATACAAGGAGACGCACCCATGATAAAAATCATAAAATCCAACGAATACAATCCCCCCACCACCCAAGGCCCATCCTCAACCAAGATTGCAGATTCCGTGCGGGCAATCATCGCCGACGTCGTTGCCCGCGGCGACACCGCTGTTTTGGAATATACTCAACAACATGACGGTTGCTCACCGGAGTCGTTCGAGGTTCCGGCCTCAGCGCTTGACGCCGCCCTCACGCAAATCGGCGCGGAGTTTGCCGGAGTTCTGCAACGCGCGGCGGGGAACATCGAGGCGTTCCACCGGCGGCAGGTTCGGGAGGGATTTGTTTTTACGCCGTCCGACGGCGTTGTATTGGGGCAGAGGATTCTGCCGTTGCACCGTGTCGGGATATACATACCGGGCGGCACCGCGCCGTATCCGTCTACCGTGTTGATGAACGCAATCCCGGCGAAGATTGCCGGGGTCGGGGAGATAATTATGGTCACGCCGCCATCAAAAGATGGGGTGAATCCGGCGGTTCTGGCCGCCGCGAAGATTGCCGGGGTGGATCGGGTCTTCACCGTCGGCGGGGCGCAGGCGATTGCGGCGCTGGCATACGGTACGGAATCCATACCGCGTGTGGACAAAATCACAGGCCCCGGCAACGAGTTTGTCGCCGAGGCAAAGCGGCAGGTGTTCGGAGTTGTCGGCATAGATATGATCGCCGGGCCATCCGATATTTTGATTATCGCGGACACAAACGGCGACCCCGTGTTGATTGCCGCCGATATGCTGTCTCAATGCGAACACGGCGGGGACGGGGCCGCCGCGGTGCTTGTCACGACCTGCGAAAATCTGGCGCGGAGTGTTGCCGCCGAGATCGAGCGTCAGCTGGGTGAGATCCCGCGTGAAGCAATCGCCCGGCAGGCGGTGGAGAATCACAGCAAAATCATTATCGCCGAAACTCTTGACGAGGCGTTCGATATCTCAAACGACCTCGCGCCGGAGCATTTGGAGATTTTTCTTGATGAACCGTTTGAATATCTGGGTCGCGTGACGAACGCGGGGTCAGTCTTCCTGGGCCGCAACACGCCGGAGCCGCTGGGAGACTACTACGCCGGGCCGAATCATACGCTGCCAACCTCCGGCACCGCCAGATTCTCCAGCGGCCTTGGGGTGGAGGATTTTACGAAGAGGTCAACATTTACGTACTACTCCGAAGATGCGCTGCGGAAAATCGGTGACGATGTTGTGAAGTTTGCGCAGAAGGAAGGCTTTGACGCCCACGCCAGGGCTGTATCAAGGAGGACTGAACGATGAGCAAATTTTTATCCTCCCGCCATGCCGGACTGAACGAGTATGTTCCCGGTGAACAGCCGAGCGATATGCAATACATCAAGCTGAATACAAACGAGTCGCCGTATCCGCCTTCTCCGGGTGTGCTTTCCGCGTTGAGCGAGGCGGAGATATCGAAGCTGAATCTATACCCGAATCCGGACGGGACGCGGCTTATAGAGAAACTCGCGGAGACTTACGGCGTGGGGCCGGAGAACGTGGTCATCGGCAATGGGTCTGATGAGTTGCTGGCATTCGCGTTCATGGCGTTCTGCGACCCGGTTGGGGTTTGTTTCCCCAACATCACGTACGGATTTTACCCGGTGTATGCGCAGCTTTTCGGCGTATCGTATCGGCAGATTCCGCTGGCGGAAGACTTCACCGTCCGGGTGGAGGATTACATCGGCGTGAATCGGCACGTAATTCTGGCAAATCCGAACGCGCCGACCGGGATTGCCCTGACACTTGCCGACATCAGGCGGATCGCGGAGAGCAACCCCGATAACGTTGTGCTGATTGATGAGGCGTATGTAGACTTCGGCGCGGAATCAGCCATCGCGCTGGTGCGGGAGCATGAGAATTTGCTTGTTATGCATACGTATTCCAAGGCGCGGTCAATGGCTGGGGCGCGGCTGGCTTACGCTATTGCGCAAAAAACGTTGATTGAGGATTTGAACAAGATGAAATACTCGTTCAACCCATATAACGTCAACAGATTGACTCAACTTGCCGGACACGCCGCCCTCTGCGACGCGGAGTATTACACCGCGAACTGCCGCAATATTATCAGGACGCGGGAGTATACCGAACAAAAACTGCAAGACTTGGGATTTGAGCTGACGGATTCCAAAGCGAATTTCGTGTTTGCCAAAAAACCGGGATTTTCAGGGCGGGAACTGTATCTTGCGCTAAAGCAAAAAGGCATACTGGTGCGCCAGTTCAACGATGGGCGGATATCGGATTATTTGCGGATATCAATAGGCACGCGGGAACAAATGGATGCCTGCATCACAGCGATAGAATCAATCGTAGGGGACGATGGCAATCGTCCCGAATACTGATTTCCGCCATCCTCTGGCTATCTGCGTACTGCACAGACGCGCAAAGCGCGCCCCTACAGATGGTGCGTCAACACCGTGGGCGCACTTTGCGCGTTCACATCACAGCTTGCGCACGTTTGACGATATCTCCGACAGCGCCTTTGACGCTTCCATGTCATACGCGTGAGTCCTTGCCATATCGCCGAGGGATAGCATTCCGACAAGTCTCCCGTCCTGCACCACCGGCAGGCGCCGGACTTGACCTACAGACATCTGCCGCGCGGCTTCCCGCACATCGTCGGTTGGGCTCACGGTCAAGAGGCTTTTCGACATGATCTCGCGCACCGGAGTTGTCTCCGGGTCGTTTTCCGAGGCGATGCACCGCAGTACGATATCCCGGTCAGTCACAATGCCTTTCAGCTGCCCATCGTCATTGCACACCGGCACGGAGCCTATGTTGTGCCTGAAAAACATCCTCGCCGCCTGGGATACCGGCTCTTCCGGCGATATTGAAACAACACTGTCGCTCATTAATTCCGATACTAGCATTTTTTTGATCCTCCGTCATCATTGTCGTTACCAAAATTATTGACAATCACGGGGGATTTTATTCTTTCGGGAAAATTTATCAAAAAGTCGTTGACTAATTTGGGGAGATTATGATAATATGTTTAAATAAGTCAGGGAGGCTGTTCATTATGAAAATTAAAAAAATGCTTATTTTTGTCATGGTTATTATAATTGTGGCAATGATGAGTGTACCCATTGCTTTAGCTGATGAATCTGGTGATGAACCAATAGAACCTATGACAATTACCAGAACTGTAACTGTTCATCTAGGCGGATGGTCATCATCTGCACAAGTGCCTAGCTCTACCTCTATTACTTATACAGATGGTCGTTTTGTTTATGCAGGTGTGGTATCAAGGATAAGCAGCCCGCTACAAAGTAATCAAGGCGGATGGGGAGCGCTTTTTAGCGGAACACTTCAACGCACAGCTGAATTATGGTCGATTGATGATGTAGCCGGAGTTCATATTACTGATCCCGGTGCAGCATTTCTCGCCTCCTACCTTGTAACGAACATCGCTATTATTTATATTTTCTTCCAGTAATCTGATTTTATCGTTTGGAAAATAAGGTGACGCCCCTTCAATGCCGTTAAGTTAATCAAAAACATCCTAAACAAATAAAATCCGCATTATAGTGCGGATTTTTGTTCGTCCCTCGTCCCATTTGCATTTGCAAGGCAAGTGTTTTTATAAGGAGGACACACAATGTCAAACTACAGCCTGGAAATTAACAACCTGACAAAAAAATTCGGCAAATTCACGGCGCTGGATGATATCAGCCTGAATGTCGCGAAAGGCGAGGTGTTCGGCTACCTCGGCCCGAACGGGTCGGGCAAGACGACGACTATCCGCGTACTGCTGGGAATCCTGAAAGCCACGCGTGGCAGCGCGAAGGTGTTCGGGATGAACGCGTGGAGCGACGCTGTGGAAATCCACAAAAAAATCGCCTATGTCCCGGGTGACGTGAATCTTTGGCCAAACCTGACAGGTGGGGAAGTTATTGACCTGTTCGTTCGTTTATGCGGAAAGCTTGACAAATCTCGGCGTGAACGCTTAATAGAAATGTTTGACTTCGACCCCACGAAAAAGTGCCGGACGTATTCCAAAGGCAACCGGCAGAAAGTCGCGTTAATCGCGGCGTTCGCATCCGACGCAGAGCTCTTTATTTTAGACGAGCCGACAAGCGGGCTTGACCCGCTAATGGGTCAGGTGTTCAAAGAATGCGTGCTGGAAAAGAAAAATAACGGCAGCGGCGTATTGCTCTCCAGCCACATTATGTCGGAGGTGGAAGAGCTTTGTGACAGAGTCGGGATCATCCGCCGCGGCAAGCTGATAGATACAGGTACGCTGGAAGCGCTGCGGCACATGACGCAAATCACGATGAAAGTCGAGACAAGCGTCCCGCTGGACGGACTTGAAAATATCGGCGGCGTACACAATATTGCACTGACCGATAGCGGCACGACATTCCAGGTCGATAACAGTGCTATCGGTGAAGTCGTGGCGCATATATCGAAGTTCGGGGTCAAAAAACTCGAAAGCACACCACCGACGCTTGAGGATATATTTATCCGGCATTACACGGCGGAAGGGGGTGCGTGAATTTGCGCGGCGCATTCTATAACAGCGGGAAGCTGTTAAAATTCATGCTACGGCGGGAGCGGATTAATTCCACGCTGTGGCTTGTGATACTCATCCTGTTCTCGGTGGCGCTGGCCTCGGCGATGGCAGATATGTTCGACCCCGCCGCCAGACAGGCATTGGCGGAGACGCTGCAGAACCCGGCAATGATCGCGATGATGGGGCCGGTCTTCGGCGCGGAAAATTATACAGCCGGGGCGATGTATTCCGGCTCAATGTTCTTGTGGGTGGCAATCGCCGTCGCGGTGATGAACATTCTGCTTGTTGTCCGTCACACAAGGGCTGATGAAGAGAAGGGGCGGGCCGAGGTTATACGCAGTCTTCCCGTTGGGCGGATGGCTACGCTCCATTCCGCCATGATTCTGGCGCTTATAGTAAACGTAATTCTCGCCGTTTTCACCGGGTTTGGAATCGCCGTCCTCGGCGTTGAGAGCATGGGGTTTTCGGGGTCGATTCTGTACGGTGCGGCGCTGGGCGTTGTGGGTTTGTTCTTTGCGGCATTGGCAGCGTTATTCTCACAGCTGTGCGCATCTTCCCGCGGGGCGTTGGGGTATTCTGGGGCGACGCTGGGGTTGTTCTACTTCATGCGCGCCGCCGGGGATGTCGGCAATGAGACATTGTCGCTGATAAGCCCGCTTGGCCTCGCACAGAGGGCGCAGATATATGTTGAGAATCATTGGTGGCCTATCGCGATTTTACTCGCGGCTTCCGCAATCGTCGCCGTTGTGGCCTATCGGCTGAACGCTTTGCGGGACATTGACCAAGGATTCATCGCCGCCAGACCCGGGCCGCGTGACGGACGTCTCAAAACTCCGTTTGGATTCTCATACAGGCTTCTGCGCAATTCGCTAATCACATGGTTCATCATAATGCTGCTTCTTGGCGCGTCTTACGGGTCCTTGCTGGGTGATATTGAGACTTTTGTTGCCGAGAGTGAGTTTTATCAAAGGGTTATCGGCGCGAACGATCAATTCACAACGGCGGAGATGTTCGTGACTATGGTGAACTCCATGGCGGCGCTGACTTGCCTTGTGCCAATTCTAATGGCCGCCTTAAAACTGCGGACAGAAGAAAGAGAAGGCCGGTCAGAGCATATATTGACCAGGTCGGTCTGCCGGATAAAGTACCTCGCGTCGTTCGCCGTGCCGGCATTTGTTATGAGTGCATTGTTCCAGCTCGCTACCGCAATCGGCCTATACATATCGGCCGCCGCAGTTTTGGACGAGCCTGTCGCGTTTGCGTTTCTCGCCCGGGCGAATTTAGTTTACCTGCCCGCGTTGTGGGTGACTCTGGGCATCGCTGTCTTTTTGATAGGGGCGTTGCCCCGCGCTTCAGGCGCTGTATGGGCGTATTTCGGATTCTCGTTCTTCACCGCGTTCATGGGTCGCATGTTAAATCTGCCGGAATGGCTGGGGCGGCTTTCGCCGTTCGGGTATATCCCTCAGCTGCCGATAGATGAGGTAAGGCTTGGCGTATTGCTCACGCTGGTCGCTGTGGCAGCGGCACTGACGGCGTTGGGGTTTGTGTTTTATAAAAGGCGGGACGTTGCGTTTTAGTGGGAGTTACACCTAGACTTGTAGGGGCGAACATTGTTCGCCCGCCGTCCCTCATCACCGGAAAATGCAACACTCTCAAAAATTTTACTTGCTTTTTCAAAATAGATATGCTAATATATCAAAGCGTTATGCGCAACATGCGCCCGTAGCTTAGATGGATAAAGTGCATGGCTACGAACCATGAGATCAGGGGTTCGAGTCCCTTCGGGCGTGCCATAGCTGAACAAAACACTACTTGCTGAGGGTAGTGTTTTGTTCGTATTAAGCGTGCCAAACACGCGTAATACGGCAGGACGGGGTCAACTGTTGTATTCATCAGACCAAATGGCCGTATATGGCGAGCTTCATTGTATAGCCTAACCGGGATAAAGAAAACGCCCGCGATTTTTTCACATAAGTAGAATATGGTCAATATCCATAATGTGCGTCGCCGATGCATTATTTTTCGCGCGAAAAGTCGATCCCGCCTATGCTTATCATGCACGGAGATCAGGATTGGGCTGTCCCGTTCAACCAGTCGGTGCGGCTGTATGACAAAATGCGTGCGCTTGACAAGGATGTGACGATGTATAAATTGCTTGGCGGGTCTCACGGTATGGGCGGGTTCACCGGCAAAGACGCACGAGATACGATTTTAGAATTTATAAATAAACATATATAGAGGAGATATAATTATGCCATATGTAGGAATTATTCCACCAGAACCCGGCGTAGGGTTTGTCTTACCAATGATGGACATATCAACAATCAC
>Ga0123355_10001058_pt1 | contig 38099 bp, 33 predicted proteins | sample TergutEmb28metaG_3_FD_89872 | JGI IMG/M metagenome (GOLD analysis project Ga0123355, IMG submission 89872) | Embiratermes neotenicus P1 segment gut microbial communities from Petit-Saut dam, French Guiana - Emb289 P1 | ecosystem: Host-associated > Arthropoda: Insects > Digestive system > Gut ...
AATTTTGAAGATAATGGGGAACTCGTGAGTATAGTTGGGAACTGGGAACTCGCAGTATATACAGGAGATGGAGCAAGTCAGAATATAGTTAACCTGTCTTATGAAGTTAGATTGTATGATGTCTTTGTCACGGAGTTCTTTACCCTGACGCCCTTGGGTCTGTCGGTAACCGGAGGATTTGATGAACCAAGTTCGTTTGTTGCTACGGATATATTTGATGAGGTTCAACGCGGAGTGTATTTGGAGACCTCAGATGGTTTAACTCCACTAATGGATGGCGGCGTTAGTATAACCTCATACGGACCATTACTTGACGAGGAAGCACATATTGAAGCGTTAGAAGCGCGATATGCAGAGTGGTCAGTTAACAGAGGACCGCCAACAGAAACTGTAGCAGAAATGATGGAGTTGTGGGAAAACATAAGAGTTGACATAAGCTGGGGCGCAGAAACACCAATTGACGTCACAGCAGTCATAGCTATCATCATAGACGGCCAGCGTATTGTGATACCTTAGTTGCATGAGTGTATTATAATTCTAATAAACGTCAAACGTCGTTAGCATATAAAATAATCAGCACCCGAGGGATAATGTTCGATCCTTCGGGTGCTTTGTCACATTTCCTAAGTGGAGATTTTCGCCTACTAAGTTGCATTGAGTTGATCGAATATAGTTGCTATAATTAGACCATAAAATGAAATCGTAAATAAAACAGAGGGGGGTGATTATTTGAGAATTGAGATTGTTGAGGGATATGATAGTGTCGAAGTGACTATCCGATGCCCGGTAGCTACAGAGGATATTCGCAAGTTGGAAACATTGCTACACAGTCACGCGAGAAAGATTTCCTGTACCAAAGATGATATAACGCATTTGGTTGATACAGGAGAGGTGCTATATTTTGAATCCGTAGATAAGCAGTCATTCTTGTATACCGAATCAGATGTGTATGAAATATCATTGAAGCTATACGAGATTGAGGAAATGCTTTCTGATGCAGGGTTTATAAGAAGTGCAAAGTCACAAGTTCTAAATATGTACAAAATTGCGTCACTGCGTCCGGATTTTGGCGGTCGAATAGAGGTCACAATGCCGGGTGATGAAAAATTGATTGTTTCAAGGCAATATGCCAAATCATTAAAAGAAAGGTTAGGAATAAGATGAAGAGATTAATTGAATTTGTTATGCCAATGAAGTTAATAGCTGGTGGAGTGCTGGCGGGGTTAATAGGATTCTATATGGTTGTGGGCACGATTTATGCTAGAGTTGCAGGTGTAGCTTTTGAATACAGCATACCATTTGCTTTTATATTACAGGGAGCGGGACTTGCCATTGCCATAGCTGTTATATGGGAAGTGTTTTTCGGCGAAGCGATAGTAAAAAAATGGCGATTTTTAAAACGGGCATTAGTGTTTAATCTTTCGCTGATAGTTTTGGTTGCAATATGCTTCTTAACATCGTTTGCATTGCCGACAGAGTGGGCGTACATATGGCTCATAGGCGCGACAGCTATCGCGTTAGGTATAGCGATAATGTCCGGACTAAGTGAAATATACTACAGGAAAACCGGAGAGCGTTACAACGAAATGTTGAGGGTCTATAAAGAAAAGCAAGGTGTGCAAAGTTGACGGTGGTAATTACAATCTAAATAAAATATCAGTACCCGAGGGAAATGCAATCCTTCGGGTGCTTTGCTATATTGTAGCTGACAACTCTACCAACTCGTCATTGCGAGAAGCCCCGCCTCTTAGCGATTATCCGCTACAGGATATGAGCGTAGGCGGTGGGAGTATGTCACGTACGCTATTCTACTTCTTGCGAATCAGTTCATGATAAAAATAATTTATCATTTTTACATTTTCCGTTTCAGCATAGAGTTCCAATTGGTGACTCAAGTCAACCCAATATTGCTTGTCTTTTTCATTATATATAGCATCATATATTGGCATGTTTTGGGGGTAATTACGTTTCACATAATCCATAATGACCTGCTTATATCCACCGCGCAAGTTTAAGTTTTCGAGCCAGTATTCATTGCAGTGTGCCTTTGTTGCTTGTACGATTTCTTCAACAGATGTGATGGCGGGGAAGATAGGTGAGATGAATGTGACAGTGTTTATGCCGTTATCGTGTAGAACTTTCATAGCGTCAATCCGCTCTTTTATGCTTGAAGCACCATCCATATCTTTTCGGAAGTTCTCATCAATTGTGTTAAGAGAAAAAGCTACAGTGAGACAGGGGAGCTGTTTCAAAATATCTAAATCCCTTACAACCAGATTTGACTTAGTGGCTATTGTAATGTCGGCTTTTGTTCCAACAAACTGTGTCAATATCTCTTGCGTTTTCATGTATTCGGCTTCATATGGGTTGTATGTGTCTGTCACAGAGCCGAAGAACAATTTCTTGCCGTCATATTGTGAGGGGTTCTTTATTGGCGGAAATTCCTTAATGTCAATAAACTCGCCCCAAGGCTCTTCATGCCCTGTAAACCGCTTCATAAAGCACGCATAGCAATATACGCACTTGTGGGGGCAACCCACATAGGGATTGACCGCATAGTCAGAAGCCGGGAGCTTTGATTTTGTCATTATTGTTTTTACGGTTTTGTGTCGTATGGTCATAGTTTTGCCCCTTTGGTTTAATCCTTTATTTTGTACCTAAGTTGTAATAATGCAGGAAGTAAACGAAAATTATACCATAACATTCGTGAAAGCTCTGCAAAATTACAACTTAACGCCTCGCTTTTGTTAACTCGCGACGATATCCGCAACAATCAGTGATGCTTCAAACTGTTGTCTTAGAGGATAATCGTTTTGTGAAATTACAAATGGTAGATATGTCCTAGGCAGGCCATGATTGCTTCTGTTCCAAATGCCTCTGCTACCAAATTCAATAGTATTTTCGTCAGCAGCAAGTGACCTTCCAAATATAAGCCCGTATCCTATATGAGCTACCATGTCTTGCCTGTGAATAATATTAAATATCCTATCTGATGCTCCTATTGATTGTGCAAACTCATATAAGTGCCTACTACCCACAAGTGGTGTTGCAAATCCATATGTCATTACTCTTTCGGGTTCAACACCGTGCTCAATGAGGTCTAATGTCAGCATTTCAGCCAATGCACCACCCAAACTATGCCCCGTGATCCAAAACCTCAAATTTGGGTCACGATGTCCGCCGCTTCGCAATATCGACAGGTCAAATTCTTCATTTATTTCCGATAGAAGATATCTAACGATATCATTATGTTGGTCATGAAATCCTCTATGCACAGTGACTCTGGGCATGTCCTCTCTCCATGGTTGTGAACGAATGTCCAAGTTTCGTCGCATATTCTCATGCGTTGTTACTCTGTCCAGCACCAAGGGGACGGATCCCCTAAATGCAATAGCGACCAATATGTAGCTACTACCATCAGGTGCAATTATTTCTCTTACACCTGCATCAGCCATGAGGTTATCTTTGAGTTCGCCTTCATGCTCAAAAAAGCTATACACGCGCGTAGTTGTAAATCCGAGTGTTGTAAGTGCGCGGTTTTCGTATGGGTATGCGTATTTTCCATACGTAAACTCGGAAATCATGGCACTCCAATATGCAATCTCCCAGTTTATTTCTGTATCAGCAAATGCGTTTATCAGAGCTTCATCCGTGGGAATAGGGACACCATAAAATGGGTCGTCAACGAGATAGCCTATGTCTGCGGACAGAACAAAGCTGGAGATTACGATATAGACGAGTGCTATAAATACAATAGCAAACAATATTAATATTTTCTTTTTTCTGCTAAGTCGTTTCATTGTACTTTAATCTTTCGTGCTATCTTCACTTTTCAATTATATGCTACAAAAAGCATTGTGAACAAACCCGTTTCCTGCAAGCGATTGTTCATTTAAATAAACACTTACACGCCTCTGCAAGTAATCGCTCATTTCGACAAATACTTGCGCGATTTGCGGATAATTGCTATCAGGGTCAGCCACGGTTGATTCTTACCTGACGGCGCTCACAGATGCGTATCTTTTTTATAAAGCGAATCGTCCCCTTAACTCTTTGTCTACCTGATATTCCACTCGTAGATGTTTTGGAAGCGGCTTCCTTCTTTGTACATGTCTGTCCACTCAGGCAGGCGCACTATACTCACAAGGGTTGTGCCCAGTTTTTCACAAACTCGCATTGATGCACGGTTATGTACATTGTTTGTAATGAGCAGTACACCCATATCATGCACTTTTGCTATTGGCTCAAGTAAACGACAAGCACGGACAGCATATCCGTTGCCCCTGTGGGCTTCGTCAACATCATATCCGATTTGACCGCCGTAGTATAAGTTGCTGTTATAAAGACCGCCACCGTAGCCAATCCGCAGACCTATTCGCCCTACATTTTCACCGTCTTTACATATCATAAAGTCGTATCCGGGCACATATTTCAGTTCGAGATTGCCGGGTTGTTTAGCTATACAAACCAGCTCAACAACACCATCTGTGAGCTTAGGAACATCTATAAATCCATCGAACACGCAGGGCAATGAGTTATAATAATCAATCTCTTTGGCGATTTCATCTTCGTTTTTATACTTCGGCAAATTAATGATTTCGTTTTCATGCATTTCCATATTCTCAATCCCCTTTCTTCCGTCCGACATACATCAGGTGCTCTGACCAGCTCAGAAATTCCTCGCGTTCCCAAATCTTTTCGCAGAAGTCTAGCCATAGGTCAACTATTTCCTTTGGCTGTGACATGATGTTATCCTCGCACGGTGACAGCACGGCTTCTTGTCCGAAGAGATGCAACTTTTCGAGGGGAAACTTCGCCATGAATGGCAGGATTTTACTTTGTTCTATAAAGAATGCTTTTGTAAACGCATCGCCTGCATAGCTCTTGCCAGCAATAACACCGTCAATATACTCCACATCAGCTTGCGATTCCAGTGTCATATGCATTGGGTCATACTTCATGCAGAACACCACCCCTGCGAACAGGTTGATAAACGAAACAAATATAACTCCGCTGGGCTTCAGTAACTTCAACGCAGATTCCATTGCTTTTACCCTATTCGATTCTTCCAACAAATGGTACATCGGCCCCATGAGTAATATATAATCAAACCGTCCCTCAACCAACGTATCAACCTCTCGTGCATCACCTGTTATTGCCTTTATAGCAAGCCCCTCACTCTGGGCTTGCGCCTTTGCAAACTTGGTGTTTTCTGTCGACAAATCGAACAATGTTACATCACAGCCTTTTTCAGCAAGGTAGAGCGAATAGCGACCCGGACCACCGCCGATGTCCAGAACCGTATCACCGGACTTCATGTATCGGTCAAGCATACGGCATGTCAAGAGAAACTCAGGTCGATTTTCAATGCGGCTCCATTCTGTTTCAACTGTTTCATCGTAGTAGTTGCGTACAATTTCTGTTGTTTTATCCATTTAACTCTCCTCATTTATTTAATTGTATTCCCCGTCACTCTGCGCGAAGTCGCAGAGTCTAAAACTCTGTACTCCCTGGATTCTGCAACTTCGCGCAGAATGACGTTAGCTTTTTTCTTTACTTATTTTACATTATCAATTGTTATCACAAAATATTAAAAGCGGCGAAGGTTCTGTTCTTACCTTAGCCGCTTGATGTTTTATAGTATGTATTGTGATTTTAATTCAATAAATTTCTATAAAATACAAAAAGGACTAAGCCTGCGCCCCACAGGGTTACCAGACTTGGTCATATTTAGGAAATCACAACTATATATGAACTTACTCACAGTGCTTGTCCCTTTCTAGATAATTGAGAGTAACTATAACACACACATTTTACGTTTGTCAATGAAAATGCCAATAAAGAAGCAAATTCTTGCTCGCAACTATCATAGCTATGCTGGTTATTAATATTGCATACGACGCTTTTTGCATATTGCTCTCCTATTCCCAAAGCACCCCTCTGTAGCTCTCAAAAAGAGCCTGAGGGTAAATTTCTGCATCGATTCTGTCTCCCTGTATATAACGCCAACCGCCATGATGTCTCACGCCTTCGTTTTCTATATGGGAAATTACAGAAACTTTCGCATTTAGGTGATTGTTTGCAAAATAATTCATGGCTTCCATGATGCTATCAACTCGCTCAAGATGTTCCGAGATGATTTCCTCGTAGATTTCCTCATAGAGTTGCCGGCAATAGCCTGTATAATAACCTAAGTTTAATTGAAATGACAAATAAAGCGGAACCAGTTCAAAAACATTTGCAGGAGTCAAAGAGGAAAGGTTAATTGCGCCTTCGGGGGTTGCCAATAGCCTTATATACTCCCTTAGTGCATAATCACGTTGGCTATCTGCAAAATCGGATCGTAATACTATTCCATGTACTGAATTTACCAACACTCCTGTCTCGCAATTTTCTAAAAATTTCTCTGCATAGTATTCAGAAATATGACTTGTTACATACTGTATAATTTGATTTGAAAAATTACGGTGGTTGTTAAGTACAAAGTGTCTGATTTCTCCGTTGCCATCATGGTATTCGATTGTCCATTCTGTGAACTGCTCAGGTGCTTTTATGTAGCCGTCCGGCAGTGGAGCAGACCTGGTCCAATAACGCATGCCCACAATCTCTATGGGTATATATATTTCCTCTATGGATAAGAGTGTCCACTCATAGTCAAACATGGCGTTTAACGTATCCTTATATTTTTCGAAAAAGTCAACATAAAATATGCGTATGCGGGAATCTACTTCAGTGTAAAGTGTAGAGCGAACACTACTGTCGGTGAAATGGATGCGAGGAGCATCTTCATTTTCATAGCTCGTAGATTCACTGCAAGCTGATATCAAAGCTATGGCAATTACGATTATAAGTATAAAAATGACTTTTTTCATATAACAAACCCCTTTATAGTTTCCAAAAGGAGCCCATAAGAAATCTATTACGAAATCTACTCGTTCTCCATAACTTTGATTTTGCAATGAATTTTATCATAAACATTGTGAACAAACCCATTTTCCGCAAGCGATTGTTCATCTCAACAAACACGTGCACGTTTCTGCAAGTAATCGCCCATTTCGACAAACACTTGCACTATTTGAGAATGATTGCTATAATGTGTTAATTGTTTCTTGCATTTGAACAGGAAAGGACGATGAACAATGAGCAAACTTATTGAGCGTAAGGCATACTTAGACCAACTTCGTATGTGGCGGGAAAAAGAAATGATAAAGGTTGTTACAGGTGTTCGCAGATGTGGAAAGTCCACGCTGTTTGAGTTGTATATCGAGCTTCTTAAGCGCGACGGTGTAACTGACGACCAAATTATACTAGTAAACTTGGAAGATGAAGATTATTCGGAGCTTTTAGATTATAAAAATCTGCATGAGTATATAAAAACTCGAATATTGAAAGACAATTGGACGTATGTATTTATAGACGAAATCCAAAACTGCAAAGACTACGAAAAGGCTGTTTCAAGTCTGTATCTGAAAAAGAATCTCGATATTCACATTACTGGTTCGAACGCCCATATGCTTTCAGGCGAACTTGCCACTAAGCTCACAGCTCGTTATATAGAAGTCGATATGCTTCCGCTCTCGTTTGCGGAGTTTAGCAAAGCCGTGAATACTCCGGACAAAAATGCTCGCTTTAATCAATATTTGAATATGGGAGCTTTTCCCTATGCGATTAATTTTGTGGACAACTCACTTGCGCACAGCCAGTATTTAGAAGGGATTTACAATACTGTGCTTGTCAAAGATGTTATGACACGCGAAGGGCTAAAGGATATTACGTTGCTAAAATCTATAGCAAGTTTTTTGGCGAGTAATGTAGGTAGCCCTGTTTCCGCTAAAAAAATAGCCGATACACTAACATCACACGGTCGTCCTACAGGGTCTGCCACTGTTGACTCTTACATGACGGCACTCACAGATGCGTACCTCTTCTATAAAGTAAACAGGTATGATATAAAGGGTAAAATGCATCTAAAATCTGAATGTAAATACTATATTTGCGATACCGGCCTGCGGAATATGATACTTGGAACGATAAACAAAGATATTGGACATCAAATTGAAAACATTGTCTATCTAGAACTTTTGCGCAGAGGGTATTCAGTTAATATCGGCAAGTCAGGGCGTGGCACAGAAGTTGATTTTGTTGCGCAACGTGATAAGAGAATTGAATACTATCAAGTTTCTGCATCAGTTTTGGATGAAACTACATTAAGTCGTGAGCTTCGTCCGTTAGCACAAATCAATGATGGCTATCCAAAATTCCTGATTACCCTTGATGGGTTTATCGGTGACCATGATGGTATACAGCAAGCAAATCTGGTTGATTGGCTGATAGCATAAAAATTAGTGCATAAATTTTATCTCACGGTTGGCCTGCTCTCCTATTCCCAAAACACCCCTCTGTAGCTTTCAAAAAGTTGTACGACAAATTCTGATCGGCCTGTTAGGTCTATCATTTGTTGTCCTTGTATATATGACCAAGGACCATAATGCCTAACTCTCTCATCAAAGGTGCGGATAGTAATAAATGCGTTTAGGCGATGATTTGCAAAGAGATTCATATTTTTCAACATATAATCAATATGCTCCAACTGTTCCAAGATGCTTTCATCATAGTTTTATTGAATATCAAATGTAAATATGATACAATCGCTACTATAGGGAGACCGGGCTGACCGGATGGACAGCCAAAGGAGTACCCTGCATATGAACGTAACACTCGGTGGAATCCCATCGGGTGTTAGTTTTTTTGACGCTGTTTCTTAGCGCTTGTTTTTCTTACATATATCCATATGCCGAGGCTCACGACAGCTAAGGTGATTATTATAACAGCACCAAAAAATAAGATGTATTCGTAGTGGGTTTGCCGTGTTAACCTGAGAGATCCCACATCGAGCACTTCCAATATTTCAAAATGTCCTGTTGGGTGACGACTACTCACAAAGAAGTTGCCAATGCGGATTGTGACTTGCTCTGCTCGCACACCGATGATTGTTTCATTTCGTATCGCACGTATATCCCTTTCGCTGAGTTCGAGCAATTCTGAAATACCTTGAATATTATAAAATGAAAAGCCGAAATTAGTTATGGCAGCGGGAGGGTAAAATTGTGGGAATGCCGTACGGTACGGCTCGTTAGGGTGGAAGTCAAAAGCGTAAATGCCAGGGCTGGTCGAACAGCCGGATAGTGATTGCATTGTACCTGTTACGATAGCTTCACCGGAAAAATGCCCTATAATGCGCGGCAATGAATCGGGTGAGCTAGGCGTGTATTCGATACGCTCTAAGGTAAAACCAAGAAAAACATCACCGACTTGAAGTTCTTGCGGCTCGTGAGGATTACTCCTATCTATAACTTGAATGTACTGGTAAGGATGATGAGTTGGCACAGCAGGGTATATCTCGTAATGCATATCTCTCAAGAAACCCGACTCAACTTCTTCGACTGAATTTTCGTCGCTCGAAGCACACGCAGCCAAAAGAGTGACTGCTATAACTACTGTGCCGACAACAGTTGAAATTTTGTTTCGTTTTCTCATAAGTTATGATTCCTTACTATTGATCATCAAACATGCCATTTAACTCAAACAAACAATGCCCCATGCGTATAAATTCTGTTGTGCCGTGTGGTCTGATGTAGAAAGTATTATATCCACCGGCAAGGTAGGGTGGGAACATCGGTATCTGAGAGGTAGAATAAAGGCGTAACATATTTGCATTATACTGTTCTTGGAATGTTATTGTTGTCTGCGTAATTGTATCGGATAGATAAGGAGAACCGCCAATTGCATAGCTCATTTGAAATAGCGACCTGCCGACAGTTACAAGAAAATACCTGTCGTAAAAATCGTCGGGGTCAAGATTGAAACTCGAAAAATCCAAACCTAAATCTCTGGCAAAATCCCCATGCAGACTTTCTACATCACGAAATTGGTACACGAATGTCAATGGCATATCGTCGGTCATGCTAAGCCAACTGCGAATTTCTCCTGTATCAATCTCAATGCTCCCAATATAACTACGACCCATTCTGCCGCGCTGAGCAGGGGGTTCAATATTTCTGATAAACTCCCATATTCGCTCATTAGTTCCCACAAGAAAGCCCGGGTCATTGTTACTTCCTCTGGTATCTAAATAGCGGTAAATTTCATATGGCATTCCATAGAAATCACCAATTTCATCTACTTCACCATTAACATATTCCACACGAATTCTAAACGCCAAATCATACTGCAATGATTCATAGTGCATAGGGTGTTCGTTGACATGAGTCAAAGTTGTTTCATTTAATAAATTATACAAGTATTCAATCTCGGATTGCTCAGTGAGATAAAACGTCCTTAGGTTGCCTCCCCAATTGGGGTCTAATAAAATTACAATCCTTTCAATGTCATCCAAAGGTTGGGTGATAAAATTAAAGCTTTGAAGAAACCTGTACTCTTCCCCGCGTTGTTCCTGCCAATGTCGCTGTATTGAAGTGAAAAATTCTTCATCAATTTCAATTAAATCAAATGAATGATTTTCTCGATTCAATACAGGTCTGAAAATACCCATAAGCTGTTGCGATTCCGTTGACGCTTTCGTTACGAGTAATTCATTCTCGTGCATATAGAAATTGTAATCATACTCGAATCTTGAATACAATATGTAAAAGGTTTCTGTAGCAGGGTCATAACCTTGAATTGATTTGTGTGCAATGCCGCCACCAAGTGGAACTGTTGCAAATAGCATGCCGGACCCATCCTCCGCTCGAAACGCATAACGAGGATTAATCCCTCGGGGTCCATCAGTCTCATATACAATGCGAACCCATGAGATATCGTGCTCAATCCAGAGCACCATTTCAAAGACCGGCGAAACAGGGATTGGTGTGTATTCAACTTCTCCGTTATTAAAACCACTTGGTTCTTCTATCTCGGAAATCGGCTCAACTTCTCCGATCGAATTTTCGTCGCTCGAAGCACACGCTGTCACAAGCACAGCCGACAGCAGTAGAATCAGGATGAAGTAGATTGTTTTCTTTTTAACTTCAAGCATAGTTAGCGTTTTCTCCATAACTTTGACCTTGTAGTGAATGTTATCACAAATCTACCGTTGTTATTATGACGGGAATATCCATAATATGTTCCATAACCAAGTCCATATCTGCAAAAGAGCCTCGAAAGTTGCATTGACACGAAGTATATAAAAGTATATATGTGGGAAGAAATGTAGAAAAGACAGGGAGTATATCTAAATGCTGCTCCCTGCCTTTGTCTCTCTCTGGCAAATATGCCTAACTACCGTCCGTCATATATATAACGCCAAGCCAGTGGAACCCATAGAGATCTGTAGTGCCCAGCAAGAACATGACTTCGACAGCAATCTCGAAGAATGTATCATCGTCCAGATCAAAATCTGTTCGCAAAGTTGCACTACCCGTTTCTTGAATTAAGTTCGCAAGCTCTAATGATATGTCACTTCTGTCAAAGAAACGATCAGTAATGCTGAAATATTCATTAGCAGAACCATCGGCCCTGTGCTGACCCAAGAAATCATTCATAATGAAGGCTCCATCCTCGACCAGAACACTACCCGCTACATCATCAGGCAAATGCATAAATACGTTAAACAAGAACTCATTGGCATTATTTGTTACATCGATTGTGTACCACTGCCCATCAATATATACACGGTTCCACGCATGAGGCAAGAATCCTTCCAGATATCCTGTTACGACGATAGACTCAAGTCCGGCTTCATCTGCCAAAAGCCTGAATGCTGCAGCATACCCGGCACAGACACCCACTCTGTTGATGAGGATTCCATATGCTGTGAATGAATCGTTAAAGATATCATCAACACTTTGGAAATTGTTTTGCTCTGCATTGTCTAGGGCATCCCAGTCATATTCTGTAGTGTCAACTAAGAACTGATTAATTGCGATACTTTTCTCCAGATCAGTCATGTCATCTGTGATAATTTCAGCGATAATTTCCGGCACAATCTGACGGATGGCATCTTGCTGTTGGCGAATTGTGTCTGTAGACTCTTTATACTCTACGACTAAAACATTTGTCCCTGGAATACTTCCGGCACCTGCAACGTGCAAAATTAGTGGGTTTTGGTATATCGCTTCAAAGAATGCATCAACCAGAAGTTCAAAGTTTGCACTCTCCGGGAACTCGCTTAGATCAATAAATTCATTGCCAGCCATCAGATTATACGCTAAAAATGCACTCAGAGCTGTGTTAGCAAATATACGATCACCTGTTGTATGAACTTCGTCTGCAACATCGTCTGCCAGAGGTATGTCTTCATCATGTGGACGTTCGTTAGTGAATTTAATTGTTTTGGAGCCACCGCCACGAAGAGCGGCATCGTCCATACGCTCAAGAAACTCTTGCAGTTCATCTTCATACGTGTCAAGATCTATATCCCACAGCCATATAGAAAACTTAAATGTGGTTCCTTCAACTCTAAAGCATGTTTCCAAAACATATACTAATTCCCCGTCAGGATCACCAGGCATTACGTCTTGAGTGATTATATGGCAACACTCAAAATCATAAATTATTCTCCGATGCACAACGCTTCCATCAATCATTTCAAGAGGGAACTGCATGGGAAGCCTACTAATGGCAGATGGTCCTTCTCCTCCGGCTTCATCTTCGTACGCATCGGCCTCTGTAGCTCTCATAATTCCATCTTCGCAGGTTCCCGTAATTATGCCATCGGTCTCACGCACAGAATCTAGAAATGCCGTCGAAACACGAACGATTAATCGGGATGCAATGTTTTCTGCACTGTGAACATTTCCGATAGCAGAGTGAGTTTCGCTATTTACTGCGATGACGGCAAAATCCAAGCCTACCCCACCATCTTGTGGGCTAAAAAGGAGATTCATGCCTGCATATTCAATATCCGGGTGTATCCAGGTTGTATCCGTAGTATGACCAATAGGCATTAGAAAATCAGTGACATCTATTCCATCACTACTGAATCTGACTATTACATAGTAGTCTGCACCCTCAACTTCATTCCAGCGAAAAGCTCCGAGTCCATATTCAGTTATAAAAAATTCCGAGCGAGGTGCGTCCAGCTGGTTTTCAAGAGTGAAGATTTGCACAGTCGGCCTCTCCAAAGGCTCGGCAGTAACAGGGTCTACTAACAAAGCTAGATAAAAATGGCTGAGGTAGCCCCAAGTGTAATGCAGATCTTGATGGATAAAAGCTTCACCACTATGCTCTAAATAAACTATTTCTTCACTATATATGCAAAAGTATCTTCCACCTATGCGCCCAATCGGAGCCTCGCGCATCGGGCTAATTTGTAAACGACTGTGTCCCTCCGGAATGGAAGGGTCTCTTTCATGAGTTATAACAGTCCAGTTGGAACGAATGTGATTCGTCAGCTCTGCGTCAGCAAAGACGCCAAAGACATCAGCAACGTGCATGTGTCGGAAGTCATCACAAAAAACATCAAATTCAAGATCGACATAAAATTTTTGGTCTCTCGGCACATCCCACAGGCTTTCTTGGAATTCTACAGTTTCATTGTCCGCAAACTGCTCTCTCAGACCGTGAGCCAATCTTGTTGTAGACATAATGTCTTCGTCTGGTTGTTTCGGCTCGATTTCTGTATCAGGTGGCTCAACCGTATATACCGGTTCTTCTACAGCGGGCTTCTCAGTATCATAATCTCTTGCACATGCGACAATGCTAAGTAGCATAACGCATACAAGTAGTAATGCAAGAATACGATTTAATTTGATTTTCATAGCATAACCGCCCTTCTATCCTTCAATTCAATTTTCGACTTCTATAAGTCGAAAATATCAAGTTTTCAGAAGAAGATTGTACTCCTGCTGAAAAGCATTCCGCCTTAGAGAAGCGTGGGCCTTAACCCACATATTGACTTTGTCAAAACCCCCACTTCAAACGCCAAAGGCGTTAAGTGGCGGGTAAGATAAACTTGAAAAGTAGATGCAACCTTCTTAGTCTTTTGACATCCTTATGATTAACACTTAGAAGACGTATAAAAAGTTGCATCTATAAGAAAATATTTTAGTGTGTAACAAAGTGAACAAGTAAGTATATAAACTGCCTCTGCGTCATCCCCTCGGCGGTCAACAAGAATGTATACCCATCTCTAATGTATGTCGCATAATATGCACCGTCGGTTTCAAGGAAACCTACACCTATTGGTATGCCGTCAATTTGAGAGTCTCCGTTTACTTCCAGCGGACTAAACAGTAATGAAGAATCATCAGTAAATGCAACCGTAAACAAACCGCCGCTGTCAACGTGATAGTAAGCACTACCCAATATAGCCACAGGATCACCTGTCGGGTCTTCAAAAAACGCAGTTACTCCGCCCTCCGGCTCGGATAGCCCATAGGGGAGGTCTGCCGGAAGCACACCTTGGTGCTCATCCAGCGAAAGATTCCTACGCAGTGGAAAGTTCGGTGCGAATCGAATTGGCGGTTGCAAGTCGTTTGTTGAGATATCTAAAAAATGCAATTCGCCAGTCTGGAGTACAACAGCCTCTGTGTGTTCATTTTGAATCAAGTTGGTTACAATTAAGTCATCTTCTACATTTACATTCATCCAAATGCTGAGTCCGATAACTAAAACCAAAACTGCAGCGATTGCACTCAAGTTCCACTGTAAACGACGAGATTTACGCACCTTTGTCTGTGGCTGATGTGTATATGTGTGCTGTGCGTGCACTGGCTGTGTCTGCGGTGTATGTGCCACTGGCTGTGTCTGCGGTGCGTACACTTGCTGTGCGTGAGCATTATGGTCGTACACTTGATAAGTCTGTGCGGGTTGCGGCGTCTGTAACAGCTCATTTTGTTGCATCTGTGCAATCATCATCTTACGCGTTTTATCTTTTAAAGCAGGAGGTGTTCTAATTTGATCCATGGCGTTATGATATTTATTCATTAATGTCATCCTCCTCACTCCAAACTGATCGTAACTCAAGGCGAGCACGTCGCAAACGTGACTTTACGGTATTTTCATTTACATCAAGAATGTCCGCAATTTCTTTGCTTGCATAGCCCTCATAGTAAAACAAATGAATTACCTCACGGTGCTCCGGTGATAACGAACGTACAGCATCCAAAAGTGCAATGTTTTCGTAACCCGAATCACTTTGACCGGAATACTCATCAATGCCAACGGTCTTCTTCTGCCACGCACTTTGATGTAGGCTATTGCAACAATTTATGGTGCAGCGAATCAACCATGCTTTGGCGTGCTCAAGGCTCCGGAGCTTCTCATGATGTTTAATCAAACGTAGAAACACGTCTTGAAAAACATCGTCCGCATCAGAGGGTTGATTTGTTCGCACCAGTGCAATTCGATATACCATATCAGAAAATGTGTCAAACAACTCCATCGCATCAGGAATAAAATGCGGATCAACCTGTTCAATGCTCAATATTTTATTGTCAGCGGCATTGTCCATTTTCTTTATCTGGTGCTACACTGTACTTATAACACCATTCATCTCCTTAAAAAGTTGCATGTGATTTAAAATAGTTTTCATAATATCAATTGTAAGCCTGAATCATCTTGATTGTATTCGTAATCCACGTCAAAGCTCCGTCGAATCTGTACCCGGTAAATCCTGCTATTTCAAGAATATCAGCAATTTCATTTTTTGTGATTGATAGATCAACCAGCTCACTCACAGGGACACCCGCGGCATGCATTTCTTTAACATAATCCCAGTACGTCCCGGCGTAGCCAAATGTTGTTGCGTATTTGACCGGATCGTCAACTGCTTCGTGCACCATCTCTTCTGTATCTTCATAGAACAAGCTTCTGCCATTGTCATAAAGTGGATAGAAAGACTCATCTGTTGCAGTTATTTTGATAGCGATGTTAGAGAGGTGGCGGTCGTCTTGTCGTGTTATGAAATCCAAAAGGATCATGCGAGCGATATCATTTCGATATTGTGGACGTACAGAAAGAAGGTTTTGGTACTCGTTATCCGATCTCGCACCCGCAAACAAACGGCGAAAATGTACGATATATTCATTTGAAAAATCATATTGAAATGCAGAAAACACAGTATCTTTATCTACACGATAAGCAGGACAACAAGGAACACCCAGCTTTTCAGCAAGCAGAAATACCGCCACTTCAGACTCAACATCTGTCATTAGCGGACTAATGCGCTGCTTATAGATGCCATATTGTCCCTCGTAAACACCATAGCGTTTAATGTTATATCCCTCAGGTGTGTCAAGAGAATCTCCAACCAGATCAATTTTCTGATGAAAGACAGAATCAAATACAGCGGTCATAATGTTATTTAGTTTCTCGTCTTTACTATATGCAATCCACAGCAAATCCTTAGGGTGGATGCCTCGTGTAATGTCTGCAATCTGTAGCACATCGTAATGTGATAGTCCGCAACGAAATAAAATTCGTTCAATGTCTCTGCGATCTCGACTAACTACACGTTCAGATAAAAACTCGTGAAACTGTTTAGATGTCCATCTGCTTGTTCCTCTTGTGTATAAGGACACAAGCTCATTATAAGACGGAGATGTGAATGTTACCGAACTTGTGTCATCAATAACACCAATAACATCATCATCCCATTTTAGATATCGAGTTGAAGGGGCAAGCTTAACTCGTCCGTCAGCCGGCTTTGACACATCAGCCGGGATTTTGTAGTTTCTGCCCTGTTTCACCACACCCGATATTTTTTCCTGTGCACATAGTAAACGCACGCGGCGATCAGAAATTCCCCACTGCTCCGCGGCTTGTCTTGTTGTGATATATTCCATTACCATTTAATCCTTTATACTCGGGGTGCTTCCATGAAGCTTGACACCTATAAGATAGAATAACCTATTATCGGAACAATGTCAACCGCATTGTTCCGACTCCTTAAATAATCAATGTTAATCTAATAAACCAAATAAATCCTCTTTGGTCAGCTTTCATATATAATCTTTCGCTCAACACGATAGAATCCGGTTTCGACTTCGCATGTGTTCCATAAAACGTTGCCACGAATATGGATGTGCCATTAACCTGGCGGAGGCATTATTCGCATATACCAGTTTGGCTTAACATTTCTAAAATCAAAAAGCAAAATTTCTTCATTGTTACTCCAACTTTCGATATAATAAAAATTTGCTCCTTGATTGCCATAGTTACCCCGCAAGAACTCCGTGTGCTTGTAATTTATTGCAAAACTAATCTCAACGTCTGAGTCTGAAAATCTACGGTCGGATGTTCGTACCCAACGAATGACACCATCGTTACTAATTCCTTGAAGAATTTCTTTAAACTCATAACAGTCCATTGAAGCCAGAATGATTTCTCTTGGACTGCCGGATGTTGAAAACTCTCCATCAGTAAAACTAATTCTTAAATTTTGCTCAAAATGTAATAAGTTATTTGCTCGCAAATACTCAACAAATCGAACTAAGTTCTGCTCTGTTTCTTCAAATAACTCACCCAACCTTTGAAAATTCCCCTCTGAAAAGAGTAAATCTATATGATTGCATGACGACTGATATCCATAGAGCAACTCTTCCATAGTTGATTTATCGCAAGGCAAATCATCTGTTTCTCCGTCTTGTAATGTTGTACAACCAATCACAACACTTCCAACAAGAACAATTGTTGCTACTATAACTACTGTACTCTTCACACGGAAAACCTCCCTTGTTTTAGAAAGTTGCCTCAAGAGAAAAATATTCTTACTTTTCGCTTTTTTCTTTTGGAGCGTCATCTCCACTTGCGGCATCATCCTCACTCTCGGCCTCGTCGACACTCATATCATTTTTGGTCTCAAGCTTCAAGCACCATCGTATGAAGTTGGGGAGCATGTTTATGAGTGTGGCGATAACTACACCGATTAATGTGTCTCTCAGTCTGATAAATGTGTAACCAAACAGCTCATAATATGGTGCGCCTACGGTGAGCTGTGAGGCGACGATAACTGTAACAACACATGAAATGGAACATGACTCCTGCATCCTTAAAAGATTGCAAACATACAGATTGATGAGAAGTGCAACCGGAATAATCACAATAAATTGGGCGGCAACAGAAAGGGGTAACATAGAGCCGGAATACACAGCAAGAATACCGAACAAACCGCCAATTAATGTGCCCAAAAAGCGAAAAATGCCTGTCCGTAGAGTGTCACTTTGCGTTGTTTGCATTGCCGCTATCGCTGCGATCGCAGCGATAGGCAACGAGTCTCTGCTACCTATAAGCCAGGCAACAATTAAGCAGATAGTGACGGCGGCTACTGTCTTAATGACACGCATACCTATGCGGTAGCCGGAATCTACGGAAGGGGCATTATCAGTTATTTTTTCAAATAATCGTTTCATGTTACTTTTCCGGCTCGAACTTTGTTAAGTCGATAATAGAATCATCATTAAACACCCAGTCGCGAGTATGTATGACAACATATTTGCCGTCTTTTATTCGACATACAGTTTTTTCGATGCCTGCATTTATTATTAATCTGCGACACATACTACACGAGTTAGTGTCATCTAGTAACTCATTGTTTTGCACACTCATACCGGCGAGATAAAGGGTAGACCCCATCATGTCTCTTCGCGAAGCTGATATGATAGCGTTGGCTTCAGCATGCACACTTCGACAGAGTTCGTAACGCTCGCCCGGTTCTATGCCGAGTTCGTCTCTCATACAAACTTCACGGTCAAGGCAATTCATTCTGCCACGCGGAGCACCATTGTATCCTGTTGCAATAATTTCATCGTTTAGGACAATGATTGCACCGTACCTACGTCGTCTGCAGGTAGATCTGAGCATAACAGATTCAGCGATATCGAGATAATAATTTTCTTTATCTTTGCGGTCCATAAAATATGATTCCTCTCTTGTTGATTTTATCTTACCCGCCACTTAACGCCTTTGGCGTTTGAAGTGGGGGTCTTGACGAAGTCAGGATGTGGGTTAAGACTCCCGCCTCTCTAAGGCGGAATGCCCTTCAGTAGGAGTACAATCTCCTTCTGAAAAACTTGATATTTTCGACTTATAGAAGTCGAAAATTGACTTGAATGACTGTTTTATTAGTTGATAGTATAGCACAGTTGGGGGTGGGGGTAAACAACAGTTGCATATTCATACTGAACACTGATAGAATGGTAGATAAGATTTTCGAAAATATTACGAAAAGATATTTACTGTTCTATTAGTGTTTAGTATAAAGTGGCGACAAGTATAATCGAAACATATAATATGTGAATGAAGTATGTAGTATATATTCTCATGATATATGAGGGAGGGGCATTCGGTAATGAAGGCGAGCAATACCCGCAAAAGGCGAAGAAGTGGAAGGGCACGTATAGTCAAGAAAAAAGGACTAAGGCTTCGCGAAAAATTGATTGTAATATTTGTGTCAGTGATGGTCATTCCGGTTGCTATGTTCACGATTGTAACTTGGAATCAAATTGTTTCCCATGGATATCAACTAAGGGACATATCGGTTTCTGATGCAACGACTGCGCTTAATGATAGTGCCAGAGAGAATCTTGAGAGGATGACAACTGACACTGCACAGGCTATTGCGGACTTTTTGCATCAGCGTGATCAGGACATTCTCTTGCTTGCTGAAATGATGCCGTCAGATGAGGCTTTTCGGGTATTTTCTGCAAACAGAAATAGCCCGCTAATGACTATGGGTGAATGGAGAATCTCGGACGATGGCATGACATGGGAAGAGGTTGACCCGTTTGTGCAGCCGATTGTGGAGAACGCTTCGACAAACAGTGAAAATAATGATGAAATTTTAGGAAGTAATTTCAACTATAGGGCCGCGGAGTTTTTTGACCACTATCGAGAAATGTTTCCACTTTATGACGAGATAACGTTCATTGATCTAGACGGTCAAGAACTGTTTAAATATACAACTTCAAATTCGACCAAGGTTAATTTTCCGATGAACCCTGAGTTGGTTGATGTGTCAGACAGGCTAAATACATATGTTAGAGCGGAAACATTTTGGGAGGCTTTGCAAGACTTGGAGCCCGGAGAGATATATGTTTCTGATGTGATCGGTGCATATGTGGGCACGAACTTCATAGGGATGTATACGCCCGGTGCATTGAGTAATGTTTCGGAAGCTCATCCAAATTATGAGGTTCTTCAGGAGATTGCAAACTTGCCGATGGATGAATTTCTTGAAGTTGCAAGCCAACAGGCATTTGCCGGAAGAGAGAATCCGGTAGGACAACGCTTTGAAGGTATAGTGCGATGGGCAACTCCAGTCACCGACTTTGACGGTGAGATATGGGGCTTTGTAACAATGGCTCTCAACCACGATCATATTATGGAGTTTGTCAACACAATAACGCCCATGGAAGAACGTTATTCGGTGATTCCGGATGCTCACAGTGGAAACTATGCGTTCTTATGGGACCATAAATGCCGCAATATAGCTCACCCTAGACATCATTCAATCTTGGGATTCAATCCTGTGACCGGCGAACCTCAATTGCCATGGCTGGAAGGCTCGTTCATGATGGAGCGGGACTTTGTGAATGGGGGCTTTGTTCTTGACGATGACGGCAATACAATTCCGATATTAGATGAAAATGGTGAGCTCCAACTTGCACAAGACACGCCGTTTTATCATTGGTACACTAATGGCGGGCGTGAATGGCTTGAATCGAACCCTTCGTGGAACATGCTTTCGGAGGATTCGGCGGGCACAAGTTGGAGTGAGTTCTATAATGCAAATAATACAGATAGAGAAATGTTGCCGCAGTTCGGTGAAAGACAGTTGCGAGATAATAATGGAAATCCTGTATATGATCGTGGGGGCAACCCGATACTCGACTTCCAGTCACGTAACAAAACACCTGCGGACGTATTGACACAGGCGGGCTTCGTCGGGCTTGACGGGCGATTTCTCAATAATGCTCCACAATGTACAGGATGGATGGATTTAACAGTAAATGGCGGATCCGGTTCGTTTTACATATATTGGAGCAACTTATATAAATCAACAACGGCAGGTGCAATACCGTACTTTACCGGACAATTTTCGCCGGAGGTGCAGGGTAACAGACGTGGATTTGCGATAGTTACAATTGGCTCTGCTATTGAAGACTTTACGGAGCCGGCATCATTGATGGAGGCCAGACTAAATGATGCAATAAGTGCGAATTCTCGAGGGCACACGTTCCAACTTTTGGCTAGCAGCATTGTTATGTTTGCGTTAATTTTAGTTGTCGCTGTATTCACAGCGTCGTCATTAGCCAAGCGTATAAGAGTGCTCAATGACGGAGTGTCAAGATTCCGCGAGGGAGAAAGATATTTCAGAATCAACTCAAAGTCAAGAGATGAACTTGGGGAACTGGCGGACTCTTTTGATGAAATGGCAGATAGTCTTGAAAATAGTATTAGCTCGCCTATTGCGATTACAAATATGCAAAATAGAGTGATCTACATGAATAACCATGCTCTCAATAGACTGGGCAAGGAACTTAGTGAGATTGTTGGTGAGAGATATGAAGATGTTAGCGTTTATCCGGCGGGATCGCCGTCAGACCCGATAGCCGCATTACATGAAAATAGGGAGGCTGAGGTGTTTTACTGCGAAGAAAGCATGCAGTATATTAGGGGTATAGCGAACTATCTTTATGATCGTAATGGCGAAGAAAGCGGCTATATTATAATGTCCGATGATATTACAGAAATTGAAAATGCAAGAAAGAAAGCTGAACATGCGAGCGATGCTAAAGGTAAGTTTCTTTCAAATATGAGCCATGAAATTCGGACACCTCTAAATGCGATTATAGGCATGACCTCTATCGGGTACGCATCTGACGATATCGAGAAAAAGGATCACGCTTTCATAAAAATCACAGAGGCATCGAAGCATTTGCTTGGTGTTATTAACGACATTCTGGATGTGTCTAAAATCGAAGCAAGCAAGTACAACTTATCTGCTGCTCCGTTTTGCGTTGAAGAAATGCTTAGACGTGTTGTGGATGTGATTAACTTCCGTGTTGAAGAAAAAGGGCAAAGGTTAACCATACATATTGACCCGAATATACCACGAACATTAGTTGGAGATGATCAGCGAATAGCTCAAGTAATAACGAACCTTCTTTCAAACTCTGTCAAGTTCACAGAAGAAGGTGGCAGTATAAACGTTGAGCTCGTGTTGGAAGAAGAGACAGATACAGATTGTGTTGTTTTCGTTGCAGTGAGAGATACGGGTATCGGCATGAGTCAAGAGCAACAGAAACGCCTCTTTAACTTATTTGAGCAAGCCGAATCGAGCACCTCTCGAAAGTATGGTGGTACCGGTTTAGGGCTCGCAATTTGTAAGGGGCTTGTTGAATTAATGGGCGGCGAGATATGGGTTGACTCTGAACTTGGTAACGGGGCGACGGTGTCGTTCACAGTGCGCCTGGCATATGACAGAGGCGGTTATGATAAAATACCGGCATCCGGCTTGGCAACTGAAAGTGCCGGGATGCTCACAGTAGATGCTGATGAATCGGTCAATAATTTTGAGAACAATACTGTGTTGCTGGTTGAAGATATTGAAATCAACAGAGAAATTGTTATCGCACTTCTTGAGCCAACAGAGCTGAAGATTGAGTGTGCGGAAAATGGTATAGAGGCTGTCAAAGCGTTTTTGGCTGATCCGTATAAATACGATCTGATTTTCATGGATATCCAAATGCCGGAGATGGATGGGTATGCCGCGACCAGACTAATTAGAGAGTCGGGTGTTGACAGAGCTGAAGAAATACCTATAATAGCAATGACGGCAAATGCGTTTAGAGAGGATGTCGAGAAATGTCTGGAGTCAGGCATGGATGGTCATATTGGCAAGCCACTCTCATTTGACCTTGTGATTGAATATTTGGTAAAATATTTGCGTAAGAGTTAAAATGTACCCCGTGTATCTTGCGATTAAATCCGAAAGGAACTTTTGTACATGCCTAATGATACGAAGAAGCCGAGAACCTTAGTCTACTTGTTTTGTGTGTTTTTCTACTGGTGTGCAATTTACATCTATTCTCCGACCATGACGCCGTATTTGGCTGATCTTGGCATTAGTTTTACAATGATCGGTATAATCGGAGGTGCTTACGGTGTATCGCAGTTGATGATACGAGTACCGTTAGGGATCATTTCTGACAGGCTTGGCAAACGGAAGATTTTCCTTATTTTCGGACTGATTGCGGTAACTATAAGCTCGTTTGCAATGTTCCTAACAGAGAACGCTTATGTCTTCCTGTTTATGCGACTGCTTGCCGGAGTGGCGGCATCCGCCTGGGTAATTTTCACCGTATTGTATACGGGTTATTTTGAAAAAGAAAAACAAGCAAGCCGTATGCAACATCTTCTCATTGCAAATTTCGGAGGGTTAATGATTTCAAGGCTTGTTGGCGGTATGGTTGCAGAGAGATTTGGGCATGAATTTACGTTTTTAGCAGGTGGGCTGGCGGGAATAATTGCGATTGTGCTGTGCTTGTTCATCACTGAAAAAGCGACAAAGCCTGATGAGCTACCGTCAATAAGAACCCTTTTCGAAGTTGTAAAAAATAAGAATCTAATGATAATGTCGGTGCTGGCAGCATTCAATTTAATGGTGCTACACTCGACCATAAACACCTTTACATCGCAGGCGGGCGAACAAGCGGGTGCGGGGTCGTTGGAGTTAGGAATAATCGCGATGGTTTCATCGATTCCGGGTATAATAACATCGATAATTTGTGGAAGATATTTTGCAAAACACAAAGTAAATCTACAGCTAATTATGGCAGTGGCGTTTTTTGTGCAAATTATTGGTGCGTTGGTCATTGTATTTGGAACATTAAGTATTACAGCAGTATATATTTCGGCAATAGTTATTGCGTCCGGTTGTGGCTTGGGGCTGAGTGTGCAAATCGGGTTTTGTACAAGTACGGTCGAAGAGAACCGTCGCACAGCGGCAATGGGGTTCTTCCAATCAATATATGCTATAGGCATGATAATTGGACCGGTAATTATGGGAGCGTTTGTTGACAGTGCCGGTTTGGCAGGAGGATTTCTTGCAGCAGCAGTTTTTGCCGTGATCGGGATGGTTTTATCAGTTGTGCTGATAAGAAAACAAGCAACCTAAGTTGCTTGTTGGGGATTCCAGATCAAGCCCCGGGATGACGACTTATTATCCTCTTAAAAACGATAAATAACTTTCTAAAATCAGTGACGCCGCTACGGCGTCGACTGTTTTTTTGCGCTTTTTGCCGTGCTTGCCAACATTGGTCAAAACCCTGTGTGCACTCACTGTTGTCATTCGCTCATCCCAGAGCTTTATTTCAACATCGTCATCGCACAGTGAGCGAAGTATCTTGACTAGCTGTTCGCTTTTTTCAGCTCTTACACCGATTGTGCCGTCCATGTTTTTTGGATAGCCTATTATAATGCTTGAAACATCTCTTGCAACGACCTCTTCACTTATTGTCTGTGCAACCTGTTCCATGCGTTTGTTGTGAACGACCCAAGCGTCGCCTGTAAGGGTTAATGTTGCATCAGAAACGGCAATACCTGTGCGTGCATCACCGTAATCAATTGCCATAATTCTTTTCATGTACTACTCCATTCCGAAACACAGGGGGGACACAGGGGATCAGATCTCTTGTGTTCGCTATCTATCGCATTGACAAGTGCAATGTCGATAATATATATTATGCAAAGAACACATATATATAAAAGTATCCGTATTATACAACAACAACAGGGAGAAAACAAATGGGGATTATACTCGGGATTGATGTGGGTGGCTCAACAACAAAAATAGTTGGAATAAAAAATGGGGAATGCTTCGGTATGCTTCAAGTTAGGGCGTCAGATCAAGTGACTTCAATGTATGGAGCGATAGGTAATTTGTTGTCTAAATACAAGCTCGGACCGGAAGATGTAGTCAAAATTTATCTGACAGGAGTTGGTGCATCATTCATCGATGAGCAAATATATGGGATAGAAACGCAAAAAGTAAATGAGCTTACTGCAATCGGACATGGTGCGCTACGTCTGGCAGGGCTTGATGAAGCTCTGGTCGTAAGCATGGGTACGGGAACGGCATTTGTCAGGGCAACTACGACCGAAGTTAAGCATCTTGGAGGCTCGGGAGTAGGCGGCGGAACAATTCTTGGACTTGCATCGCAGATGTTAGGTAAAAATGACATAGACGCAATTTTGGCACTCGCAGAGGGCGGGCAACTAAAGAATGTGGACTTATTCGTATCGGACATTCTAAAGAATGAAGTACAGTCGCTTCCATCGGAGTTGACTGCTGCGAATTTTGGGAAAATAAAAAGCACGGCATCAGATTCTGACATCGCACTTGGGATAATAAATATGGTTTTTGAAACAGTTGGAATGTTGGCTGTCTTTGCATTAAAGGATGACGAAATGAAAGATGTCATATTAACAGGTACTCTCGCAACATTCCCGCAAGTAAAAATGGTGTTTTCTCAATTTGAAAAATATATGGGAATGAATTTTATCGTTCCTAAAGATGCCGTGTACGCAACGGCACTGGGGGCGGCAGAGGTGTAGTGAAATTAAGACTCCCGCAAGGCTGACCGCCCTGTGGGAGTTGCTACGTATTTGAAACTTACTCTAGCCTGGGGGCAAAATATTCAACGAGCATATCTACAAATGCTCCGTATGAGCGGAGCCCCAGCTCTTGTCCTTGTGCAATAAGGAAGCCGTCATAAATTGCGTCGACGACGTCACTTGCGGTTTCGGCAACGCCGGTCAGAATGCGGTCGAGAAATCCGATTCCGGTGTCTGCTGTTGTTGTGTTGGCCCAAAATTCAGAATGATCCCGCCTGTCTATAAGTACATATTCGGACAGACTATTCATGATGGTCTGCCACTCCGGGCTCGGACCACTTATGGCCGGGTCTTCGTTGTGCCACAGAGCGTTGAGCAGGCTGTTAAGTCCTGCCAGGTATCCGGCATATTGGAATACAGGATTATCGGAGCTAACAGTTGCGAGAACAGCGACCAGGTTAGCTTCGTCTTCAGCAAAGATTCCCAGATGGTGTGCATGTTCGTGTGCAACTGTGAATGGCATAGAAGCACCCGGAATCTGTATGTTTATCATAGCTTCGCCGCTTAAAGCGACATACATACCGGAGTAACCGGTAATACTCATGAACCATGAGTAAAGCATCGGTTTTGGAACAAAGAGTCTGCCCTCGAGGCTTGGAAATTCCTCTGAGATATTATCGAATACGTATACAGAGTCTGCAAACATTTGGCGGCGATCGGCGATGTAATGCCCATCTTCATCACGTTCCATCAGTTCAGCTAGCTCATTTGCTCTTTCGGCGAACATTTGTGTAACTCTAAATAGATCATCTCTTGACACACCGTCGTTGGAAAACTCATATCTTTCAGCAAATCCGGTTGCACGATAGCCAACGAGCCACAACCAGGCAACCATTGCCCATGCATAGCAAATGATAACCAGAACAGGTATTATTCGCTTGCAAAGAAGCTTAAATCTGTTGCGTCTACGTGCCGTGACACGGATAGAGCTTATAATATGATAGATTATAAAGATCACTGCTGCTGTGGCAATAACTTCTATTACTGCAAATGGATAAATTGAGCTTAGTAGTGCAAATACATAGCGGAGAGGTGCAGAGATATATGTAACGGCCCAGTCCATTACCGGTCGAATTGTACGGAGTGCATAGAAAAGCCCTATTAATACAACTGGGAGGACGCATATTCCAATGGTTACTCCAATGGGAATTCTTATGCGATTACGAAACCATGTCTTAATGCTCTCTCTTCTATTTAAGCTCATCTTCAACTCCGTTATTTAATAGTTTAATTTTTCGTGTTGCCACTAGGGTGTTCAAATCGCTCTACCCTAGAAGCGGCGAAGTACAGCGTTACCGATATCAGATAGTGTCAGTTGCTCACGTACAGCACCAATTTTATACGCTTCCATAGGCATACCGTAAACTACACAAGACTTTTCATCCTGTCCGATGGTGTGTGCACCATTTTGTCTCATGCTCAAAAGTCCTTTTGCACCATCAGCTCCCATTCCGGTCAGGAGCACTCCAACAGCGTTTTTGCCCGCAACCTTTGCGACTGAATCGAAAAGCACGTCAACTGATGGGCAGTGTCCACTGACTTTTTCTCCGGGAGATAAACTGACATAGTACCCGGATGAATCTTTGCGTAAGTACATTTGTTGATCACCACCCGGGGCAAGTAGAATTGTGCCGGGATTTATGCGATCTCCATGTTTAGCTTCACGCACGTTCATCATGCAGACCTTATCGATGCGTTCGGCATACATTCTGGTGAAAACAGGAGGCATATGCTGAACAATAACGACTCCGGGAGTGCTGGCCGTAAAGTGCTTTACCACTTCGATTATTGCTTCTGTGCCACCTGTGGACGCACCGATAGCTATTATGCTTTTCGATGCTGATCTCGCCGCGATAGGTTTGGCTGCAATTGGAACTGCGGGTTTGGCTGTGGGTGTGGTAGAAGTGCGGCGAGCAAATATCTGTGTATGTGCAGTTGATGCAATCTTTATTTTTTGAATAATTTCAGTAACAAATGCTTTTTCGTCAAATCCGGGAGTTGAGCCCGGCTTTCCGACAAAGTCAATAGCTCCGGCACTCATTGCATCAAACACGTTGCCTGAAAGTGCGCTGATAACAATTGCTCTTACGCTTGGATGCTTCGGCATGATTGTACGCAAAAACTCATCGCCGCGCATCCTCGGCATTTCCATATCAAGGGCAATGACATCCGGATTTAGTGAATGGATATGCTTTGAAGCCTCAAGGGGATCACCATAACTGCCAATAATTTCAATTGTAGGATCTCTTTCTACATTGCGCGCAAGGAATGTTCTGAAAAACAATGAGTCATCAATTATCATTAAACGAATTTTCGACATAGCTACACCTCTTAATCAGTTCTATATTAACTGAATCGGCTTAACTATACCGGAACTTTAACCAAGTATACATAATAATGTATGTGCATACAATAGTAATTTGCGTATTTTGCAAAAATATTTAAAGCAACCATTGACTTATCTGGTCAATGGTGTTATTATAACGCTGACTGAATCAGTCAATCGAGGTTTGATCAGTAAACTAGATTCTGCGACTTCGCGCAGAATGACGGTGGGACTTTGCGCAGAATGACGAGGAATTATTGGGAGGTGAGAAGTATGGAAGAAAGTTTGGAAGCTCATAAAATTATGTCAATGGAGCCGGAGAAGCGTGAGCGAGTAATAAATGCCGCAATGATGGAATTTTCCAAGGGCTTCAAAAGTGCATGTACCGATACAATTGTGCGAGAAGCCGGGATATCTAAAGGGCTGCTATTTCATTACTTCGGAACAAAGCGTGGTCTGTATAATTTTATATTACAAAATGCGTGCGAGATTATACATGACGAGTATATTGTCCTTGTTGATGTTAAGCAGATGGATATCATCGAGAAAATATGGCAAATGACATTGCTTAAAATGGATTTATCGCACAAGCACCCTGCACTATTTGATTTTCTCGCCAAAGCGTATATGGAGTTGCAGGAAAATCCGGATGCCGAGATGGCGAAATATTTTGCAAAAACGCGATCAGATGCTGTCGATAAAGTACTTGAGAATATCGACGTCTCGCTGTTCAAAGATGGCGTTGACCCGAAGAAAGCTGCAAACATTGTTCTCTGGACGCTCAATGGTTATTCCGCATCGCAAATTAATTCTTCAATGGACATGGAAGACTATAAGACAGAGTATGAAAGATATTTGGAAGAAATAAAAGAGTATATAGCGATACTCAGAAAGACAATGTACAAGTAGGAAAGTTAAGCAATTACAGGGAAATTAAGAACACGAATAGCCAAATTCCCCTCCGCTGGAGGGGTGCCCGAAGGGCGGGGTGGTTAAACACAATAAAAATAGGAGGATCATAATGTCAAACTATAGCTTGGAACTAACGAACTTAACAAAAAAATATGGAAAATTTACTGCACTTGATGGTGTGAATGTTACGGTAGAAAAAGGTGAGGTGTTTGGTTATATAGGTCCGAATGGTGCCGGAAAGACGACCACCATACGTGTGATGTTGGGCATCTTGAAGGCAACTAGCGGCAGTGCAAAAGTGTTCGGCTTGGATGCGTGGCGTGATGCTGTTGAGATACATAAGAAAGTAGCATATGTGCCCGGTGATGTTACACTATGGCCTAATCTGACAGGCGGTGAAGTTATTGACTTGTTTATAAACCTTCGCGGCAAACACGACAAAACACGCCGCGAGCAGCTACTTGAAATGTTTGATCTTGATCCGACGAAGAAATGTCGCACATATTCAAAAGGAAATCGCCAGAAAGTTGCATTGGTTGCAGCATTTGCATCTGATGCAGAGCTATTTGTACTTGACGAGCCGACAAGTGGTCTTGATCCACTGATGGGGCATCAATTCCAACAATGTGTGCTGGAGCAAAAGAATTTGGGCAAAGGAGTATTCCTTTCAAGTCATATTATGTCCGAAGTGGAACAGCTCTGTGACAAAGTTGGAATAATCAAAAATGGCAAGCTGGTTGATACAGGAACATTAGGTGAGCTACGTCATCTCACACGTGTGAACATGAAGGTTGAAACTGAAAGACCGATAGACGGGCTGAAAGGTCTTGCAGGAGTCCATAACGTGACAGAGAAAAACGGAGAAGTGGAGTTCCATGTCGATTATGAGAGCGTTGGGGCTGTTGTAGAAAATATTTCAAAATTTGGTGTAAAGAAGTTCGAAAGTGCACCGCCGTCTCTTGAAGAAATGTTCATGAGTCATTATGATCAGAGGGAGGTGTAAGACGTGGCAAATGATGCAAAAATAAAAAGTGATTTATTTCATGGCGACTTTAACAACACAGGAAACTTAATAAAGTTTGTGTTTCGTCGTGAGAGATTTATGACTACAGCATGGATATTGATTTTGGTTGTTTTTGCAATGGGGGTTGCTCCCGCCATGGCGAATATGTTTCCGGATGCTGCCTCTCGTACTGAATTTGCGACAACATTTAACAATCCAATAATGATTGCTATGATGGGTCCGGTTTATGGCGTAGATAACTACACTGCAGGCGCAATGTACGGCGGACTTATGCTTTTATGGTATGCAATGGCTGTTGCAATAATGAATATATTTTTGGTTGTAAGGCATACAAGAGCGGATGAGCAGGCGGGACGTGTAGAAGTTGTTCGCTCATTGCCAACCGGTAGACTTGCAAATCTGAATGCAACGATGATATCAGCGGTAATAATAAACGCTATATTAGGCGTACTGACCGGCCTTGGACTTGCTATACTTGGACTTGAAGATATGGGTTTTGCGGGAAGTATGGCATTTGGTTTATCCTCAGCTGCAGTTGGACTTGTATTTGCGTCAATAGCTGCCGTGTTTTCACAAATAACATCGAATGCGAGCGGAGCGACAGGTATGTCATTTGCCAGCATCGGACTATTCTATATGATACGCGCAGCAGGAGATATGCAAGGAAATGAGATCGTTTCGTGCATTAGTCCACTTGGACTTGTGCTTCGCACTCAATCATATGTCCAGAACAATATTTGGCCATCATTATTATTGGTTGCAATAGCGATTGTGTTGTCAGCTGTTGCTTACAAACTAAACTCAATACGTGACCTTGGGCAAGGATTCATAGCGGCAAAACCCGGACGTGCAACAGCTTCTCCACTATTGCGCTCACCATTTGGTTTAACTTGGCGATTACTACGTACAATGTTAATAACATGGGCGATTGTTATGTTCGTGCTCGGTGCTTCATACGCTTCAGTTATCGGAGAAATAAGCTCGTTTATTGGCGATAGTCCAGAGTATCTGACAGTTATTGGTGTTCCTGTAGAGGTGTTAGATACGCTATCAGAGGCAGATAAGTCAAGGTTTATCGTTGAGCAATTCGGCACATTCGTTACATTGATGATGACTCTTGTTGCAATCGTGCCGCTTATAGGTGCGGTTATGAAAATGCGTACTGAAGAGCGGGAAGGACGTGCAGAAAATGTTTTGACAAGAGCGGTGCGTCGTTGTAAGTACACGCAAGGTTTCGTAGTTCTTGCATTTGTAGCAAGCGCAGTCATACAGTTTCTCACTGCATCGGGATTGTATCTCACAGCGGCATCGGTTACAAGTGCTGCGGGTACTGAAAATCCGTTTACATTCATAGAATTAATGAAATCATTCTTTGCGTTTTTACCCGCATTATGGATAATGATTGGCTTTGCGGTCTTAATTATCGGTTTGTTGCCAAAAGCCACGGGTGTTGTGTGGGGATACTTCGGTGTTGTTGTGTTCACGTCTTTCATGGGCAGACTGGTATTTCCGGACTGGTTGATGAACATAACTCCATTACACTTTGTATCACAGCCTGTACCACTCCAGGATTTCACTATCGACTATACACCACTGATAATCATGACAGGGATCGCTGCTGTCATGACAGCGGTAGGCGTCATAGCATATGCAAAGCGTGATATGGTGACGTAGAGCGGCTGCACTGACGGAATGGCAATTCCGACAACACACCCTCAGGGCTTGTCATAGTAGCTCTGTCCTCCAACTGAAAACCCCCTTGAGATAAGGCATTAAAACGGTCTCGTTCAAGGGGGGTTGGTATGTTTTATGGTACACATCCTATAACATGACATGCCGTTGTCATGTATTTGTGGTATACTATTCTCGACCACTAGGGGGTGAGTATATGCAGATTAATCGACTATTTGAGATTGTATATCTTTTGATGAATAAAAAACGAGTGACAGCGAATGAGTTGGCCTCGCATTTTGAGGTCTCAAAGCGAACCATTTTGCGTGACATTGATACGCTGACAACGGCGGGAATACCTGTCTATACGATGCAGGGTAAGGGTGGCGGAATTTATATTCATGATAACTTCGTGCTGAACAAAACTCTGGTTTCTGAGGCGGAGCAAAAGCAGATTCTGTTTTCATTGCAAAGTATGGCGGTAACAGAATTGATGGAGTCTGAAAAGATATTGGGAAGATTGCGAAGCTTCTTTGCAAGCCATAACAAAGAATGGGTTGAGGTTGATTTTTCACGTTGGGGACATAGCGAGGCTGACAATACAAGGTTTGAAATGCTGAAAGAAGCCATAATCAACGAGCACGCGGTATCGTTTGATTACATAAGTGCATATGGCGAGTTCAAGGATTGCAAAGTATACCCTCTCAAGTTGTCTTTCAAATCAAAGGCGTGGTATCTGCAATCATTTAGCCAAACCGAAAATGATTATAGGGTGTTCAAATTTAATCGTGTGAGCAATATAAAGGTTTTAGACAAGACGTTTAACAGCGGAGATTACGAAGCTTCTAAGATTGAGCCGCCTGAAGATACTTCTGAATCATCGGGTTTTGCAGAGGTTAGAGTTTTCGTTTCGTCCCACGCAAAATTTCGGATTTATGATGAATTTGCCGAAAGTGATATAACAGTCAACGAGGATGGGTCTTTTACACTTCGTATGTACGGACAGTGGATATACGACTATATTCTTTCATACGGTACTGCGATTGAAATATTAGAGCCGGAATATATGCGTGAGGAACTATCAGCTCGCATTGATAAAATAAAAAATAAATATTTACCCAAAACATGACATACTGATGTCACCTTATGTGTGGTAAGATGTAGCTACGATGCAAGTTAACAGATGTGATTTGTGGCTTGTTGAAAGTTTATAAGTGTTTAAAAAAGAAGGAGTAATAATTATGCAAGAAAAACATTGTGAAAGTTGCGGTGCACCAATAGGTGAACTTGATGAAATGTATGGCCCGGGAACAGAGGCAGATGGAAGCAAAAATGAAGATTATTGCAAAATCTGCTATGATAATGGTGCATTTACAAACCCAAACCTGACACTCGAAGAAATGATAGAGTCGATTGCGGCAGTCATGGTTAAAGATTTTGGTTTTTCACCGGAAGATGCGAAAGAGCAATGCGAGGGAGGAATCCCGAGCCTCAAGCGTTGGAAGACTGCGTAGCTTTGCCGGCGAGATGCTGTGGGAAAGACAGATGAACCGTCCCCTTGTCCTACAAAACGAACGACCCCTTGAGATGAGGCTTGAATGTGCCTCGCTTCAAGGGGTTTGCGTTCTTCATCTTTTAGGTAAAGGTTGCTTTTGTCAAACTGCAATTACATATCTTCTAGCTCAAGAATCGTCCTGACTTCATCTAAACCTTCAGCGATTTCTTCTCTTGAAAAGTCGGCATCTTCCAGTTCCTCGTCGGTCATATTGTTTACTCGGTTGTAGAAATCCATTGCAACAGCAAGGTGATTATAATTATTTGGGTTAAGCGAGTCAAAAAGCAAATTCTCTGCATCGTTTATACGTTTTTGCTCTATCAATCCACAAAGCAGAACATGAAGCAAATCAGATTCAGCCTGGCTTGTTTCGCTATAGACCTCTTGCTTAACAGATGTCTTTGTGTTAAGCACAAGGCATGCTATAGATTCAGTCATTAGTTCAATCTGCCTGACAAGATAGTCTTTGTGAAACATAAATAATCCTTTCGCAAAATGCGTGAACTCGGAATTCATGGTAATTGCTGTGCAACTAAAAGTGGAAATACTAGAAAGAGTTTGTGTAAATTCTTTCTACTGCATCTCTGCCATTTGCAACAGGTGCGCAGTTGATGAGGCCTCCGAGTCCAGGGGTTTCAAATGCTAGATCAACGAGCTTTGGAACATCTGCTTTCGTGAAGCCGACATCTTCTAGTTTTTCAGGTACACCGACTGATTTTAGCCACTCGTACACACCTTTTGCAGCTTTTTCTGCTTCGCTTGGACATCCTGTTAAGCCGGGAACTATTTCGCTGAACAAATCAGCAAGAATAACACCTGATGCCGGATAAATTTCCTGTACAACAGCAGGTAGCAAAATAGCCAGACCGAGGCCATGTGTCAGATCGGTTTTGATACCGCTGAGTGGATGTTCAAGTGCATGAGTGAAGTGAAGCAGGCCATTGTCAAAGCTTGTGCCGGCGATCATAGCGGCATACGTTAGGAAATAGCGTGCTTCCAAACATTTTGGATCTTTTAACGCAACCGGAAGATACTTTGCAACAAGTCTCATGACTTCTTTTCCTAGAGTAATTGCGAAAGGATTGTTTAGGACTGTCGTTGCGGCTTCAATAACATGGTTGACGGCGTCAACACTTACATATCTTGTTTGGTTTGCAGGTAGACCTGTCATTAATGCCGGATCGTCAATTGAATACAGCGGATAGATGCAATCATAGGCGATCGCAGGCTTGTATTCTTTTTCAGGGATAGTGACAACAGCAAAACGGTTTGCTTCAGTACCTGTACCATGTGTCAGATTGATTGCGATAATCGGAACTGCCTTCTCGGCAGCAAATTTTGCTTCATATAGGTCTTGACATGTTTTGTCGGGGTATTCAAGAAGAATTGCGGCACTTTTGCCCGCATCAATTGGGCTTCCACCGCCAATTGCGATAACAGCTTTTGCACCTGCTTCTCTTGCAACTGCGACAGCTTCATCAACTTGTTGAGTTTCCGGGTTTGGCTGTACTTTATTGTAGAGAACGTAGCGAATCCCATGCTTATCCAGAGCCTTTGTTACATAGCCCCAAGCACCTGTTGTTTCGTATGCGGCTTTTCCTGTCATAGCAATTACGCTATCAACGCCGCGGGCTTTGAGTTGCTCGGCAATGAAGTCCATTTTTTCTATTGCTCCTACACCAAGAAAGACATGGCTTCCGCAAATGATAGTGCTGACATTGTTGATATCGATTTTTGATTCCCAAGACATAAAATAAACCCTCCTCAATCAATTTGTTCACATGAACTCGCCATTTTGTTTTCAGAAAAATGCACGAACAAATGTGTAATTTGTAGTTAAGTTTAACACGATACGCGACACGCGGTCAAGGGAATATTTGCCTTTTCTGGATGCAAGACGGTGATTCGCTATATGCTCTGATACAAATCTTCCAACATGACAATATACTCTCTCAACGCTGATCGTACGGAGTCTGTGTCATCGGCTTTTGCGTGATTTCGTAGCACTTGGCGAAACTCGTCTGTCATTTTGCTGAACTGTAGTTCCCATGGACGTAGTTCGCTGTGGTCTGTTGTATTACTTGTGCTGTCGCCATGGGTTGAGCTTGTGCTTGAGCTGGGTCTTCTGCGTTCCAATGTTCCCTCTTCGATTTGCCTTACAACATCGGAGGCAGTTTCGTTTTTTCCAGATGAAAGCTCTTGCAGTTGGCGTCTGCTGATTTGAGTTTTGCCTGAGAGGATGTCTAATTTTGAATCAGGAGATATTTCGCCTATGGCGTTAATGGACGTGGCGATTTGGGCATCGCGTCTGATTGTTTTGGGTGAGACATTGTACTGTTCTGCAAGGCGTCCTGCAGTTCTTCCGTGAAAGTGGTCATTTTGACCACTTTCACTTTTCTGCACGTGCTGATTGTTTGTTCCTTGCACTCTCTTATCCGCGTGATAGTGTAAGCCGCGATAATAACTCAACTGCAGAGGGTTTAGGTTACGTCTTGACACTTGCGTTGAGATAATCCAGATGAGCACATCATCTCTGGAGTCAAATTCCATGTTGATGGTATTAATCGGCAAGCCATGCTTTTTGAGTATGCTGTACCTGTTATGTCCGTCAACCAAAACATCATTCCACAATACGAGCGGCTCACGGCAGCCATATTCCAGAATGTTTTCTTCAAGCCATGCGTATGTTTGTTCGTCTAGTTTTGGCAAAATGCGCTCGAACTCTTTATCAATGATTATTTCTTGCATTGTATTTTTCCTCCAGGTTTGTTCTTGGATTCTGCGACTTCGCGCAGAATGACGTTTTGACATACCATTGTGTGGTGTTCCTTCCAGCATATACCTTCGAGTAGCTTTAAGGTCAAGCACAATTTTGAGAAAATTTTGAAAGAATATTAAAAGCTCATATTAAAAGATGTTTGGTGTGCTGTGCTATAATGATTCATAACAAAGCAAAGCATAAAGGAGGAATGTTGCGCATGGCTAAAGAATGTTACCCCCAAAGCAAAAGCTGTTGCACAGAAAGCATAGAAGTCTCGCCGTATGCACATAATGACGGAATAATGAGCGCATCTACAACGATTACAAAGTGTGATGTTTTCGGCACAATAAAAGCACGCTGGGGTATAGGACGTATGGACTATGCAGTAGAGCCGGGACTTTATGCTGTAGGCAAGCCATGTAGTGATTCTCCGGTTCTTGTAAGTGCTAATTACAAGCTTACGTTTGACATATTGCGAAAGAATCTAAAAGGCTTTGATTGTTGGATTTTAATACTGGACACGAAGGGCGTTAATGTTTGGTGTGCAGCAGGTGAGGGAACTTTCGGCACAGATGAGCTGATAAATCGCATAAACAGTGTTGGGATTGCTGAAATCGTAAGTCATAAAAATCTCATATTACCTCAACTTGGCGCACCGGGCGTAAATGCTAATGAGGTAACTAAGCAAACAGGATTTTCCATTACCTACGGTCCGGTTCGTGCTGACGATATACAAGCATTTGTAGCTGATGGAAACAAAGCGACTAAAGAGATGCGCCGTGTGAAGTTTACTTTCACGGACAGGCTGGTACTGACACCGATGGAACTAGTGCCTGCGGCTAAAATGACACTCCCTGTATTGGGCGTAGCTCTCATAACTAACCAGTTTGCCAAAAGGTCGTTCGAGAAAAGTGATATAGCCGCATTTGTAGGTGCGATATTGACAGGTTCAGTAGTCACTCCGATGTTGCTACCACATATTCCGGGCAGAGCCTTTGCTTGGAAGGGTTGGCTCACAGGAATGTTGAGTACGGCTGGTATTTTAGGCGTTAGTAACGGCTTTGAAAAAGGGAATAGGCTGATGTCGGCAGGGCAATTATTACTATTTCCCGCAATATCATCATTTTTTGCAATGAACTTCACAGGGGCATCAACATATACATCGCCCTCAGGAGTTAAAAAAGAGATGAAAAAAGCGTTGCCGCTGATCATTGGAGCGGGAGCCGTTGGAGCGGCACTGGTGCTTGGTTCGCACTTTTTTGGAAAGGGGAGACGGTAATGCAATCAAAACATAGATACTTAACGAATGTAACAACACTGGCTCTAAATGATGATAAATGTGTTGGTTGTGGAATTTGCGAGGCGGTTTGTCCTCATGGCGTTTTTGAAATGAGCGAGGGCAAGGCATTGCTTGTGGATAGAGACTCTTGCATGGAGTGTGGTGCGTGTGCTCTAAACTGTCCTGTTGATGCATTGGCTGTTGAATCGGGCGTGGGTTGCGCAGCGGCATTTATATATGGTTGGCTTGCTGGAGGCGAACCGAGTATAAGTGATAATAAAAAATGTTGTTAGTATTGCAAATTACTATAGCAAGTTAAAAGAGCGATTTGAAAAATGATTACATAGCTACGGTCGGGACTAAATCGCACACGATCGGACTGTGGCATGCTTGTAGCACTTGGTGGGAATTGAAAAATTGTGAAACTAATAACGTAAAAAACTTGCATTTCACGACCGATTGTGCTAATATCGTTATCGTGTCTTGTGACGGATGCATACTTCTTGCAAATGTCGCAAATATGAGCGCCGGTAGCTCAGCTGGATAGAGCGTCTGGCTACGGACCAGAAGGTCAGGGATTCGAATTCTCTCCGGCGTGCCAAACAAAGTGCGGTAGAAAAACACTGAAAAACGTTGCAAATACGCTACTTTGTTACCAAAAAGAATGGCTTTGTGAGTAAAATCACAAGGTCATTTTTTATGCGGTTTTGACACCATTTGCTCATGTTTGCGTATATCTGTGGTGTAACTAATGGTGTAACCAAAAACTACCCTAAGCGTTGATATGTCTATATTTGTCGATATGTGAAGTATGCAAAATGGTGTAACCACAAGAACTTATATCGTTCGGTTTGTGCAATGAAGAGGAACGTCTTACAAACGCTGGATTGCTATTTGCCGATAATAACAACCTTCTTCAATCGAGAGTTTTTTGTACGCATTGGAATGGGTTGA
>Ga0123355_10001059_pt1 | contig 38087 bp, 50 predicted proteins | sample TergutEmb28metaG_3_FD_89872 | JGI IMG/M metagenome (GOLD analysis project Ga0123355, IMG submission 89872) | Embiratermes neotenicus P1 segment gut microbial communities from Petit-Saut dam, French Guiana - Emb289 P1 | ecosystem: Host-associated > Arthropoda: Insects > Digestive system > Gut ...
ATATTTTACCTCCAATGTTAAGCTTCAATCACTTACATTGTACCATAGGTAATCCTATGTGTCTTTTTATTCCGCTATCACGGACACTTAATTTTACTATTTAGATTTCTCAAAATAAAATTTAAAACATAATAAAACTCTTAACCGCAAACATATCACGGCTAAGAGTTTTTTCGTCAGTAAACCAGCACAGCAAAAATATCATCAACAACAGTAATTTCAACTCCAGGCAAACCTAATCGTTCCCTTTCTCCACTCAGAAAACCCCTTCGTCCTATTGCTCTTCTTTCTGGAACCCATCTTCCATAGGTCTCAATACTGTGGAATCCTCTTCTTAGTCTAGATGGTATAAATATCCCTTCAGACACTTCAAATGAAATTGCATGTCTAAATAATATTTCTGGACAACCATCAATACGGACATCATGGGGCACGTCAGGCATAATAAATCTTCTGACTGTTCTTGTTTCTCCTGGCCTGATTGTTACTCTCCTACCGAAAGGAGCTGTAAAAATAGCGGGAGGTGTAAGTGATTCTGGAACAATACTTCCAATACTCATGACGATTTCTTCGGCTGTTTGATTTTCGATGGTAAAAGTTACCCGCTCAAATACAACAGCTAAAACTATTGTTATTGCTAATGTTAGAAGTACAGTTAATGCCAATGTTGCCGTTACAAATATCCTTACTGCTTTTTTGATTTTTTGGTTTTTCATGTTGCATGTCTCCTTTTGGGGCAATTGCCCGAGTTAATATCTATAAAATTCCAGGAGGCAGATTCACTCACGAGGCATGTTCACTCTACTGGATATTGGTGGGGGTTGTGGTTCAAAAGGCTTTATAATTACAAAGGCTCACGCCTTGGATATTGTCCTAATTATACCATAATTTAGACATTTTTTCAAATATTTGTCATGACGGCAACACACAAAAAACAAGGATACATTAGTGTCTGCACCCTCGTTTTTACCATTCTATTTAGCTTGTCTTTCTAGTATTATTTTTTCTATAATTTTTGAAGCAATCTCTATATCTTCTATTTCTGCCTCTTCACTTAATTCATGACTCATTCCAGTATTGGGAATGAAGAACACCGCCGCTCCTTCAGCGCACACTTCATTAAGGTAAGCAGTGTCATGCCCTGCTCCTGACCACATTTCTAGCGCTAGATATTCATTAGCATTTCTTCTAACAACATCAACCAGCGTTTCATTTAAGTGAACTGGCTTTCCTTGTTCTAAACGCTCGGTTTGCACTTCAATATTTATAGCCGGCAACCTTCTTTGAACTCTTGAAATCAATTCATTCATAAATGTAATCATTAATTTTTCATCTAGTCCACGTGCGGAAACAGTAGTAGAAAGTTTTCCTGGGATTTTATTTATAGAGCTATCTTCTATGTCAACAACCCCTATATTGGTTCTTAGCCTATCTTTTATTTCCATTTCTTTTCGTAACCCCATATAGATGTTATATAATTCATTAAATCCGAACTAGAGCATCTCTTCTTTGCTCCATTGGAGTAGTTCCATCATGCCCACCGTTTCCAACAAGAGTAAACTTTGTTCTTATAGGCGCTGCTATTGCTGTAACTATACCAATCTTATTATCTGACTCAGCTAATATTGGACCTTGTTCTATATGTACTTCTAAAAAGACTGAATAGACAATCTCTCTATCTAAGGGAAGAATATTAATTACCTTATTACATTCATCTAGTTTCTCACCATATGTATTCCCTTTCCCATCATCAAAAGAATCAGAAACTATTTGTATATCTCTTAGTTCTTTTAAAGATAATTTATTAGCTATATACTTACTACCTAAACAGCTTTTCCCAAAAACACTACTTTCTTCACAAGCAAGAGCCATTACAGCAACGTTTTCTTTAAGTTCACAATTTGATTCTTGTAAAGATTTAACAGCAGCCATCCCACAAGTGATTCCTACTAATCCATCGTAATTCCCACCACTTGGCACACTATCAATATGTGACCCCACACCTATAACTTTTAATGGCGTATCATTACTCTTGTCTTCATTTTTTGCATACATAATACCATAGATGTTCCCTGCTTCATCAGTTCTAACATCAAGATTTAATTTTAGCATTTCTTCGATTAGTCTAATTTTAGCTTCAGTTTCTTCAGAAGAAAAAGCTATTCTATTACCAGCTTCTCCAATATATGATAAAAGATAATTTATATACTCTCTATCCACTTCCATCGCATGCCTCCTTAAATCTCATAATGCTTAACAAGTAGTTTTCATTATATATTATCCTTTTAACTATCTCAATACTTTTCTAAGCCAGCATAAAAAATGATCATGCAAGGCGCAAGATTACTCAAATCATTTAAATATATATTACTTTCTATCCAATATACTTTTAACTATTCCATTATCTATGGTTGTAGCAAATATGTTTTTTAGGATTATTAGTATTATTGGTCCTACATACATTCCGAAGAACTCCTATGAGTCTAAATCCCGTATACATAGCAATAAGTGTGAAAATTGGATGCACCCCTATTTTAGCTCCTACAATTTTAGGCTCCAGTATTTGCCTTTGAAACATTACAATAACATACAGAATAAAGAGTCCAATTGCTAAACTAATATCTCCAGTTACTGCAGCAATAATTGCCCAAGGAATCATTATTGTTCCTGCACCCAAGATAGGAAGTGCATCTATTAATCCTATTCCGAAGTGCAGCTAGAAGCGGATAGTTTATATTAAGTCCTATCAACTGAAGTATATATAGTCCAATTAAAACTATTGTAAATGTAATCAGCACTAAAGTCATTTCAGCTTTTAAATAGTTTCCTACAGCAGTAGTTATTTCTTTTAAATGCATACTTGTCTTTTTAACCCACTGTTTAGGAAAGTGATGTTCTACCTGGTCTAATATATATAATTTGTCTGTACAAATAAAATATGTTGAAAGTATAGTTATAACAATATATATAACTAATATCGGCAGAGAAGTTATTCCTTGAAGTATCGATGTTAAAAAAGATGTTATCCAACTAGCTACAGTTCCTAACAAGTCATTTGCTCCTGTTTCTAGCATCACTACTACTTGCTGAGGTATATTAAACCTATCAAAATTCAAATTGTTAATATATCCTTGAACTTGATAATATATTCTCTCTATATGTATATTTAAAGTTTGGAGCAAATTAGATGCTTCTGTCACCGCTCTAATCATTCCCCAAGAAATAAGACCTATTAATATACTAAATATAACTAAAAGTACAATCGTCGCCCCTGTTTTCCTGCTTACTTTAGTTCTAACAACTACTGTTTTAATAATAGGTTCTATCATTAAAGAGATAATAAAACCTATTAGAAATGGGATATAGAATATAGCTAGTCTAAATCCTAGCCAAATAAGAAGAAGAGAAACTGCTAATAGCGCAACCTTTCTAATTACCTTAATACAATACCCCATGTCTACAACCATAAAATTACCCCTTTGTACATTCTATGTCCACTACATATATGTTTATTCTTTACTCTGCATGCTTTGCACCATCACCACACTCGCAAATGCCTTTCACTGTTCCTGCTACTATATTCGTATTTACTTCCCTATTATTCGCTAAATCTCCCATTGTTATTATTCCTACAATTTGATTTTCTTCAATAACAGGAACTCTCCTTACTTGGCAATCACACATTATTTTGCTCGCTTCTGACACTTCACTCTCTGGAGTCACATTATATATTCCTGTTGACATTACTTCAGATACAGGAGTAGTAGCCGGATCTTTATTGCATGCAATCGTTCTTAAAACCAAATCTCTGTCTGTAACTAGCCCTACAAGTTTCTTGCTTTCATTACAAACTGGTATGCACCCCACATGTTCTTCCATCATTAGTTTGGCTACATCTTTAATTAACCACTCCGGTTTTACCCAAACTACATTGCTGCTCATACATTCTTTAACTTTCATTATCTTTTCCACCTTTCAATTTCTAGAATATACTTTTTATAGCTTCCATATTCTTTCCAATTACTAAAAAAGTATACAAAAAAACAGGAAAGCGTTTGCTATACGCAAACACTTCCTGTTTTTTAACGGTTGATGCAACCATTTACTTGTCAGACACATCTTTATCCAATGAGCCACCACCACCCACTGAAGCCACAGCACGCATCATCCCATTGGGGACATTCCATCTTGTGCCATCCTCATAGATTACAGTGGTTTGGCTTGGCTCAACTCCAACGTGCTTAGCCAAGTCTTCTTCTGATGCAGGAAAGTATTTTTCTACCTTCTTAAGAATCCAGAAAATAAAACGCCCTAATTTCCCTGACATACGAAGTTTCATAGTGTAAACTCCACCATACCGGGAAGTTGTATTGCTGAAATCCAAGTAATTTACCTGGCCGGGCATCTCTTGGCTTTCACTGAACTCTTGGACCTCACGATGTGATCCGAATTTTGGCCATTTGCTGTTGCTGTCATCATTGTCTTGCCTCCGTTATCAAATTAGAAGTGCTCGGACTTCTTATCTTAATTTTACCATATTTTATACATTTTTTCAATTTTTTTAGTCATATTGGTTCGTTTTCATGAAACTTATTATATAGAGCAAAAACGGGTATACCTTCCCGTTTTCATCTATTCCTAAACTATTTTAATAGAATTCACCAAATCCTAGTTCTGACATTCTATAGTGCGGTCTTCTTGGTCTGCCAGGACGGCAATGGCAAGGCCTACCAGGGCGACAATGACAGGGTCTATAATGAGGAGGAAATCCTCCCGGTCTAAGAAGGTCTCGTACAAGCAGAACTTTTATAAAATCCTGTAGCAAGAAATTACGATTCCTTGTTTCTGTGCTTGCTTCTCCTTCTTTTACATTTGGATTTTTAACATCTCCATTCCTCATTAGATTGTCTTTTACATTCATTACTTCTTCTGGCTCCATATTACTATATACTTCAGTTACCATATCATCTAGCACTTCTCTTGTAATTCTTCTATGCCTGTATTGATTACAGGTTCTACGCACCATAGGATACATTATTCTATACACTTCTGGATACATATCATTTAGCTCATCCATTTCTGGGGCATAACTAGGCATTTCATGTTCTCCTTCATATGTATGATGCATTTCTTGTGCTCCTCCACAGCCAGGACACATATCATGTGGCATGTGATGATGTACCATGTCTCCCATATAATCACCATAATTTCGATAATTCATTTATCAAACCTCCATATCATATTTTGTTCTATACAATATATGTTGGTTTTTTGAGTTTAGACACAAATAATTACGAAAAAAGAAGTACAAGCACACAAAAAGCGCCATTACGGCGCCTTCTGCTTATATCTTATTACATTTCGTTGCTGTTTTACTTAACTACCGAAACATTTATGCATACAACAAAGTGCTGCTGCCTGATAGTTCCTGACCGGACAGCCTTCACTCCGCCTGCTAGGACACATATCACAATAGTTACGTTTTTCTAACTTTTCTGTGTATTCTTTTAACTTGTCAACTACAGCTTGTGCGCTGTGATTTTTCAAGTGAGTAGCATATCCTGTGGTTTTTGTTCCCACTTTAACATATACAAGATAATTTGCACATGCAATTGGTCCAGCCCATTCAATAGGACACTCCTCAGTATAGTCGCATACACTGCACGGATTAACTGCGTTTGATACCTGCGGCATCTTCTTTGCGACCAAGTATTCTTCGAGGCTATCGGCCTCTCCTTTGCTAAGGGTTCCCAGGTAAGTTCTCGTACCAATCTGAACGGCTACTTTAACCCGTTCCTCTACTACTGCTTTGACGCAGATTGCGTCATTTCCTGCTGTGTTAGTCATAGCTAACAACACTCCTTTAAGATATATTGTACACGGTACTACTACCGATACCACACCATTTTATCAGAAAACATATTTTTTGTCAATCTGTGCACTCTTACTCTAAGCTAGATTTGCATAGCAAAAGACTTAAAGCAATCTCCTCTTTCTTCAAAGTTTTTAAACATATCAAAACTTGCACTTGCCGGGGAAAATAGGACTACCTCATTTTCTTTTGCTAGTTCCTTTGCTTTATATACAGCCTCTTCAAGTGTACTTACATTATGTATTTCCACTGTATGTTCTGTATTTCTTTCTAACTCTCTTCTAACTACTGCTTCTATTTTAGGTGCAGTTTGACCGGAGTAATATTAAGTTATGAACTTTCTCTACAAGAAGTCCTGCTAATGGTTCGTAATCTAATTTCTTATCATATCCACCCGCAATTAGAGTAATAGGTTCATTAAAGCTTTTTAGTCCCGCCACAGTTCTAGTAGGGCTTGTTGCAATCGAATCATTGTACCATCTAACTCCATCTATCTCTTTAACAAACTCTAATCTATGTTGAACACCTGTAAAGTTCTTTAACACTTCCATTTGTACTTCTATTGATACCAACGAGCTTGTAGCAGCTATAGCAGCAGATGCATTTTCGAAATTATGTACTCCCTTTAAATTCATATGCTTTACATTTATTATATGTCTTCTTAAATTATCTTCACATATCTTTATAGTTCCATCATCTAGAATAACGCCATCAGACAGCTTAGTTTTTCTACTGAAATACACCGCTTTACCTTTAGCACTTTTATCAAAGTTTCTAGTTATTTCATTATCATGATTTAAAACTACAATTCCATTTTCATCTTGAGTCTTAAATATATTTGATTTTGCATCTATATATTCTTCATAAGAAGTATGTACATCTAAGTGGTTTGGTGAAATATTTGTAACTACTGCTATATCTGGGCTAACTTTCATATCCATTAATTGAAAGCTACTAAGCTCTAGTACAGCTATTGTATCTTCATTCATTTCATCTACTTTTGTAAACAAAGGAATTCCTATGTTTCCTCCTAAATAGCATTCATGTCCTTGTTTTTGTATCATTTCATATATTAAGCTTGTAGTGGTGGTTTTACCATCACTACCAGTAATGCCTATTGTTTTACCTGGAAACAGTTCTAAAAACATTTCTATCTCAGAAGTAATTATCGCTCCTCTATTTGATTCTGCTACTAATTCTGGCAAGTTAGGCATACAAGAAGGACTACGAAATACTAAATCAAATCCTACAAGTTTTGACAAATAGTTTTCACCGAAAACAAATTTTATTTCATACCTATAAATCTTATCTAGAATTTCTTTATCTAAGCTTTCAACATCTTTGTTGTCAAAGACTGTAATTTCGCTTCCTAAATCATGCAAATAGTCTAATAGTGGTGCATTGCTTATCCCTAGTCCTATTATAGCTACTTTTCTTCCTTTTAAGTAATTATTGAATTCTTCTAATTTCTTATTTCTATACATATTAAATACCACCTATCTCTGTATTCATTTTATTATATTTCTTTTGTATAGTTCCAATCTTAAGCTATTATATATTATTTTGAATATTTTTTCTAGCTTCTGAAAATAATATTCGTATATATATTTTGGAGGTGGATAATAATGGGAGATAAAAACGAAAAGAAAGCAAAGAAAAACAAAGGCAACGCTGGTAATAGCAAAGGAGAAAGAATAGACAATAACAACAACAGTAATCCAGAAGATAAAAACTGCAAATAAGGAAATCAGATACTGTTTGCAAAGCCGGTTTTGAACCGGCTTTGCAAACTATCATTTTTTATTAAATATCCCCGCAGGCAAATCAAGAAATAGACTTTTATGGAAAAATGTAGTATAATTAAAGGAGTTAAAGTCCACCATTATACTTTAGGTGGCTATGGTTGCCATTGGCCATAAAATTAAGAATTCCTAAGCACAAACAAAAACAAACAATATTAACCCAAATGGGGAGGAATTAAAATGAAAAAAATCATGACATTGGTAATTCTAGTTGTAGCTGCAATGATGTTTGCCGGATGCGGCAGGGACAACAATGATGAGCAAGTTGTAATTCTTACACAGGCCGAATACGACGCCCTGCAAGCGCGTCTCGCGGAAGCGGAAGCGCAAGCGGAACTGCAAGATATACGGCAGCAGCTTGCTGAAGTCACACGTCTAACATGGGCGCCGAATGCGGATACCCGAGATGGTCGTCCGTTAGAAACCGATGCGGGCATAATTTTTACTACGTCATCTAATCACAGCATCGGGCCCGAGAATCGTGGAGACTTTGTGTTCATGAGGATGTGGAAGTACACGGAAGGAGAATTAGAAACTCTAGAAGGTGATTGGGAATTGTTTTCCAGTCACGAAATAATTCGTGTACGCTTTTTCACCTATACGGGTGACATCATTGGGACACAACAAGTGCATGGCTTCTCCATAATTATCGATAGCGACATGAATTTGGAGCTACAAAACGGCACAGCACTTCACAAAGTAGTAGTGTACGTTAGAGGCGATGATGGCCGGATGTATTCCGCCGAGTTCGCCCGAAGCGGTAAATAAAACTGAATAGCAACTACGGAAGAACTTTTCCCCACACACAATGGCACGTGTGGGGGATTTTTTTGTAAAATTGAATCTGTATACCAACTTCCCAAATTTATTTTAAACCCCTTGATATATGATACTATAGATGAATTGCTTTGTAATGAGTTTCAAAAAGAATACTACAAACAACTTAGAGAATTTCTGAAAGAAGATTATAGGACTACTACGATTTACTCGTATTAAATATCCCTACAACACATTGAATTTAATGACAAAACGTGGTAAAATATATATAAGCTGACAAGTTTTTATGATACAGTAGTTTTTCGTATCAGTCAGTGAAAAGTCTTGCCAATCGTAAATAAGATCGCAAACACATTTCGTATTGCTGGTCGACCAGCGAAGGGAGCTCCTAAACTTATGAGAAACGAATATGATGAAACACGAAGAGAAGCACTACGGGAACGTATCCGAAACGCGGCCTCCGAGGGCCATGCCTCCTTTTATAGGAACATGTATTCAGGCGAAGTCAGGTATCTGAAAAAACAATTGGGGTTAGACGTAACTCCAACCGATACCAACGTGTCTTGCCCCGGAAGCCTAATTAAAGCACAAGACCTCAAGCCGAACGAAGTTCGGTATGAAGTTTCCGGAAACTTCGAGCTTGCCGTTAATATAATAGACGGCAAAGCTAGTCTCAAAGATGCTTAAAACCTAACACCCAAAGTTGGCAGATTTTTACTCTCACGTCTACTATATAGCGTGGGAGGTTTTTTTATGCAATAAGCAATAGAACACACAAAATATATACTAGAAGAACTTACATTAAATATCAAGCTCCTCTAGTATCTATGTTTCTAATTCAAATATTTCTTTAAAAACTGCCCTGTAAACGATTTTTCATTCTTCACAATTTGTTCTGGTGTACCACAAGCTATAACTTCTCCACCCTTGTCTCCACCTTCTGGTCCTAAATCTATAATATAGTCTGAAGTTTTTATTAAATCTAGGTTATGCTCTATAACTACAATACTGTTTCCTGTATCTACTAGTCTTTGTAATATATCTATTAGCTTATGAACATCAGCCATATGCAGTCCTGTTGTAGGTTCATCTAAAATATATAAAGTTTTTCCTGTTGCTCTTTTAGACAGCTCCGTTGCTAATTTAATTCTTTGAGCTTCTCCTCCCGACAATGTTGTTGAAGCTTGTCCTAGCTTAACGTACCCAAGACCCACATCATATAGTGTTTGCATTTTTTGTTTAATCTTAGGAATGTTTACAAAGAATTCTAGCGCTTCTTCTACTGTCATTCCAAGAACATCAGAAATAGTTTTCCCTTTATATTTAACCTCTAATGTTTCTTTATTATATCTTTTACCCTTACAAACTTCACAAGGCACATATACATCTGGTAAGAAATGCATTTCGATTTTTAATATACCATCACCTTGACATGTCTCACATCTTCCTCCCGAAACATTAAAACTAAATCTTCCTTTTTGATATCCTCTTAATTTCGCTTCATTTGTACCCGCAAAGATATCACGAATAAAATCAAATACCCCTGTATATGTTGCTGGATTAGAACGAGGTGTTCTTCCTATTGGTGATTGATCTATATTAATTATTTTGTCTATATTCTCACTACCAGTTATTTCTTTATGTTTTCCTGGTTTTTCACTTGCTCCATTTACTTCTTTAGCAAGTCCTTTGTATAGTATTTCATTTATTAGGGTACTCTTACCTGAACCAGACACTCCAGTTATACAATTAAATACTCCGAAGTGGTATTTTTACGTCTAGGTTCTTTAAATTGTTTTGTACTGCCCCTCTTATCTCTATAGCTTTTTTGGAATGCTTTCTCCTCTCTTTTGGTACAGATATTTTAATTCTTCCACTTAAATATTGTCCTGTAATAGATTCAGTAGTATTTTTGATGTCCTCTATTGTTCCTTGAGCAATAACATTACCTCCATGCACTCCTGCTTTAGGTCCTATATCTATTATTTGATCTGATTCATACATTGTATCTTCATCATGTTCTACTACTAATAATGTATTACCTAAATCTCTTAACTTTTTTAATGTAGTTATTAGTTTGGCATTATCTTTTTGATGAAGCCCAATACTAGGTTCATCTAATATATATAGAACTCCTGTAAGTCCTGAACCTATTTGTGTAGCTAAACGAATTCTTTGAGCCTCTCCACCTGATAATGTTCCAGAACATCTAGATAAAGTCAAATAATCCAATCCTACATCAACTAAGAACTGAAGTCTCTTATCTATTTCTTTTAGGATTTGTTCTGCTATAATTCCTTCTGTTTTAGTAAGTTTTAATGTGTCAAAATATTCTTTTGTTTTAGTAATAGGCAGATCAGTTAATTCTTTAATGTTTTTCTTTCCAACAGTTACCGATAGTGTTTCTTTTTTCAATCTAGCCCCTCCACATGATGCACAATCTGCATTAGACATATACATCTCATAGAACTCTCTCATTCCGCTAGACCCAGTTTCCTTATATCTTCTTTCTAATGTTGGAATTACTCCTTCAAAAGGTGCTTTAAAGTTTCTAGTACCGATAGATGATGTATAACTGAATTCTATTTCTTCTGTTCCTGTACCATATAGGATTTTATCTAAAAACTCTTTTGGCAGTTTTTTAATAGGCACGCTAATATCAACTCCATAATAGTCTCCAATGCTCTCAAAATACATTTTAGCCATTGTATCGCCTTTTTTCATAGTACTAGCTCCAAAAGCTTTAATTCCATCATAAAGTGTCTTATTTCTATCCGGCACGATTAAATCTTCATCCATCTTCATTAAATATCCTAGGCCCGTACAGCATGAACACGCCCCAAAAGGGTTATTAAACGAAAACATTCTAGGTGTTAACTCTTCAATACTTATATTACATTCAGGACATGCATAGTTTTGACTAAACAGCATTTCTTCTTTATCTATGACATCAATTAATACCAAATTATTAGCATGACGAAGTGCTGTTTCAACACTTTCTGTTAATCTACTTCTAATATCTTCTTTTATAACTAATCTGTCCACAATTATATCTATACTGTGTTTCTTTTTTCTGTCTAATTCTATATCATCAGTAATCTCTACTACTTCCCCATCTATTCTTGCTCTTATAAAACCTTCTTTAGTAAACTCTTCTAATAACTTTGCATACTCCCCTTTTCTTCCTCTTACTACAGGAGAAAGTATTTGTATTTTAGTTCCCATAGGTAATGCTAAAACACTATCCACTATTTGATCTATACTTTGCTTTTCAATCTTTTTACCACAATCAGGACAGTGAGGTATGCCTATTCTCGCATACAGTAGTCTTATATAGTCATATATTTCTGTAACTGTACCTACTGTTGAACGAGGATTTTTTGATGTTGTTTTTTGATCTATAGATATTGCTGGTGATAGCCCATCTATAGATTCTACATTTGGCTTTTCCATAAGTCCTAAGAACTGTCTTGCATATGCAGACAAACTCTCTACATATCTTCTTTGACCTTCTGCATACAAGGTATCAAATGCAAGAGATGACTTTCCTGATCCAGAAAGCCCTGTTATAACTACAAGTTTATCTCTTGGTATTTTTAAATCTATATTTTTTAAATTATTCTCTTTAGCCCCTTTAATCACTATGTCATTCATTAATTAGCCCCCATTTCTCTATATTAACTCATCCATTATACAAACATAAGTTTTGTTTGTCAATAGCTTTTTTCAAGGAAATTCTTTAGAATTGAAATAAGTTGACACTCTACATTTACTCAGTCATATGAAAAAATGTGACTTTTTAAAAAATTCACAAACATATGACTGACCCCTTCCAAACGGAAGGGGTCAGGTGCTGCTGGAATTGCGCATTGGTAGGAACCAATTTTCAGCTCCCGGTATGACGAAAGGAATGCCTATTAATATCACACATACAATAAAGGCTCCCAACCATACCCAGAAGTTTGCTTTGATTTCCCGCACATTCTTTTCGTGAGAAGATAGTGTTTTCTGTTCTGAATTCATAAAGCTCACTCCTTTTATATTTAATACACAATCCACTACTTCAAAGTATATTTGACCTTATTATATCATACTTTATACAATTTTTCCAAATAAAAAAACACCCTTGCTATGCCAATACTGGTTTAGTAAGAGTGACTTTCTTTTGTTAGTTATTACATAAACACTATTAACTAAAGGCAAAAAAAGAAAAGGGCATTCTGGGTTACCCTTTTCGTCCTAAGACCTATGATATTTGGTTTCGGTCTCCCCGGCTTATCCAAACTCCGGGGACCACACAGTGGCCAGTTGATTTATACGCGGTCTGTGTGTTTGTAAACTTCTTTGGATCTCTGTCCAACAGAAGTGTCCCTTAATAGGAACCGAAACTTCTTCAATCTCTATTGAAACTGAAAGAACTAGTCCTAGGACATAAACAAGTAAAATAGTATACATATTTACCTCCTGGAATTTCGTTAAGCTACAAACAACAGACCGCGTTAGAGGATAAGGTTATACGCCATATGATTGCTATTATTATTAGCTTTCATTTTATCTCCTCCTCGTTTTTATTTAACAACAAAAACAATTTAACCCAATAGAGAGAACATCCCAGCATGTACACTATTGACTTTCCACACTCTACAGCGCGACTATGTTCTGTAATATATCATGGAAACTCGGCAAAGTCAACATAAATAGATGAGTGTTGATTTAAAATCATACACATGAACTTCTATCTTCATAACTTCTTCAGCAAAGTGAAACCCCCGGCCAAAATGACCGAGGGTGCGTTATGGATTTTTGTATTACAATTGTGTTATACGCCTGATTCGACTTTTGCAGCTTCAAGTCGATCTTCCAGTTCTTTTGGCATGTTGGCCAAACATCTGTAGATAACACGCGCTTCCCAATCAGCCTTATTCCATGCTCTAACGGCAGCACACCTCTCAGGACCAAAGCCATCTCCTGAATCAATAAGCGTCTTTTGGGCTGCCTCAAGTGCTTCCAACAAAGGCAAAAACCGTTTACGATTTTCTTCCATCGTTATAGCACAATCAACCTTTGCTGTTTCGAGCCGCTCATACAGGCTCCCAGGCATATCGCAGTGAAATTGTTCACCATAGATGCGAATTGCAGCAGATACAGCGATGTCGTATGCTTCAATAGCAAGACACCGTCTGTAATCATTGCCATTGCCTGATGCCCTAAGACGTTCTGTTGCTGCCTCACTTATTAGCAAGTAAGGAGTAAATCGATCCTGCTTTTCCATAACTCTACCTTCTCTCTTTTCAATATATTAAAAAATGAAGGCACAAGTCCTTCAATTCTTAACTACACTTTGGATTTAAAACTGAAGAACCTCTACGCAAGCTAATCTACTTGTATTTTTCAATTATAACAGATTGTCAACATAAAGTCAAAGCATTTACCTTTTAGCTAAACATATACATATATCACTAAAGTTACATCAAAAATGAGGGTTTAGTTTCCCTCATTTTTTGATGCTGCTTTACTATATTATCTTACACATTTGCAATTAGATTGTGAGTCAATTTCTGAATCATTACACTCTTGCATTGATTTGAAATCATCTATATGAATTTCATTTTTCATAACTTCTTCGCAATTACCATACACTTGAAAATATTCTACAAAAACTAGTTTGTTAATCAATGTAGTTCCTGTAGTTTTCATTTCTACTCCTATATTGGCTGTACTAGAATATAGAAATTCTTCACAAGAAACTTTATCTTTTCCAGCTACTACACTTGCATACACATGAAACTTTGCTCCCTCAGGAACACCATAGTCTCCTGGATTCACTGTTTTCGAGCTACCAGCCAGAATATTTCCTGTACCACCTGTATGAATTTTTCTTCCTTCAGAATCTTCATAAATAAACTGTAGACGTACAGTAAAAGCAGCATGGTTAGTTAATTTCACCATCTTAACCATTTTCTATTTCCTCCTTAAAATTAATACCAAAGAGATAAAAGTCCACTTTGGTATGTAGTGGAGGCTACTTCTACTTTATATTTTATGCTTTTAGGACGACTTGTGTGTATTTAATGTAGTTTCCTAATATCACTTATTCTCCGAGTTAATAAAATATTTTCTTCCAAGAATATTGCAACTCCATCACTGCTATTAGAGTCTATTACATAATCTGCCGCCAGCTTTGCTTCACTAGTTCCATTTCCCACACAAACACCCATTCCAGATTCCTTCAACATCTCTACGTCATTATCAGCATCACCAAAAGCAAGAATATTTTGCATACTGAACTCATGGTTCTTCAAAATTTCTTTAATTCCATTTGCTTTTGACACACTAGACGGATAATATTCAAGATCTGTTTCCCATGTGGAAACACCTTTGTATTTTTCATTTCTTAAAGACTTAGCATGTTCTATAACAACATCCATATATTCTGCTGTTTCAGTAGTAATAATAATTTTCATTTGAGGCTCTGTAAACAAAATAACTGGATCCAATTGTCTACCTTTGAATCCAGTTGTTTGAGCAAAATATTTACTATGCCTATCTTCTTTATAGCTATATGAAAATCCATTTGAAAAAACATGAAAATTAACATTTAAGTCTTTGAAATGATTAAAGATCTCATGACATTCTTCTCCTGTCAATTTATGAGTAACTACTCTTGTGCCTTTTGTTTTATCAATAATCTGAGAACCATTTGCACCTATATATACATCACATAAATGACTTATTCCCCATGCTTCGGCACATTCTTCAATTCCTTCTAAAACTCTAGCTGTTGCAATTCCAAATAGGATTCCTTTTTTTCTTACTTCAGTAATAGCATTTATTATACGGTCTTCTACTCTTTCCTCATCATAAAGCAAAGTACCATCTAAGTCTGAAATAATTAGCTTAATATCTTTCATCATGCATTCCTCTCCTAAATGTTATTTCAAATATTTTTCCTCTTCTTTAATTTCTTTGATTCTTTCTCTAACCATATAGAACATAAGGAAATTATCTGCTGTAAATACTACAAACATTAGTATTAACCATCCAATACTTAAGTCTATAAAAATTAGAATTACTATAACTGCTATTAATTGAAGTAATGCCAAAAATCCTATTACTAGGGGCATAATGTATCCTTTATTCATATCTATCTTCTCCTTTTCTTGTTTCTTCTACAAATTATATCACAATATTACACTAAAATATACTTTTCTATAAAACTAGCAATTCCACCCTCATCATTTGAATCCGTTATATAGTCTGCTACTTCTTTTACTGTATCAAAACCGTTTTCCATGCAAACACCTACTCCACAATCTCGAATCATCTCTAAATCGTTATCAGCATCACCAAACGCAAGAACATTTTCTAATTCAAATCCATTCATTTTTACAATTTCTCTAATTCCGTTACTCTTTGATACTTGTGCAGGTACATATTCATAAAAACGCTTATCTGAACGAAACCCTCTGTACTTTTCATTCTTCAAAGACTTTGCGCGCTCCTCTATTGCTCCCATATACTCTTCTTTACATGTCATGATAAGTTTTACTTGTGATGACTTGAATAAGCTTTCTGGTTCCAATGGTAATGGTTTAAATCCTGTTGCTTTTTCTACCCACTCACTCATGTCATTTTCTTTATAGCTATATGCAATTCTATCTGCGAAGATATGAAAGTTAACGTCTAAGTCCTTAAAGTGATTAAATATTTCCATACACTCTTGTCCTGATAAAATATACGTATGTTCTTCTCTATTAGTCTTTTTATCACGAACTTGAGAACCTTGAGCACATACATATACATCACATAAATGCTCCACACCCCATTTAGCAGCACTACTTCCAATCTCATCTAACACTCTTCCTGTCGCAATTCCAAATAGAATTCCTTTTTCTCTAGCTTTAGATATAGCTTCTTTTGTTTTCTCAGTTACTATATGTTCACTTGTAAGAAGCGTACCATCTATATCAGCCATTATTAATTTAATATCTTTCATTCTACACTCCTTCATTAAACTAATAGTTCTAATTCCTTTATCCTATCTCTTAACTCAGCAGCTTTTTCAAATTCCATACAGCCCGCATGTTTAAGCATTTGTTCTGTTAGTTTGTTTATTAACTCTTCTACCGTTTCATCTTTTCCTATTTCATATTCAGTCTTAATATCTTCTACAATAGTGGCTTTAATTGTATCTCTAACCGATTTATTTATTGTTTGTGGAGTAATACCATTCTCTTCATTATATCTGGTCTGTAATTCTCTTCTCCTGTTTGTTTCACTAATAGCTTTTTCCATGCTGTCTGTTAATTCATCTGCATACATTATTACTGTACCATCAGCATTTCTTGCAGCTCTTCCTATTGTCTGAATTAACGATCTTTCTGAACGTAAAAATCCTTGTTTATCTGCATCTAGTATTGCAACCAAAGAAACTTCTGGAAGATCTAGTCCTTCTCTAAGCAGATTTATTCCTACTAGTACATCAAATTTACCAATTCTTAAGTCCCTAATTATCTCCATTCTTTCTAATGCCATTGTATCTGAATGCATATATGTTACTTTAATATCTACATTCTTTAAATATGCTGTTAAATCTTCTGCCATCTTTTTAGTAAGGGTTGTTACTAAAATTCTTTCATCCTTAGCTACCCTTATCCTTATCTGTTCTATTAGATCATCTATTTGGTTTTCTATTGGCTTTACTTCTATCTTTGGATCAACCAATCCTGTTGGTCTAATAATTTGCTGTACTGTTTGCAAACTATGCTCTTCTTCATATGCAGCAGGAGTCGCGCTAACAAATATACATTTATTAATTCTTTGCTCAAATTCTTCAAACTTAAGTGGCCTATTATCAAATGCAGAAGGTAATCTAAATCCATAGTTAATTAACGATTCTTTTCTAGCTCTATCTCCATTATACATAGCTCTTACTTGTGGAATAGTTGCATGAGACTCATCCACTATGAACAGGAAGTCATCTGGGAAGTAATCAAATAAGGTAAATGGCGGAGAACCTTCTTCTCTTCCACTAATATGTCTTGAATAGTTTTCTATACCTGAACAAAAACCTGTTTCAATCAGCATCTCTAAATCAAAATTTGTTCTTTCTTCTATTCTTTGAGCCTCTATCAGCTTATTATTTGATTTAAAGTATTCTATTCTCTCTTCCAGTTCTTCTTCTATTGTAGTTATGGCTCCCTTTAATTTTCCTTCAGAAGTAACATAGTGTGAATTAGGAACTATCATAACATGAGTTCTCTTACCAATCGTTTTTCCTGTCAAAGGATTTATTGCAGAAATATTCTCTTTCTCATCATCCCAAAACTCCACTCTAATTGCACTTTCAGATTCATCTGAAGGATATATCTCTACTAAATCTCCTTTAGCTCTAAAAGACCCTCTTTTGAAATCTAATTCATTTCTTGTATATTGCATGCTTACTAATTTCTTTAAAAGCTCATTTCTTTCCTTCTTCATTCCAGGTCTAAGAGATACAACCATATTTTCATAATCTATTGGATCTCCTAATCCATATATACAAGAAACAGATGCGATAATAATGACATCTTTTCTTTCAAATAGAGATGCTGTTGCTGAATGACGAAGTTTATCTATCTCATCATTTATAGTAGCTTCCTTCTCTATATATGTATCTGACTTAGATATATAGCTTTCAGGCTGGTAATAGTCATAATAACTTACAAAATACTCTACTGCGTTCTCAGGGAATAGCTCTTTAAATTCGGAATAAAGTTGTCCTGCTAATGTTTTATTGTGTGCTAATATGAGTGTTGGTCTTTGTACTTTTTCAATTACGTTTGCCATTGTGAAGGTTTTTCCGTGAGCCTGTAACTCCTAGAAGTGTCTGGAATTTATCCCCTCTGCTTAATCCTTCAACTAGCTTTTTTATTGCTTCTGGTTGGTCGCCTGCTGGCTTAAAATCACTGTATATTTTAAACATTTTTCCTCCTTTGTGACCCAAAAAAGTTCCCCTATAGCACAAAAATTCGTGTAACTGTGGATATCTTTCGTGTAATTCACATTGAAAATTCGTGTAATTCGACCTTTTTTTGTATGATTTAGTATTTTGAAAACCTCATTTTTTTGTAAACATAACGACAATTACACGAATAGGGTCACAAAAACATATTTTTCTTACTAAATGGCATTAATAATATTTAAAATAAATTACAACATTAAATATCATCAAATAATCTGTAATGGATATTTTTTCTCCAATAAACATTTTTGTCATATTTACCCACATGTTCCAAAATAGAACATATGCTATTTTTTAAAGCAACCAATCAGATATACTCAACTTTCCTACCCTTGAAGTCTTCCAATAATAACCCATCTTCATCATTTCTAACTACTCCATTATGGCATAGTGGAATCTTCGCACCAGTTGAGTGAGGGATTAAAATATATCTCGGTATCCACCAACCACCAATTTTACCAATAAGTGAAGAAATAAGTTCTTGTCCTAATAATGGTTCTGTTCTAAAATGTTCCACCCCTTTAACTTTAAAACAATGAAATAAGTAATATGGTATTACACGATTAGTAGCACATTTACTTAATAACTCTCGCAAAACAGAAGTAGAATCATTAACACCCTTCAGCAAAACAGATTGATTCAAAATAGGTGTACCTGTTCTTTGTACATTTCGCAATGATGTTACGGTGTCTTCTGAAAATTCAGTCGGATGATTGAATTGCGTACATACTACTATATTGTTATATTTCGAAAGCATTTCGCAAAACTTGGGTGTGATAATGTGTGGATTTGTCGTAAATGCTCTTGTCCCAAGCCTTATCATCTTCACATGTGGAATATCTGATAAACCTTTAATCATGTATTCTATTTGGTCAACTGGTATTGTTAGCACATCTCCACCTGTCAATAAAACTTCTTCAATTTCAGGTAAATCACGAATGCTTTTTAGTGCTTCATCAAAATCATCCTTAGAATATATAAATTTGTTAGCATCTCTCCACCTTTCTTTTCTGCTACAAAAACGACAGTTAGCATAGCAAAAACTCGTTGTATAGATAATACAGCGATTAGGATATTTTTGAAAAACTCTAGTTGATATTTCTTTTTCATCGTCAAAAAAAGCTCCAATTCCTTCTGCATCTGATAACTCTAAAATATTAGGAAGAAATTGCATGGCAAGTTCTGGTAGAAATTCTGTTTCAAGACGATTTAATAAAAAATCTGACAAACGTATAGGATACATTTCATTTATATCAGATACTTTTGATTCATCTATACTACCCACACCATAATACTTCTCTAAAACAACATCTAATTTACTGTCCATATTTAACTTCCATCCTCATATTCTTCTTTATAATATCTGATATAATCTATTGTCACTATTTGATTTATATCATAATAATATTTACACAGTTTTTTATATAATAACAGACCTTCATTTTCTTCGCAAAATTCAAATAGAATATCTAATGTTCTTTGAATTCTCATATCTTCTTTTACTTTATTTTTTAATATATAATTCACTTCATTTTTAACTATATCATATTTTTGATCTCTTATTTCTACAACTTTTTTCACCAACGAATATAATTCCTTATCAATTTTCATAGGAATCTCACTTCTTGCTTTCTTTTAGATATTTTTTATATAATTCATCCATACTAGATATGTATTCTTGATCTTGCTTTATTCTAAACTTTTCATATTCCTTACTAGCTTTTTTTACTGCTTCCTTATGTGAAATACTGCCTGCATCACTCAAAACAGCTTTTTTTCTATATTTCAATAAATCATCTGTAACATTAATCCAATCTTGCATCATCATAATCCTTTGTTCTTTTGCTTCGGTCTCTGCTACTATTAAAAACATTTCAGTTAAGTCATTTAGTTTTTCTAATTCTTTTTTTACTAAATAATTTTTTGCCACACTAATGTCATACTTTAATATCTTACCATTAGGAGCTTCTTCCCACGTTGTAAGTCCCATATTAATTTTATTTGCATCAACTCTTTCATATATTAATTCTGCTGCTGTTTTGCCAGTTATTGCGTAGTGCAGTTTGTTTTGTACTATCTTGAAAAACATATAAGCTTCTTCTGATTTTTTATCATAGTCAATCGAGCAGTCAACAAAGATGTCTGTTATTTTTTGATATGCCATTCTTTCACTTGTTCGAATTAATTTTATTTTTTCTAGTAATCTATCAAAATATTGCTGATCACCTTTTCTCGCCTTCATGAATCTATCTTCATTTAATACAAAACCTTGTACAATATAATCTTTCAATACTTTAGTTGCCCATATCCTAAATTGTGTAGCCTTCTTGGAATTCACTCTATATCCAACTGCTATAATAGCATCTAAATTATATACCTCTATACTTCGTTTAACTTTTCTATTTCCTTCTTCTTGAACTAATTCCATTTTGGAATAAGTTGAATTTTTAATTAATTCTCCTTCATTATAAATATTGGTCAAGTGTTTAGAGATATCCGGTTGTTCAACATCAAATAATTTGGCTATTCTCTTTTGATTTAACCATATATTTTCATCTCTTAATATAACTTCAATACTAACTTTCCCTTCTTCTGTCTCATACATCAAGATTTCACTTTCTTTGATATCTTCACTCATTCAATGACCTCCTATTAACATATAAGAATTATAGAATATCTGTTTGTTTTTGTCAATATTCTATTCACAAAAAAATTGGAAATTCGATTGTTTTTCCAATTTTATTTATTCTTCTATATCAATATATTTGATTACGGTTTCATCGATTTTTTGTGACCCTAATTGCCTCTTCCTTTTTTATCCATAATTAATTTTTGGGGTATATTTCTATTATATTTTTTATTGCTTTTCCTATCTAAAATTTCATTACACGAATTTTACACGACTAGGGTCACAAATTCATTCTGTATGTTTAGTGTTTTCTAGTACATTTAGTGCTTTTTAGTCCAATTATTGTAAACTAAACAACACCATCTAACACCTGATAACACTGGATTCGCTATGTTACTCGTTCTAGCTTACAAAATACTCAACTGCATTCTCAGGAAACAGTTCTTTGAACTCCGAATAAAGTTGTCCTGCAAGTGTTTTATTGTGCACTAAAAACAATGTTGGTCTCTGTGTTTTTTCAATCGCATTATCCATAGTAAAAGTTTTTTCTCTGACTATCCATGTTCTTCCCCTCTTTTATTAAGTCCCTCTCCATCTATATTATTCTTTGCTGCTCGCTTATGTTTCATGGTTCTAAATAATAATGCCAAAGCAACTGCAATGATTGCTAGTTCTAACAAAAAAGACCAATGCAGTACAAAAGAGATTATCCAATGACTATACCTTGCAGGTATTTCTATAAGCATAATTCCTTCATCTCTAAATGGATATAACCAATGAATACGCTCTGTAAAGGTATCAATCACTAAATGTACAAACCAATTTACAAAGAAAATCACGTAGTATACTCTCATTTTCTCAAAGAATTTTAAGCGATATAATGGAATCGTGATAATAAGTGTTGCCAACATTACAATTGGTAAATGCGGAAAAAACTGACGATGTGAAATTGTGCTGTTGAAAAAATAAAAGTATATTAAGCCTAAATCCGGCAACACACTAAATACTAAACTACTTATAGTCACAGATAATTTATTTTCCTTGTTAAATTTTCTGGATATAATGTACCCGCGCTGGAATATGTGCAATTAGCATTTCTTCACCCTCTTCTAACCTAAAATAGACTCTATCATTCAAAAATTAATATCCAGTTCACTTCTCTTCTTATAGGTTCAAAAACCTCTTCTTCTCTTGTTATATTAGGTGTATTAATTTCAAGTTCGTCTCCAAGCATAACTTCTTCTATTCTTTCTATCCATTCCTCATACGAATCTGCTTCATTTATTGCAATGTGCTGCACCATCTTTTTAATGCTTACTATAACTCTGTCACTCTGAATCTCCAGTATAGTAACAATCACATCGTCTTCCCAAGGAGGAGGACTATTTTCATGAAGAAAAGTAATGTTACCAAAATCTCTTAATGCAAGTGCAGCCCCTTCATTTAGCACATATGTTGTACCATAAGAATCATAGGTATCAACATGAGTAGATGTTTCTCCTGGTCTCATTCCATGTACTGCTTGACCTTCTCTTGATTCAAAATAGAAAGTTGAAGTTTTCCTAAAACTTAATTCTACCATCGGGAACATTTCAGCTAAACATTCATAATCATCTCTTCTAGACTCTCTCGTCTGCCCTCGTGTTTCTGGAATGCCTTGTGTAAATTCAACATCAGCTAGGATTTTAAAGGCTACTTCAAGGCTGGAGGCATTATGAACCACAGCGGAAATCGCTTCTCCATCCACATATAGTACAACCCCTACCTCAACACCGTATTCAGTTTCTACTATAAATCTTGATTCACTATTTTGCGGGTAAACTTCAAAAATTTTAATATCGCTACCAACACGCAAATATTCAGTTTGAGGAATTGGAATTTGTGCTACTTCAAGTATGCGATCAGTAACATCATTAAATATGTAGGTATCATAAAACTCTTCTATCATTCTTTCAAATGATCCGCTAGGAGTATAATCTATAAGAAATGCTATCTCAGCTTCATCGTATATATTCTCGTACCTCAGTATTAAGGGTCCACTATTCATACTAAAAGTAAGAGAGTTCCAACTAGAGTTTGTTGGGAGTGTTAAAGAATCAAAAATGTTTAAAAATCTTTCCACTTCTCTTTTGTTTCGTATATCGCTCTCTCCTCTACCTGCTTGCTGAAAGAAAATTACTGATTCAGAATAGCGACCTTGTTCAAACAACTCTCGTATAGTGTTCAGTTCTTCTATCCCATCTAAGGCTACAAAAAAGTGTGGAGAAACTACATAATCATTAAATGGTTCACTTTCATTCTTTTGCAAAAACGCTAATATAGCTATAATCGCTCCCACCATTAAAATAGTTATCAGAATGAGTTTTATAATTTTTTTCTGATTCATATTAATACCTCAATTCTTAATATAGTTATTGCTTTTAAACATTTTAGCTTCTTCATTCTTTTTCTCCTGCTATATTTTTTTATTCTAAACTAAGATAAATTCCTATCAGTATAACAGCATTATAGCATAAAAAATGAAGGAGTAGTTTATTACCCCTTCATATATCCGTCTTTCTATGTTAACCAGTTTTCACTGCTTGTAACTGATTTCTATTTTTATATGCACTTATTCTTTTACTCATTGCTGGCACAGCGGTTAGCACTCCTACTACTATGGTATTCATAAATACATATCTATAATTAAATGCAATTCCTCCACTTATGTATGTAAATATACTTTGCCCCATTACAAACTGCGGGAATAAGAAATAGCAAATAATATCTATTACGATACTCCAGATTAATACTGAAAATATCGCTATAGTTTTATTGCTATATTTGCCTTTAAATAGCTGCCCTAAAGCAAAAACTGTTGCAAAAGCCATTATATTCATTATAGTGAATACTAATCCTGTTGTTAAATTTGAGCCCATTAGCATAAATACTATCCAAAGAATTGCAAACACTATATTAGCCTTTTTATTTTTACTATATGTACTACCTACCATTAAAATTGAATTTAACATTTTCTTCCCTCCTATTCAAAGCTTTCTAAACGAAACTCTATTCTATCATTGTCTTGAACTGTATAATTTTCTACTCCAACAGTGGCAAAGTCACCATTCACATAATAGAGCCAAAAATAGTTATCTCCTTGTTCTTCTCCATTAATTGCGGAAATAAATGCACCGTATGGTGTACTCTCTGATTCTATTTCTAAACCGTCTATTTCATTTAAAATTGCAAACAAGTTTCCTTCTTCTGTTTCAATATTTATTTCAAAAATTACTGTTCCTTCTCTATCAAATACTGCTATTTCAATATTTTTTAAATATTCACTATCACCATTATTGTTACAACCGAGTTAGTACAATCATACTAGCGATTAATAGCATTACTAAAATTGTTAAACTAGCTATTTTCTTCATTCTAATAATCCTCCTTCTATTTAGGTTATACTTGCTTTGATCTTATCCTCCTTCCTAAATAGAGGCAAGTTACTCTATCGTCTTTGGCGATTAAACTAATTACCGGTATTCGGACTCCTACTTCTGCGAGTAGTTACCGTAGCCAGACTGTCAATGATTTTCACATTGTTCCCCGAAGATGTAATTAGCAGCACTAATTTAGTACTTTATAATTATATCACATATTAAATAATATTAGGTACAATTCCGTTCTTAATCTGCTTTTTATAATAAATATTTACAAAGAAGTAGAATAAGCAGTCAAAGGGTCTAGTAATTATTTGCTTAGTCAGCAATGTTCTTTTGATGATGTTCCTTATTTTGAAAACCTCATTATATAAATTCCAATAGCTTTCAGTAAGTTCTTCAGGAGTCATATTTTTTGGTATATGTACTGCTTCACTGCCATTATATGAATATATGTTTTTATTATATATTCTGTCTTGTTTCTTCATATCTTCATAATATTTTGTTCCTGGTATTGGGGTTAAAATATAAAATCTTGGTACTGCTATATGATTATTTGAAATAAATTTTGCTGTTTCTTTTATGCTCTCTAAAGTGTCCCCTTCAGCACCTACTACCATTTCTGTTGAGATATCTATTCTAAAACTACGAATTATCTTTATTTGTTCAGAGTAATTACTAGGGTTAGCCCATGCTTTGTTCATACTTACTAAGCTTTCCTTAGATATACTTTCTAATCCGAAACTTAAAGCAAAGCAACCACTTTTAGATATTATTTTAAGAAGTTCCGGATCTTTTGCTATATCAATAGAGCATTGAGTCATCCATCTCATTTTAAATTTTTTAATCTCGGTACATAGTTTTATTGCATAATCCCTATCTGAAAATATATTATCGTCTAGTAGTAAAAATCTATTAAATCCTAATTCCTTTATCTTGCGTATATCTCTTACAACCTCATCAATATCCCTTTTCAAATATTGGCCTTTATATAAACAATATACTGAGCAAAAGCTACATGTTTTCGGACATCCTCTACCAGCTTGAACAGGCAAAAAGTTTCCTATTTTTTTATTTAGTAACAATTCATATTTAGGTAACGGAGTTTTTAATTCCGCGAGCTTTTTTTGATATGCTTTCTTCAATGTACCTCTTGAAAAATCATTTAGCATTTCTGCCCAAGTTTCTTCAGCATCACCAATCATTACAGAATCACAATATTTCTCCGCTTCCTTTGGCATCAAACTCACCATATATCCACCAAGAATAACTGTTTTACCTAATTCCTTAAACTTCTTAGCTATATCTATTGTTCTAATTACTGCATGCCCCATACTACTTATCCCTATTAGGTCTGCATCCGTATCAAAAGGCACATCTTCAATAGTCTCATAACATAGGCTCACTTCATATTCCTCTGGTGTTAATGCAGCCAAGAGCGGCAATGCTAACCCGTACAAAATATAATTTATTCTTTTTAATTAGTTTACCTTCACCATCATATGGTGTGGGCTGAATTAACAATATTTTTTTCCTTTTCACAACTACACCACCTATCCATTAGGAACTATTCTATTCTTTATTTGACTTCTATAATAAACATTACTTAAAAAGTAAAATAAGCAGTTTAGGGGTTTTCTAAATAGTTGTTTAGTAATTAATGTCCTTTTAATAATATTCTTCAGCTTATATACTTCATTATAGAGCTCCCAATAACTTTCGGTTAATTCTTCTGGCGTCATATTTTTTGGTATATGTACTGCTTCACAAGTGTTATAAGAATGCAGTTCATGCTTATATATTCTTCCCTGCTTCTTCATTTCCTCATGAAATTTCGTACCTGGTATTGGAGTTAAAATATAAAATCTTGGTATTGCTATATTATTATTTGAAATAAACTTTGCCGTTTCTCTTATGCTCTCTAAAGTGTCTCCGTCGGCACCTATTATCATTTCTGTTGCAACATCTATTCCAAAACTACGAATTATTTTTAGCTGCTTAGCATAATTATTAGGATTTGCCCATGCTTTGTTCATACTATTTAAACTGTCTTGAGAAATACTTTCTAATCCGAAACTTAGTGTCATACAACCACTTTTAGCAATTATTTTTAGCAGTTCTAAATCTTTTGTTACATCAATAGAACATTGCGTCATCCACTTAACTTTTAGATTTTTAATTTCACTACATAATTGCACTGCGTATTCTCTGTCTGAAAATATATTATCATCCAGTAAAATAAATTTCTTGAACCCTAATTCTTTTAGCTTTTTTATGTCATCTATAACTTCTTTAACATCTCTTTTAAAATATTCACACTTATATAGAGCATGTATTGAACAAAAATTACAAGCTCTTGGGCATCCTCTTCCTGCTTGTACAGGCATAATATTTCCAATACTTTTATTTAATAATAATTCATATTTTGGTAGTGGTGTTTTCAATAATGTTAACTTTTTTTGATATACCTTTTTTAATTTCCCATTCGCAAAATCATTAAGCAACTCACCCCAAGTCTCTTCTGCGTCCCCAATAATCATTGAATCACAGTGTTTTTCCATCTCCTCTGGAATTAAACTTACCATATATCCACCCAAAACAACAGTTTTGCCTAGTTCTTTAAACTTTTCAGCTATTTCTATGGTTCTAACTACAGCATGTCCCATACTACCTATACCAATCAAATCTGCATCAGTATCAAAAGGCACTTCTTCGATAGTTTCATAGCATAGCTCTACTTCATATTCCTCTGGTGTTAATGCTGCTAGAATAGGAAATGCTAACCCTACAAAATATAGCTTTTTCTTTTTAATTAGTTTACCATTTGCATCATATGGTGTAGGCTGAATTAAAAGTATCTTTTTCATTGATTTCTCCTACAAATAATATTTTTGATGTACACTCTAAGAATTTGATTAAATCCAAACATCATTCTAAGATTATTTTTAAATGGAAATGTTCTAAGTCCGTATTTAATAGAATGCCAATTCAAGTTAGCTGGTATTCCCAGTTTTAAAATTTGCCAATAATATTTTTTCAAAGTCATCTTCGATGGATAAATCACAACATCTCCAAAACTCCACTTTTCATAATCTTCTTTTTTATATATTAGTCTATCTTTATATTCTTTATAAAGTGGTGTTAATGGATGCGGAACCAGTGGTGTAAATGATATTAATTCTGGCTTCAAATGTTTAAGATATTGTTTTAACTTCTTAAAGTCTTCTTTTGAAAAATCAGGATGCAAAATAAATGTCCCCCATGCGGCTATGCCACTATTTTTCAAAATTTGTGTAGCTTTATAATTCTCGTCAATTGTTGCACTTTTATTCCATGTTTTCAACTGCGAATCGTCAAAAGTTTCATAACCTATTATTACTGCTTTTAATCCATTCTTGGATAACCTATCAAATAGATATTCCTTTTCTAAAATACTATTTACACTTCCATAACACATGTACGTTTTTTTAATATTTCTTTTTTCTAATAAATCTAAAAACTCCAATAATCTCTTTTCATTTATTAAAAAATCACTATCACAAATCATTATATTCGGTTCTTTTAATGATTCTATTTCATCTACAACATCTTTAATTGGCAATTCAGTAACTTGTGCTGTTTCTAATCGCCACCTAACACAAAACGAACAACGATTTCGGCAACCATAAGAAGTTTGTATAATCGCGCACGGCTGATATCCTGTATATTTATATTTTTTTCTATATTTAGATGTAGATTCTCTATCTATTTTTACATATTCATTCTGACATGCCGGTATTGTACTCTTATAACCTAATTTTTTACTAAATACCCCCATTATTTCTTCACTAGTATTTTCCTGAATCTGCTTTATCAATTGTTTAATGTTTTCTCTGGTAGTTGTTTTAAATACATAGTCAATATTTTTATCAAAAAATGCTTCTGGAGAGATGCTTACCTGAACACCACCCGCTAGTACCTCTATTTTGTTATTCATTTGTTTTACTTCGCTTGCCATAAGTGCAATATTAGTAACATCACTACACTGAGAAGTAAATCCTATAATATCTGGGTTAAATTCTTTTATGTATTTTTTAAATCTTCTTTTAGGTTCAGCCATAAAATCTAAGAGTAATACTTCATGACCTTGTTCTTTAAATATGGTTGTAAGGCATTCTATTCCTAGTGGTTCTCCAAACATAAAGTTTCTTATTGATGGAACATTTTTATTTAGGCTTGGTCTAACTAACATTATTTTCATTATTTACCTCCCACTAACTTTTTAAAATATTGTATATTAACTTTAAAAGCACCTACACTCAGTTTCATTGTATCATATAGTCCATATTTCCTTATCATATGCCATGCACTTCTAGGGTTAACTGTTATTTTATAGTAGAGTACCATTGTATACCAATAATATCTCCTAACCGATATATTCGAGGGTCTCACAACTAAATGTGCTAAATCCCATTTTTCGTACTCATCTTCACGGATTATAAAGTCTTGTTTGTACTGTTCGTATAGTTCTGTTCCTTTAAGTGGTGTCAATGGTTGTAAATTAACAAATACTAAATTCAACTTTTTGATCCATTTTGCTAAAGCTTTAAAATCTTTTTTTATCCAATCTAGCCCCAGTATGAAAGTCCCATAGCATTCTATATCATGTTTTTGAAGAATCTTTACTGCTCTTTCGTTCACTTCAACTTTAGTTTTCTTATTGTAATCCATAAGTTCCTTGCTGTCACAAGATTCCAACCCCACTATTACTGCTCTAAGTCCGTACTGATTTAAATAATTCTATTGTTTCTTCATTGTCTGCTATAAAATCTGCTCTTGCATATATTAAATACTTTTTTTCAATTTTATGCTTTTTTAGAAGATGGCAGAATTCTTTTATCCTGTTTCTATCGACTAAAAAATCATCATCTACTATGTATATTTCTTGCTCTTGTATAGTTTTTAATTCTCTGATTATATCGTCTAACTCTCTATAAAAGTAATTACCATCAGTAATCTCTTTACAAAAACAAAATTTACAATTATATGGACACCCAAAAGAAGTTTTTATTAAGCTGCAGTTCCTATGAAACATATAATAATATTTTGACCTGTATTTTTTTACTTTTTCTCTATCTGGCGGTAAATACTTAAATTCAGTATCCTTTTTACACTTGGTATTTTCATTATATATAGCTTCTAAGTTCACCTCTTTATTTGTTTTTATGCTCTCCAATAATTCTATAAACGTTCTTATACCATTTGCTCTGATAATATAATCTATCTCGTCACAAACAAAATCTTCTGGATTCACTTCAGCATGCACTCCACCAACTACTATTTTTATAGAATCATCACATTCTTTTATCTTTTTTGCATAATTTTTTATTATATTAACGTGTGCAATATACCCCGTTATCCCTACAACATTCGGTTTGTATTTTTCAATATAATGCTCTATCTTCTTTTTTTCTATAATCATATCTATAATATCTACAGTATGTCCCTCTGCTTCTATGTTAGATGATAGATACTCTAATTCTAATGGCTCACATATCATTACATTTTGAAGGCCAATAGTACCTTTATGCGGTTTTGGTCTTACCAATAATACTTTCATAAACTACTTCTCCAAACAAAATAATGCTATTGTTGGCATATATCTTTTTTCTCTTATTATTTTTATACTCATACATTCCAATAAAGCAACATCAAATAATTTTTTCATATCCTCTACCGATAAATATTCTGCTTTACTTGTAGTTGCTTTAAGTAAAAACGTTATTATCTTATCTTTTAAGCTATTATTAGAGGCATTAGCAATAATAACTCGCCCACCTTTATTACATAAACCAGATATTTTTTTCATCATCTGTTCTTTATCTGGAAAGTACGGGAATGCGTGAGTACATATAATTAAGTCAAACATTTCTTTTGTCTTATATCTTTCAATAGATATCGCTTCAAAGGTTATATTCTTCCCATAATTATCTTTTCTTGCTATTTCAATCATATTTTCTGCTACATCAATTCCAAAATAGGATATATCTTTGTATTTAGTACTTACCTCTCTTATTAATTGACCTGTTCCGCATCCAATTTCTAACACTTTAATGTTATTGTTTTTTTCCATTAAAGATGAAATGATTTTGAAAACTTCTCTCCTAGTTGGTCCAAGAGAATATTTTTGTACCCATAATTTATTATATTTGTGAGCTAAGTTCTCCCAAACCTTATAATCCATCTTTTTTCCTCCACAATGTTTTTATTGACTCAAACCAAAAATCAATAGAAGCCGGAATTATTGATTTCATTTCAAATTTAGCGAATACTTTTGCTTTGATATTCAATTTAAGTAATTTATAGTACAGCTTATAAAATTCTGTTAGGAATGTAAATTTACTCATTTTTGTAGGATTCATTATTAAATGTACAAAGTCCCATTTCTTATAATCTTTCACTGTAATTCTATCTTTATATTTTTCGTATTGCTCTGTTCCAGGCATTGGCGTTAATACTGAAATAGTAGACAAATAAAGGTTGTGCTTTTCAATGAATTCATATAGCTTTTTAAAATACTCTTTTTCAGCATCAATGTCTATCATAAATAGCCCAATACAAGTAATGCCGAACACTTTTTAATACTTCGATTGCTTGTAACATTATATTGACATTAGTCTTTTTATTATACTTTTCTAGGACTTCATCATCTATTACTTCTAATCCTACCGCACACATTTTAACACCGATATTAGCTAACCTCTGCATTAATTCTGGATTGTTTGCTATAAAATCAACTCTAAAATATAGCGCATAATTCTTTTTAATGTTTTGCTGCTCTATTAACTCAATAAAGCGCTCAAGTTTGTTTTTATCCACATAAAAAGTGTCATCAACAAGCCATATGCTATCACAATCTATATTCTTGATTTCTTCAACCACATTTTCTGGTTCTCGGCAAATATATTTTCCACCATTCAACAATGTAGAAAAACAGTAATTGCAATTATTAGGACAGCTATAACTTGCTTTTACGATAGCACATGGCTTCATATTAACGTATCTATATTTGTTACTGTTTTTATAAAAATGACTACGATTAGGAAATGGCAATTCAGTAACATTAAAAACTTCTCTTTCATTTTGTATCCATTCTGAATTTTTGAAATAGCATATTCCTTTTATATCTTCTAGTTTAGCTTTTGCACCCAGTTTAATAATAGTTTCGAATGGTTTGAATCCGGCCACTATAGCTTACAATATCTATACCGTCAAAACAGAAGTCTTCTGGTTTTACTTCTGCATGTGGCCCACCAACAATAATTTTAATATTAGAATTAATTTTCTTGATTTGTTTTGTATATTTTTTGATTACTTCTATATGAACAAAATTAGCAGTTATTGCCACAATATCAGGCTTAAACTTTTTAACTGATTTAGTAACATTATACTTTTTCAATGTCATATCGCATATTTCAGATGTCACATTATTTCTATCACAAATTGCCACCATATATTCTAATTCTAGTGGCTCTGTTACTACAACTGATAATTTCGTAAAAACATTTTCAAACCTAGGTTTAACTAATAATACTTTCATTCTGCTCTAATATCTTCTCCTCTTTATAGACATCAAACTTTTGTAAGTTATGTTTATACTCCAAAAGATTTTTACTTTTATTAATTATTTTATTTAGTATCTCATTTGTATGATGCACATAGAAATATCTTTCCTGTAGCTGTGCTCCCATTTTAAGCTTAGTTTCTTCAGATGTTTGACCAAAATCTATAATTTTGCACTTGTTCTCAATAGCATATTCTATTATCTTATATAGCATGTAGTAGTATAAGTCTGCCACATCTACATCGTAATTCATACCACACAACATGAAGTACAGTGTTTCTTTATGTTTTTTAAGTAAAACAAAACCAAGAGCCACTCCATCTTTAGAAAATAGTATTTTATCACTATCCACTTTATCAAAAAATGGTGCTTCTAATCTCTCTAGCTTATATGGTGATTTTTCATAAGTTCTTAAATATAAATCATATACCGTTTTAGGGCATTTACCTTTTAATTCTTGAATGACTATGTTCTCACAATTTACTATAGCTTTACTAATTCTTCTTCTGTATGAACTTCTGAGAGATGACATATATTCATGGATGTTTTTAAAGTCATTAACAAATATACAAGTAGGCAATGTCTTTCCAACAGTAATTCCTTGTTCTGGTATTGTCTTTTGTACATTTAAAACAAGTTTTACACCTTTGATAGTTTTAATATAGTCTAACATCATCTTTTCATTATTTGTATAATATCCTTGCTCACTTATTGAACACGGCATACCAATAATTTTTATCTTCATACTTAACTTGAGTTTTGCAAAAGTAAATATATTTAATTTCATTTTAGATAATATAAAAAATGCAAAATCATCATTATTTCTTATGTAATAATATTCTTGTGGAAACAAATTATTTTCTTTAAGTAAATTGATAAATTTCGCATCAAATGGAAAGGGTAATTCTACACTACTTACAATGCTATTGAAATCGTCACTTTTTTGAACCTGTAAATCTCTATATGTCTTTTTCATACGCCACATACCTTCTATACAAGCCGTCACAGAATCCTTCACCAAGACTGTTAGAATCAACATTTTCCTCTAATACCCAAGAACTTTCACCTTGTTTTATTCCATACTCTTTTAGCCTCAAAATTACTTGATATAGTAATGCTATTGCTAGCCCAGATTTCCTATACTCTTTTAATATACAAATCTCACTACTTTTTGCCTTCTTAATCTTCTTATTAAAAAACAAGTTTTTTATATATGTTTTTGCGCCAAATTCTCCTTTAGGAGGAACAAGCTCATTAAAATCAGGATACCAAAGAATAAGACCTACTGGTTTATCTTCCTTAAATGCAAAAATTAAAGAATCCGGCTTCATAAATAACAATAGTTCCTTAAGCATTTCTTTATCTTCTTCGTATGTTCTGTCGTAATAATATCTAAGCCCAGAAAAACTTTCATTATTTAGATCAGTATATATCTTTGAATAATAATCTAATTTGTCTTTCTCCAAAAATTTAAAAGTATAAGCATTATTTATCTTGCCTAGTATTCGTGAATATCTATCAAACTTGCTTGCTAGTGCATTGTACTTGTAAGTATTCATATATATTTCATCACAATTTAGACTTTTAAAATATTCGTTATAATAACTAGGATTGCAACTACTTCCAAAAGAATTTTTAACATCAAAATGATTACTTAATAATCCTAATCCATAATTAACATGTCCATTTAACCCTACTACTAGCTTTGTAGCTCCATACTCTTTTCCAATTTCAATTACTTTATGTGTCAACATCTTTACTGCTTCGAATACATTTTCTTCGCTCTCAAAAAAAGATAGCTGCATATATTCTGGCAGTTTCCTTGTGTAGATAGCTATGCATGCACATTTTATACCGTTACTATCCTCCACCCAAATTGGTACTATTCTTTTGTCATTTGCAAAACATGTTTTTGAAGCAAACAATTGCCTTATCATAAACAAGCTATTATCTACAAAATGAGGATTGTTTCTATATATTCTTTTTCTAAATCTAATAAATTCCTTTTTTTGTGTATCTGTTTTAACAACTACCGCTTCCATATACACCACCTGTCTTTAATTAGTTCTTTTTTCATTAATTCAAATTATATCAGTTTTTTGTCGTTTTTTCTACTTTTATTGTTCATTACCTTTTATGCTTATAATAGTCATCTTTATTTCTATCTTTAAGCTTATTATAAGATTGCCCCTGTTACCATTTATTGTACACAAAAAAACAGAATAGGTTTCTCTACCTACTCTGTTACATCCGTATTTTCTATGGCTATTATCAACTGTATACTTTTTAATATTATCCTGCACTTACACTAGCACCTGCACTACCACTAATTTTCTTAAGAGTTTTACTTGGTTCATATACCATTTTAACGTAAAATACAGCTATTGAAACAATTTTTGCTAATTCAATCAAAATTCCCATTGGATTGAATGTATCTAGTGGCGTATTTAATAGTAGTACTGCAAATGCATAGAATATTGCAAATACACGAACATAGTGTTTACTTGGTAAGTATTGACCAATTATAAACAGCATAGCAGTTACAAGCATCAATATTTGCATCCATCTTGTTTCAGGTGTAGAATGTATAACTGCTTGCACAGCACCTATTAACCCAATAGCTAATGCTATGTATAAGAAAGTTTTGCCTGCAATTTTACGTTTTTTAGTGTTTTTCGCAAATATCCACCAGAAAACCATTCCTCTTAAAAAGCTAAATAAAGCAGCTAATATAACTGGTATTTGTGCACCTATTGTAATAAACATCAGTGTCCAAAATAAGCTTCCGATTGAAAAGAACAATAAGTATTTTCTTTGGTCCTTTATTTGATATGAAATAAAATCAAATATAATTGTAATAACCCCTAAAATTTGTGCAATGATAAACCAATGCATTTCAATATTAATTTCCATTCCTAAAAACATAATTTTCATTTCCTCCTTGTTATTACTAGAATTATATAAATTATTCCCCTAAAATACTATGGTCTGGACGGTCAGTCGAAAAGTCTATTTTGTTCACCATTTAGTAGTATAAGACTTTTTGTGCAAAATAAAGAACATATAACATTTATACTTAAAGTCATATGCTCTAATATTCTGTTTTCCCCTTAAATTCCCATTATAGACATTCCATTATCCGAAAAAATAGTTTGCCCTGTTATACTAGAAGATAACTCACTAAATAAGAATGTTGCTACATCTCCCACTTCTTTTTGTGTTACATTTCTTCTCAGCGGAGATCTTTCCTCAACCATTTCTAACATTACATTGAAATCTTTTATCGCTTTTGCTGAAAGTGTTTTTATTGGTCCTGCCGAAATAGCATTTACCCTTATATTATCTACTCCTAAATCTTGAGACAAATACATTACACTTGTTTGTAGCGCAGCTTTTGCAGCTCCCATCACGTTGTACCCTTGCATTACTTTATCTGCACCATAATATGTAAGCGCAACTAGGCTTCCTCCTGGGTTTAAAACTTTTTTTGCATATCTACATACTGCTACAAAAGAATAAGCAGACACATCATGTGCGTGTTTAAATCCTTCTTTAGATGTATTAATCATACCATTCCTTAAATCGTCCATATTTGCATGTGCAATACTGTGTAACACTCCATCTATCTTCCCATGCTCTTTTTCTATTATACTAAATAATTCTTCAACTTCATTGTCATCAGTTACATCACATGGGTAAATTTTACTTCTTGGTATTTCAGAAACTAAATCTTCTATTTTTTGAACATTTTCTGTACCATGATATGTAAATATTACTTCTGCACCTTGCTCATGAGCAGATTGTGCTGCCCCCCAAGCTATAGACCATTTGTTTCTAATTCCCATTATTAGTATTTTTTTGTCTTTTAAAATCATTTGACCTACTCTCCTTTTCCTATCACATCGCTCTAAATTTGTCATATCTTTGTTGTAGCAAAGTATTTGTATCTAACTTTTCAAGAATTTTTAAATTAGACAAAATTTCTTTTTTTACTATACCGCACATTTGCATTATTTCCTTTTGAGCTCCACCTTCTGGTTCTTCTATGATCTTGTCAATAATGTTCAAATCTCTTAAGTCCTTTGCTGTCATTTTCATTATTTCTGCTGCTTCTTCTGCCCTAGAGGAATCTTTCCAAAGTATAGTTGCAAACCCTTCTGGTGACAAAACAGAATATACTGCATTTTCTAGCATTAATACTCTATCGCCTACCCCTATAGCAAGAGCTCCTCCACTTGAGCCTTCACCAATTACAATACATATTATCGGAACTTTTAATCTAGACATTTCCAAAAGATTTCTTGCAATAGCTTCTCCGCTGCCCTCTTTCTTCAGCTCCAATACCCGGATATGCTCCGTTTAGTATCAATAAAAGTAATGATTGGTCTTCCGAAATTTTTCAGCTTGTTTCATTAACCTAAAGGCTTTTCTATATCCTTCTGGATTAGGCATCCCGAAATTTCTTTCTAAGTTTTCTTTAGTGCTTCTACCTTTTTGTTCACCGATGATTGTAACAACATAATCATCAATTTTCCCTATTCCTGCAACTATTGATTTATCTTCACCAAAAAGTCTATCTCCATGAAATTCAACAAATTCATCACATATATTCTCTATATAGTCTAAGCTGCTTGGTCTTTCAAGCAGTCTTGCTAATTTAACTCTTTCCCATGCTTTCATACTTCACCTCTTCTTCTAAATTTTATTGTCTTATTATAATCACATCTCCACATCTATTGGTGCAGTTCTAAAATCTTTGCCAGCGCCCTCTTCATCTCGTGTCTATGTATAATCTTATCAACAAAACCATGTTCTAACAAAAACTCTGATGATTGAAAACCTGTTGGTAACTTTTGTTTCATAGTTTGCTCAATTACTCTTGGTCCTGCAAATCCTATTAGGCTTCCGGGCTCTGCAAGTATTACATCTCCTAAAGAAGCATAGCTAGCTGTTACTCCTCCTGTTGTCGGATCTGTTAAAACAGTTATATACAAAAGCCTAGCTTCTTCTAGCTTAGTTAATGCTGCTGATGTTTTTGCCATTTGCATTAATGATACAACACCCTCTTGCATTCTTGCTCCGCCAGATGCACAAAATATTATAAGCGGTAGTTTTTCTTGTACTGCTTTTTCTATAGCACGTGTTATCATTTCTCCAACCACCGAGCCCATACTACCCATCATAAAATTTGCATCCATTATGCTAATCACAACTTTGTGCCCATCTATTTTCCCTGTTCCTGTTTTAACTGCTTCTTTTATATTTGTAGCTTTTCTAATTGCTTCTACCTTTTTTGCATACCCTGGAAAATGCAAAGGATCTTTTACTTCCATATCAATTTCAAGTTCTTCAAAGGTTCCATCGTCTACAACTTGTAATACTCTTCTTCTTGAAGATAGTCTGAAATGATTGTCACAATTAGGACACACACTTAAATTCGTATGCACTTCTTCCTTATGTAATATTTCTAAACATCTTTCGCATTTAATCCACTTTCCAATAAGCGCATCTGATTTATTCCCTTTGGTTTCAGAACTACTATCTACATATAAATTTTCTCTTTTTTTAAGTTTATCAATAATCATGTAAAAATCCTTTCTACTACGACATCATCTTCTCAACAAATGAGGTGTCATATTCTCCACTTAAATAAGTTTCATCATTTAGTATTTGAATAAGGAATTCTATATTCGTCTGAATTCCATCTATAACAAATTCTGATAAAGCACTTTTCATTTTACTAATTGCTTTCTCGCGTGTAGCGTCATGTACTATTAGTTTTGCAATCATAGAATCGTATGTATGAGGAATTGTATATCCAGAATAGATAGCTGTATCTATTCTAACCCCTTTTCCTCCTGGCATATGTAGTTCCACAATTCTTCCGAGGACATGGCATAAAGTTGTTATTCGGATCTTCTGCATTTATTCTGCATTCCATGCTATATCCTCTATACTCTATATCACTTTGCTTATATGATA
>Ga0123355_10001060_pt1 | contig 37980 bp, 21 predicted proteins | sample TergutEmb28metaG_3_FD_89872 | JGI IMG/M metagenome (GOLD analysis project Ga0123355, IMG submission 89872) | Embiratermes neotenicus P1 segment gut microbial communities from Petit-Saut dam, French Guiana - Emb289 P1 | ecosystem: Host-associated > Arthropoda: Insects > Digestive system > Gut ...
ACAAAGTGCATATTTTTACCTATCGTCATTGCGGCCTCCGAGCCGCAATCTGATAGAATCAAGCTTTGTAATAGATCCCGGGTCAAGCCCGGGATGACAAATGGGACTTTTTCAGCAGCCTCGGTTAGTAATAGCTTGTCATTCTGCGCGAAGTCGCAGAATCCAAGATTTCTGTACTTAGGGTCTGTTACTAGATTCTGCGACTTCGCGCAGAATGATGTTAGTTTTCATAGACTATTCGACATTACCCCCTAAATATATTGCAAAGGAATCAAAATGTAAGTGAGCAAACAAATCCCATTATATGACGTATTTCCATTCTTAAAAAACCATACAAGACTCGCGACCGATTATAGCGGAGCGCGAGTCATTTCAGCATCCATAAATCAACCAAAGACAAATATGGACGTAATGCTACGAAATGACGACCCCATCCCACCATACGAAGTAAGCATACTAGAAGAAGTAATCTCAAACGAATACGGCATTAAAACAGTAAATATCATTACGACCTATGATAGAACCCAAGCATCCACTCCCGACCAATCCGGCAATGACGAAAGCAACACAAAAAAGCAAAGTTCATTAAGCAGAACAAAAAGTGACACCGCAAAAAAACAAACAAAACCGGCAATATTAGGACGTGCCACCAAAGTTAAACCTACACCAATGGGCGATGTGATACTTGACGATGGAAGAGTAACAGTCAGAGGTGAAGTATTCGCAGTAAGAAGCAGGTACATAGAGAAAAGCAGATCATGGCTGTTAAACTTTGATATTACTGACAACACAGGAAGTATTAACATTGTAAAATTCATGAGAGAAGACAACGCCTCAAAAGTTGCAGAAGCAATTAAAACAGGCATGTACATAACAGTGTCCGGCACGCTTGGAATTAGTAAATTCGATAGTGAGCTGACACTCGACCCGCAAAACATCTTTCTAAGCGAAGAAGAAAGAGAAATAAGGACAGACAATGCAGAGGAAAAACGCATTGAACTCCATCTTCATACAAAAATGTCTGCAATGGACGCACTTACCGATACTGCAGAAGCGATAAAAAAAGCTGCAGAATGGGGACATCCCGCTATTGCAATTACCGATCATGGAGTGGTTCACTCATTCCCTGTCGCCGCACAAACAGCATACAGACTGGGCGGTAAAATAAAAGTAATTTATGGTCTGGAAGGCTATTTTCGTAATGATGATGTCGAACCGCAAACAACCGGTAAAAGACGGCGCAATAATCATATAATCATCCTCGTTAAAAACCAAGTCGGTATGAAAAACCTATATGAACTCATAACAAAGAGCCATATTGATTATTTTGACGGAAGACCAATAATATATAAAAGTGTGCTTGAGCAACACAGAGAAGGGCTGATACTGGGTTCTGCCTGTGAGGCAGGAGAAGTATTTAAAGCAATTATAAATAAAATTCCCCACGAAGAATTACATAAAACTGCAAGCTATTATGACTATCTTGAAATAATGCCCATATGCAATAACAGTTTTATGTTATATACGGAAACACCTTTAGCAAAAAGTGAAGATGAACTACGTGCATTTAATAAAGAAATTGTAGAACTTGGGCGTGAATTGAACAAACCCGTCGTTGCCACAGGTGATGTTCATTTTCTGCATCCCGAACATGAAATCTATCGACAAATTTTACAAACATCCAAAGGTTTCAGTGACTCTACAAACGAAATGCCACTCTATCTAAGAACCACAGATGAAATGCTTGATGAATTCAAGTATCTCGGAGAACGCACAGTATATGATGTTGTTATAGGCAATCCACGGCTAATTGCAGATATGTGTGATAAAGTCGACCCATTACCAACAAATGGACAACTCTATCCACCAAAACTTGAAAACAGCGCAGATAATCTTAAAAATATCGTATGGGATACAGCAGCTGAATTATATAGTGAAAATGTTCCGACAGTCGTCTCCGAGAGGATTGAGTATGAATTATATGATATACTCCGACTCAACTACGATGTTATATACATGGCAGCACAGAAACTTGTTGCATATTTAAAAACACAAGGAAGCCGTGTAGGCTCACGTGGTAGCGTTGGTTCGTCATTAGTTGCTCATTTAGCAGGAATTACTGAAGTAAATCCACTGCCTGCACACTACAGATGCCCCGGTTGCAAAAAGTCAGAGTTCCTTCCAGCTGCTTCCTGTGGTGCCGACATGCCAGATAAGGAATGTGACTGTGGCACAGCGTATATTAAGGACGGGTTCAACATACCTTTTGAGACGTTCATGGGGTTCGACGGTAATAAAGTCCCTGATATTGATTTAAATATATCGAGTGAGCATCAAAGTCTTGCTCATAAATTCACAACAGAAATGTTTGGCAGTAAATATGTGTACAGAGCCGGAACAATAGGCACTGTTAAAGAAAAAAATGCATTTAGATTTGTCAAAACTTATCTCGAAAAAATTGGAAAGTTTGCCACAAAGGCGGAAGAAAATCGTCTCATTCACGGATGCTTAGGCGTTAAACAAACAACAGGTCAGCACCCAGGCGGACTTATAATCATACCTCAAGATTCGACACTAACTGACTTTTGCCCTGCCCACTATCCGGCTGATGATAAAGACAAAGGCACGATAACGCTTCACTACGAATATAAATACATTGAAGATAATCTAATTAAACTTGATATCCTAGGACATGAAAATCCGACAATGCTAAGAATGTTGGAAAATATGACTGGCGTTGATGCTGATGAAATAACTCTCGACGACCCTGAAACAATGTCGCTATTCTCCTCTCCCAATCAACTCGGTCTCCTGGAGGAAGATGATGCTATCATCGGCGAAACAGGCTCTATTGCCATTCCTGAATTTGGTACACCATTTACTCGAAGAATGCTATGTGACACACAACCTGATAATTTTGACATGTTAGTACGTCTATCAGGCTTCTCACATGGTGAAGGCGTTTGGGAAGGCAATGCAAAAGACCTCATAGTTGCAAGAACAGCAACTGTCGAAGAAACAATCAGTAGCCGTGATGATATAATGTTATTTCTAATTAGAAAAGGCATGAATGATCGGGAAGCATTCAAAGTTTCTGAAAGTGTGCGAAAAGGCAGAGGTGTTCCAAAAGGCTTGGATGAGCAAATGGCAAGTCTTGGAGTGCCAAAATGGTATATAGATTCATGTAATACAATCAAATATCTATTCCCAAAAGCACATGCTGTTGCATACGTAATGATAGCATTTAGGATTGCTTGGTTCAAAGTGCATCGACCACTCGAATTCTATAGTGCGCATTTCTATCGTCGCAGAAGAAGCTTCGATGCAGAAATTATGACACGCGGGATTGATATTGTACGCAATAAAATCAGAGAACTTCAGCTTATGAATGAACAAAGAACCGGCAAGGATTCAGAAACCTTAACAACATTGGAAGCTGTTTATGAATACTATATGCGAGGCTTCGACTTTGAAAGTATAGATCTCTATGAATCAGATGCTGAAAAGTTTCTCATTCTTGACGGTAATAAACTGCGCCCACCATTTGTGGCAGTAGGTGGACTCGGGGACACTGCTGCCCAAGATCTGGCAAACAACAGAGAAGGACGCGAGTTCATTTCAATTGATGATATATCAGCAGCATGCCCAAAGATGAATAAAACCAATCTTGACAAACTAAAACAACTAGGCGCCCTGCGCGACCTACCCGACTCAAGCCAAATGACATTGTTTTAATACGAGGTAACTCAAATGTACTATGATCGCATAATAATTGGTGCAGGAATATATGGGCTATATGCTGCTGAGTATTGTGGCAAGCTTGGTCATACAGTTCTTGTTATTGAGTGTGAAAACGCTCCATTCACCCGCGCATCATATATCAATCAAGCACGTCTACACATGGGCTACCATTACCCGCGTTCATACTCAACGGCAATAAAAACAGCGCAGTACTTTGATCGGTTCGTAGATGACTTCAAAGATAGTATTAATAACGAGTTCGACCAGGTATATGCAACCTCAACTAATTTTTCATGGACTAATAAAAAGCAGTTCATAAAGTTTTGCAACAATGCTAACATAAGATGTGATAATATAAATCCAGAAAAGTACTTCAATAACGACATCTGCGACGGAGCATATCTAACTAAAGAATATGCCTTTGACGCCGAAGCCGTTAAAACCACACTACTGAATCGGTTGAGCAAGTTATCTAATGTCGATATTCTGTATAACACTGAAATCACTAGCATTTCTAAGGATAATAGCGAATTCTCTCTCGTATTGCGCTCTTCGGACCCTCCGTCAGGGTCTTTTGACCTTTTTTCAGGGTCTGCGCTTTCCGTTTCGACTAAATACATCTTAAACTCTACCTATGCCTCAACAAACCAAATCCAATCACTCGCAAAACAAAAGACATTTCAAATCAAATACGAACTGTGTGAGGTTATTCTATGCAAAGTATCTGATAACTTTAAAAATGTCGGAATCACAGTTATGGATGGACCATTCTTTTCCATAATGCCATTTGGTAATACCGGATACCACACACTAACATCAGTAACCTTCACCCCTCACATATCGAGTCATAATACATTGCCAACATTCGATTGCCAAGCAAAAAGCGACGGTTACTGTACACCCGAACGACTCGGCAATTGTAATACATGTCCCGTAAAACCAAAAAGCGCATGGCAATATATGTCCACTCTTGCAAAAAAATATGTGAAACCTGGATATGAATTTGAGTACGTTGACTCACTATATTCTATGAAACCAATTCTCAAAGCATCAGAAATCGATGACTCCAGACCAACACTCATTTATAAAAGTACAGAGAATCCCACATTTGTAAGTGTGCTCTCTGGGAAAATTAACACAATATACGACATTGAAGAGGTGTTGAAAGATGTATAACAAAGACAGCTGCTTTATATCAGCAGTTATATACGTTCACAATAACGAAGACGTTATCGCTGAAACATTAAACACAATTTCACAAACGCTCTCAGATCAATTTTCAAATATTGAACTTATCTGTGTCGATGATGCATCTTCGGATAAAACGGTCGAGATAATTCGAAAGATAAGTATCGACCTGCCTGTTGGTTCTATAAGCTTAATCCAAATGGGTAATTATCATGGATTAGAAAAATCAATGAGTGCCGGTGTTGATAAAGCTGTTGGAGATTTTGTATTTGAAATAGATAATGCCATTATGGATTATAACCCGGAGCTCTTGATTAGTGTATATCAAAGATCATTACAAGGATACGATATTGTGAGTGCCTGCCCGGAGAAAGCTCCAACAAACTCAAAACTTTTCTATAAACTATTAAATAGTTCAGGCAATAACAACTATTCTCTTTCAACCGAAACCTTACGAATTTTGACCAGAAGAGCAATCAACCGAATAGATGGAACAAATAAGAACATATTTTACCGGAAAATTGTCTACACAACTAGTGGACTAAACACGGACAGCATTATCTACCAACAAAATAATGCAAAAAGAAAAAGGCACAGCCGCAATGTACGCCATACCAGAATGAATCTAGCCATTGACACTCTAATAGTCTTCACAAACCTGGCATATCGCACATCAATAACACTAAGTATAATCATGGCCGTTTTTATGTTTATAGCAGGCATATATACAGTTATCGCGTATTTCTCCGGTGCACCAATAATGGAAGGCTGGGCACCAATAATGGGTCTAATCTCAGCAGGCTTCACCGGCGTATTTCTAATACTTACAGCTATAATTAAATATTTTGATATATTAATAAAGCAAACCTTCTACCAAAAAAATTATTTAATTTCCACAATAGACGAGTTGAAGTAACATTTTATACTCAACCACAAATAGATAAGGAGCAATGCATGAAAATACTACCAAACCGTCTTGACCGTGCATATGCACTTCATCAAACTGAATATGAAGAAGCTGCGTTGCGAGTCCTCCGCTCCGGACAATATATCTTAGGAGACGAACTTACAGCATTTGAAACAGAGCTTGCACAATACGTGGGTACAAAGCACTGCGTTGGACTCGCAAGCGGTCTGGATGCACTCATCATCGCCCTAAATATGCTTGGTATAGGAGCTGGTGATGAAGTAATAGTCCAATCAAACGCATTCATAGCCTGTGTTATGAGCATCACACGAAATAACGCCACACCCGTATTCGTAGAGCCGGACGAATACTATAATCTTGACCCAACAAAAATCGAAGAAGCAATAACAGAAAAAACAAAAGCAATCCTAGTGGTACACCTATACGGACAAGCATCAGATATGCAAGCAATAAACAAAATCGCAATAAAGCACAATCTCTATGTCATCGAAGACTGTGCCCAATCACAAGGTGCAAAACAGAATGGGAAAGTAACAGGCGCACTCGGTCATATAGGATGCTTCTCCCTATTCCCGTCCAAAAATCTCGGTGCATTCGGTGACGCTGGTGCAATTACAACAAATTGCATGGAAATTGATAAAAAAATCCGTATATACCGTAATTATGGTAGTGAAAAGAAGTATTACAACCAAGTAGTAGGTACAAATTCCAGACTAGATGAACTTCAAGCCGCAATGTTGCAAGTCCGTTTACGTTACTTAGATGATATGAGCAACGAGCGTAAATCCCTCTGCTCTCGATATTTAAACGAAATCAAAAATGAATATGTAACCCTTCCAAAAGTACGAGAAAACTGCGAAAGCGTCTGGCACCAATTTGTAATACAAACAGAAGAGCGTGACAGACTCACCGAGTACCTAAGAAGTAAGGGAATAGAAACCATTATCCACTATCCAATCCCACCCCACCTATCTGAAGCATACAAGCACTTGGGATATAAAGCAGGAAGTTATCCAATAGCAGAAAACTACGCAAACACAGTCCTCTCTCTCCCTCTATATATAGGCATGACAGAAGAAGAACAAGAGTATGTGGTAAACGCTTTGAATGCGTTCACCACATAGGGGTTAGAATCATATATCGACTATATTATTCTATATTAACTTATCTACTATACCCTAAATCCTAAAAAATACGGAGAATTTTCAGCATGCAAACAAGCCTTTCATTAATAATAACTGCATATAACGAAGCCCCCATAATCAAAGACTGTGTGCAAACATGTATTGACAGTTTAGCTGCACAATTCACTGATTATGAAATTATCCTTATTAATGATGCCAGTGTAGACAACACAGGACAAATAATGGACAAACTCGCTCTTGAGCATCAGCGAATAATATGCCTACACAATTCGACAAATCAGAACATGGGAGCATCAGTACAGCGAGGAATGTCAGTCGCAACAAAAGATTATGTCACTTTCAACGCAGCCGACCTCCCGTTTGACCCATCAAAATACAAAGACATAATCAACCAAGCACCCGATGCCGACATGATAGTAGTTGAGCGTATCAAATACAAAGGCACAACATTAAACCGTCGTATACTCTCTAAACTCAACAGAGCAATAATGCATATTCTCTTCCCGCGCCTAATGCGAGGTTTGCACGACACAAACTATTTTCAAATAACACGTAAATCAGCATTACCAAATATAATGCCACAAGCACAAGGACCAATATTCACATGGCCTGAAATGGTATTCCGTGCACGCCACTCGGGCATGAATGTCGTCCCGATAGAAGCTGAATATAAACCAAAACACGAACGCAAAGGAGCATTCGGCAAGCCCCATGATATACTATGGGGACTTCGCGAAATGCTCCACTTTCGTTGTTTGCTTTGGTGTGGGATCTGAATTACTGTATTTCAGATTATAATTTCCATGTTTTGTATTACATACGCAATGTTTATGACATTGTGCCTCTTGTAATTCCATGATTTCTACATATTTGATAAAATTCTACTGACATAACGAACCCGACAAAAATCGAATGTCGACTCGCACCGCGATTTAACTGACCCACCCAATTGTTAAATCCCTGCGTATCAGGTGCTCTGCCCATCAGAGTATTATATAATATTGCTACGAATTGCTCATTTGTCAGATTTCGATTATTCATCTCATTACTGAAAATGAAACCATATGCAACTTGAGCACCCGTTGCTCGTCCGCTCACAAGTTGATTTGTCCAGCTGTTAAGTCCGACTACATCTGGCTCTCTTTGTAATGCTAATCTATATAAGCGAGTTAGAAAAACACGAATCATTCCACCCGGCGGTGGTGTATATGTCCCTCGAACTATTCCTGCTTGAGCACACAATTGATAAAACTCTGTTGAGTTAACAAAGCCCGCAAATACATCTTCGCGTGGCATTCCTGCATCTAACTGACTTGTCCATGCGGCAAAACCACTTGTATCGGCCTCACGATTCAAAAGCGTTCTGTATAATATATTGACAAATTCTTCGTTTCCCACATTTCGAGCTGCAAACTCACTACTAAAAAAGAACCCCGATGCAATATCTGCTCCAGTTCCTCCTCTACTCAGTCTATTCGTCCAATCTTGCATACCTGCTTGATCGTAATTACGTCCAAGTACTTGTAAATATAAACGTGCAACAAATTGCTGAATCGAATCTAGTGTCGGTCCACTTGCTCCGGTAACACGTGCTGCAAAAGGCAATCGAGCAATAAGTGTTGTGCCTTCCCCAATCAAAATATAACCTTCATAAAATCCACTTGGAGTGTTAAAACCAGTAAACAGTTGTGCATTTAATTGAGCGTTACTTCCTGGCGCAACTGTCACTGCAAAATTACTGAACACAAACGATCCTGCATTACCCGGATTTCTGGTAAATGTGCTATTAATCGTAAATGTGCGAGTGCTTTGCTTTAGATTTCTAATATTAATCGTTTGCGTTGGGCTAATCGGACCCTGAATTGAACCATAACTCAACGATGCCATTGGTCGTTGTTGAAACGCAGCATTCGGATTAGTATCTACCGGCACATTATGCATGACACTCACTACTGCAGACGTTGCCAGAGCTACACGTGGTTGGACAAAGCCTGCACCAACGTTATATACCTGATTAGCTGTTGTATTAGCAATTGGACGCGCTGTGTTCATCAGTGCTGCTTTTATATCATTAGGCATAAAGTTTGGAAACTGCTGCCTCATCAGTGCTGCAGTGCCTGCAACTATTGGTGAAGCGAATGATGTTCCACTCATTATAGCATATCGAGAGGGGAAAGATGCAACTGTGATACCTTGACCCGGAGCAATAATATCAGGCTTCAAATGATAAGTTTGTGCAACCGGACCTCGTGAAGAGAAGGTCGCCACAGTATCTCCAAGTTGAGCAGATTGTGTTCCCCCAGCAGTTCCTGCTCCGACAGTAATAACGAGTGGCGATGTCGCAGGAGCGCTAACAGAATAGGAGCTGGGTCCACTATTACCGGCAGCCGCAACAACAACAATGCCTCCCATCACAGCCAAATTGCTTGCTGTAACTAGCGGGTCATTAAAAGGCGTATTCTCGCTTGGTGAGCCAAAACTCATATTAATAACATGTGCACCATCACGTCGTGCAGCTTCTATTGCCCCAAGTGCAGTTCCGCCATCACTTATTCCCGTATCGGTATAAACTCTTACTCTATAGCTCATAAGTGTTACACCCGGTGCAATGGCAATCACGCAACTCGCTACTGCAGTACCATGTGGATTTGTAGGAGCAGGATCGGTACCATTAGCAGGCCAAAATTGCCAACCGGGCATTTTTCCATTTACAAGATATCTAGAAAATACAGGGTGTCCCTGATAAATTCCTGTGTCAATAATCGCAACCTTCACCCCTGCTCCGGTTTGAGTTATGCTATCGATACCCAGTTCTGCTCTTGCCTGAGGTAAGAGGTTTGCGTCCACAGCCGCGGAAGACGCCTCAATAGTTGCATTAAGAAATTCCGTTGGCGTTGGAGTAGATATTCGATATAGTACATTTGGAAACACACCAAACACCTCAGGAAGTGATGCAATAGAATCAATCATATCTGCAGGCACGCGCATATAAACACCATTAAATAGCTCGTGGTGCTCTGAGAAGATTTCAACATGTCTTGCATCTGCATCTTGTTGTTCAACAGGTATTTCGTATAACTCAAATGGCGTTTCATTTTGCTCTGAAGATTCTTCAAATTGCTCTTCACGAGTCAATTCTTGTTCGCCATCATCTTCTTGTTGAGAATTACATATATTTTCTTGTTCATAATGTGCATCACCGATATCACCTACTACTGTTGCAATACTTGACAATTGCGATATAAATGCATCATGTGCCGACAACGCTTGCTCTTCAAATGAAGAACCTGAGAAAGTGCGATGTGTTCTAATTTCGCGTTCTTGTATGATCTCCAATGCAACAGAAGGTGGCGTAACAAATTGCACTATTATTTCAACGATGTCATCACTATAAGTTAATTCATAATCCCCCTCAAAACCTTGGGTTCCAATAGGGTCACCTAATGTATTAGTTAGAGTATCGAATTCAATGCTACTGCGTGCCTCATCATCATTTGTAGTATTATATTCATCAATAAAGAAATGACCCTCCGAGCCATCAGACGAAGAGCCATCAATATTATCATTATCGCCGCTACCTTCTATGGTATCAATAATAGCGTCATGCTCATTCGTTTGTTCCGCAAAAACAGAAGCTATATTCGAGAATATAACAGTAAATGTCAGAATGAATATTAACAACAGTCGTAATATTTTTTTCACAATAAATCCCACCTATCACAAGAATTTCATAATAGTAACTTGTGACCTCTTTCGTTTACTATCATGATATTATCATTATCGTAATGTTTATACATCACTTTAGAGTATGGAGGTAAGATTTGAGTTAAGACTCTCGTCACTTTAGGCGGAATGTATTTCAGTGGAGTACAATCTCCATCTGATACTTGATGTTTTGCGACTTGCAGAAGTCGAAAAACAGGTTTTAACTATTCACTCCGTGCAGTCCCATAAGCCATATTCACCTCATCAACACTCCCAATGCAAGCAAGTTTACCTCTTTCCAAAAGCATCGCACGTGTACACATATCATTAATAGCATTAATGTCATGCGTCACCAGCAACACTGTAACTCCTTCTGTAATCATTCCGCTGACTCTTTGCATACATTTAGCTTGAAACTTATAATCTCCAACACCCAATATCTCATCAACGATTAAGATATCAGGTTTCACGCTTGTCGCAACCGCAAATCCTAATCGTGCCATCATACCGGATGAGAAGTTTTTTAGTGCAACATCTTCAAATTCCCAAAGTTCCGCAAAATCCATTATTTCATTATATTTTGTTTCCATATACTTCGTCGTATAGCCGTACATCGCACCATTCATATAGACATTATCACGTGCCGAAAATTCAGGATCAAAACCTGCTCCCAATTCTAAAAGCGGTGATATTTCTCCGTTAATAATTATGTTGCCCAATGTCGGCTTAAACACACCGGCAATTATTTTCAAAAGTGTTGACTTGCCCGCACCATTGAGCCCCATAATGCCGAACACTTCGCCTCTGTCCACGGTAAAGCTGACATCCTTAAGAGCCCAAAACTCTTCGTAAAACAACTCTTTTTTTATTGCTTTTACAATGTATTCTTTCATACTTAGTATTTTGTCTTTGCTCAGATTAAACCTCATAGAAACATTCTGAACTGAAATTGCAACGTTATCCAAATCACAATACTCCTTATAAACTTAAAATATACTTATCTTGCTGCCTCATGAAAACAAACGTCCCTATGCAAAGCGAAGACAATGCCAAACCAATACAAACCATATTAGTCCATAAATCTGGAACTGTATTCCACATAGCTACATATCGGAAATATTGAACAAACTGAAACATCGGGTTCAAACCATACACTCCCAAAAATTGTTCCGGTATGATATCTACTGGGTATATTATTGGCGTCAAAAACATTAACAAAAGTGTAAATACACCATATAAATACGTCAAATCACGGAAAAATACAGCAAGGGAAGACAGCAACATTGCAACGCCCAACGAAAATACAAAAATATATATTAATGGTATTGGTATTAGAAGCATTGTCCAATAAAACTCAGAACCTGTGAATATGAATACTAACATAAATGCAATAAACGTGAAAAACATGTTCACAAGAGACGACAAAACTCGTGACAGAGGGAAAATATATTTCGGCATATAAACCTTTTTAATGACACCCTCGCTTGCAATTACTGAGTTCATGGCAAGTGTAGTCGATTCTTGAAAAAAATTGAAAATTAACTGTCCACTAAAAACATAAACCGGAAAGTTATCAATCTGAAATCTGAACAAGTGTTGAAAAACAAACGTCATAACCAGCATGGTAAGCAGTGGATTTAGAAAAGACCATAGCACTCCCAATATGCTTTTGCGATACTTGGTTATAAAGTCGCGTTTAATAAGCAGTCTCAAATAATGTTTATAACGATTGAATGTAAATATTTGAGATTTGACATAATTCTTTTTGAAAATTATAACGATAATAATAGTTGCTACAATTGACGTTGTGATCGCTAAAAATAAAATTTGTGGTATAAATAGAAGTATATTATCACCACGATGCCCAACAACACTTTCTGGCAAATTTAAAAGCAGTATAAAAAATATAGCTAATAGCGCAAATGCTATAAACACCAGTCTCTTCTTTGTTAGTACCATATTACGTGATATTCCTTTCGCAGAGCTGTGATTAAATAATTGTAGTAACAGACTATAACACATTTTCACCGGATTGTCTAATCATTCGGATTAATTAATTGCAATAACAATTAATAATATGATATATTACCAGCAAGCAAAGTTACAACAACAACTATGTAACGAGGAGGCAGCAATTGGATACTCCAGTATTATCAGTAATCATACCAGCATACAATGAAGGACCAGTTCTTACAATAACAACTGAACATTTACAAACTGTCTTATCAGAAGCTAATATCTTCTACGAGATATTGTTCGTAGATGACGGTTCAACAGATGACACGTGGCAACAGATCGAATCATTGGCAAAAAAAGACACACGCATCGTTGGCGTTAAGCTTTCTAGGAATTTCGGCAAGGAGAGCGCTATGCTTGCAGGTCTCGAGCATGCAACTGGAAGTGCTTGCGCTTTAATGGATTGTGATATGCAACACCCTCCAAGTACTCTCGTTGAAATGTATAATGTCTGGAAATCCGGCAACGTGGATGTTGTTGAAGGCGTAAAGCAGTCAAGAGGCAAAGAATCTCTGATATATAAGGGCTTCTCAAATCTATTTTACTACTTAATTGAGCGTACAGGCAAAATAAAGTTACGAGACGCTTCTGACTTTCAGCTATTGGACAGACGCGTGGTGGATATTATTATTAGATTGCCAGAAAGGCAAAGGTTTTTCCGCGCACTATCTTCTTGGGTGGGATTCAACAGAAAAGAAATCTTCTTTACAGTTGAGCCAAGAGCTTCTGGAACATCAAAATTCAACTTTTATACATCTACTAAATATGCTTTAAACAATATAACATCTTTTTCTTCAGCACCATTACAGATCGTAACAATTACCGGCACAATATTCTTCATTTTGTCGATTGTATTAGGAATACAAACACTGGTACTGTGGATATCCGGAGAAGCTATAGAGGGATTTACCACAGTCATATTACTCTTACTTATCATCGGTGCAATGATAATGTTTTCAATGGGAATAATGGGGTATTTTATAGGCAAAATATATGAAGAAACCAAGTACAGACCACCATACTTGGTTGAAACCTCTGTTAATCAAAAAAAAACACAATCATGATATTACGACAGCATATATCACACGTCTATTTTCTAACTTGCTAATTTCTCCATAATTTAACAGACTCAACTAAAATATCCACCTCTGAGTTGTTAAATAGTCTTACTTGAAAACGATCGATAAAAGTGTTTTCAGGTATATAGACACTAAATGTAAAATTCATAATGGTGTTTTCAAGCTCTGTCATCACGATTCCGTGATACAGCGTCAGCTCTTCGTTCCAATATATACTATCAAACACACCATGATCAAAATTATAGCCAACCCATTCAACAATATATGTTCCAGGCGGTAATGAATATAAGTTTGACCATGTTGCGCCTGCATGGTGCAGAATCCTTCCATCTTCTGTATCTGTGGCCTCCGTGATATTACTAACTGGCGGCATCAAGTTAATAACACTGTTTTTATTTAAACTAACAACATCTTCCATTTGGACTGCACTTGCTATTTCATTTGCAAACCCTGCAATAATTCCATCAAACACATAAACATGTAACAACTCACTAAAAATCAGTCGAGTTGGCGGAGTTTGAAATATATATACATAATTGTCTTGAGCAAGACCTTCATACAGCATTTTTCTTGTTTCAATCTGTAAGTTATAAATCAAATTAGCATCTTTTCTCGCAAAATGAGCATCATTTTGTGTCAACCGGTTATTTGATGTAAACCGCTTTATTTGATTAACTTCGGTAGCATTAACCGGATCAACAAAATCAACCGGGTCAACAAAGAACAAATGCCTATAATCGCTTGCAATTGTGTGCCACATATCCGATTTTAAATCAGATTCCCACACTTGTACTTCTCTGAAGTTCGAACCCTTATCTTCAAAATAATTTGACAAATCCTGATACTGAACAGCAACTAATATTATTAAAATTGCAATGACAGCATGTTTTTTGAATTTTCTAGCTGTAACCCAAATTACCGCTATCATTACCATATATACAACCGGCCACATAAATCTGCCACTAGCTCTGAATATGCTCCATATTGTTTCTACAAATCCCGGTAAATAGTAGATATAGTTAAATAACATATTATCGTTGAGACTAATGATAGGACTCAGTGCAACAAGATAGAACGCAACAAACACTATTACTGAAAATATAATTCGACGCACCAATCTTTTATCCTTAAGCTTTAACATATTCGCTTTAAAGTCATTGGCAAATGCGATTACAGCGATAAAGAAGAATATAATCATGCCGTATCCAATGTACCCGGTTCCTTCCAGTTGCCCTGCCGTATATAACGGCAAACTCATTAAAAAGCGTGACATATAATTAGGATTTACAATCGAATTTAGATTTGCGCTGACAAAGCCCAAACCTACATCAACGATTGGAGCATCTGAATAGAAAAATCCTATTATGTACATTGCAACAGCTAGCATTCCTAATGATGCACAAAACTCAAGAATAGATTTTTTGAAGTTTCTATGTTCGAAAACATCATCGACAAAATAAAACACCATTTGCGGAAACACCATTACTATGAAATAAGGATGTATACCCACCGCTAAACTTAGCAGTCCACCCCATACCAAGATGTTTTTTAACATACTTCTATCTTTATCTTTTGTCATGCATATGTAAAATGCGAGTAAAATAATAAAATGCGCTCCCAGAGCAGTATGCATAAACATTCTGTGTGTCATAACAGCAGACATAATAAAAAATAGACTTCCAATGATTCCGGCAAAACTACTTTCTGTTATTCGTTTGACAATTAATCCACCAATTCCACCTTGCAAAATATACATCAATATACCAAACCATCCAAAATATTGAAAAACAGGCGGCAGTAAAAATGAAATCGCTTTGAAAAAAATTGCAAAAGCTGGAATTGAATCGGTAAACATAATAGATTCTCTAAACGGATATGTAGACTCACGGGACAGACCTAGCGGAAAATACCAATCAGAATTTCTGAAAAATGCCCAACCAAAATAATGCTGTGCATTATCTCCTTCTCTGGCAATCCAGTCTATATAGGTTGAATCTAGCACAGCAGTTCCATACATATAAACAAAAAATACAGCACCTAATAAACCAGAAATTGCGAACACAAAATAATTTGTGTTCGCAATAGTTCTCATATAATCCATTACAATAGCCACGTTTTTATTTTTAAGCAATCTTGATAATGCACTTTTTTCCACAAAATCACCGTTCGTTGTCATATATATGACCATTCCTTTCGCACAACTCAGTCATAAAACAACCATGTATAAAGGATGGTCATTTTAATAATGATTATCTATGACTTGTCATAAATTGTCGAAACACCTGTTCTGCTCTGTTCCGTCTCACTTCCAGACCACTGAACGAAACCCTGTCCAAGTTGTCTACGCCACCGAATGGTGACACTTCCCTTGCAAATAATACCCCAACATCTTGGATGTCGTCAAGCCCACTCTCTCTTCCCGGACCTGGACGCAGTGCTAATGCACAGAATAACTCGGCATAAGCTCTGGCACCAGCTATTCCTGTTTTGTTTTCCGGAAAGTCTACAAAATTCATATATAAACGCTCTGACGTGGTTCTTAATTCGTAGAACATAAAGTTAATTTGTATTTCCAAAACTCTCGCCAGAAATTCCGGAGGATGTATGCATGTACTTGCACAAACTCCTGTAAGGTGTCTGTTCATTTCTCTGGTAAAATCACTTTGAGATATCCCATTTCTCCACATAAAGTTCTCAAGGCTTATGCGGCGCCCAAACGACCATTGCATTAGCCCAAGCCCTGCTTGATTTCCGCCAACTTGCTGCTGGAATGGACATAGGGTTGGACCCGCCTCTGATTGTAAGTTGCCAATAATCCCGGCAATATGCTCAGGACGATCTGAAATACCTCTTAATTGTTGAATCACAATTAAGTTCCATATTCTGGCAACCATACTATCGCCTCGCATTGCGTTTTCGGGATGCGGAGCGACACCTCGTACAATACCGTGCTCTCTGCATATTAAGTCAAACTCACGAGAGTAAACAAATCCCAAAAATACCGAATATCTGGACACGCTATTTTCTAATTGATTTACCCAGGCATTTAAACCATCCGGATCAGAGGTTCGACCTAACAATGAGTTATACAATATTTCTACAAATTGCCTATTTGTTAAGTTTCGATCAAACATTTCATCGCTAAATATAAATCCGTACGCAATTGCAGCTCCTGTTGTGCGCCCATTTAGAAGCTCATTTGTCCAATTATTAAGACCACTAACATCCGGTTCTCGTTGTAACGTTGTCCTATACATTCGCGTAACGAATACCTGAATCACACCGCCGAGTGGTGGAATGAAGGTTCCACGAGAAATGCCTGCAACTTCGCATAATCTTCCAAACTCTACTGAGTTAACAAATCCCGCAAATACATCCTCGCGAGGTAATCCGATAGACAATTGATTTACCCAAGCAGCACGACCTGCCGGGTCTGGCATGCGATCCAGCAATGCTCTATATAGAATATAAACAAACGCATCATCATCTAAATTTCTGTTGTCAAATTCAGCGCTAAAAAAGAAACCATGAGCAACATGTGCACCCGTATATTGCCTGCTTCTAAGCATGGATGACCACATTTGCAGACCGGCTTGATCATAATCACGATCAAGCACAAGAAGATACAGGCGAGCAACAAATTGTTCAATTGCACCAAGCGCCAAAACTTCGCTTTCTATTTCTTGTACACTTAGGCTTTCTCCATAATATTCAGGATCGTCAGCTTCAGTTACAATTTCTTCATAGTCATCACTATCATCAGGCTCATCCAGTATATCACCATCTGAACAACAGCCATCATTTTGTAAATCATCACACACTATAATATCGTCTGCTTCCATAACCTCTGTCGGAGCTGCTGCATATGCTAAACCAACTCCAGCTACCATTGACAGAATTAAAGACAACATCAAAATAAATGATATTATACACTTTCGGAACTTCAAAAAATCACTCCTTAGTTCAAAGCTTAGTAGGTTACTATAAAACACCGATAAATATACCATTTTTTAACCGTTTTGTCAACATTTGTAACCGTTTTGATTCGAAAGCTTTTAGAATTAACAGTACTCCCTCGTTATGATAACGTAATTTATCATGACGAGGGAGTTTATAATCCATGGTGTCTATTGTCTGTCTTATCTCGCAGAAAAATATTGTAATATTGCCGTTACATAATGTGTTGCTAATGTTTGTCTCCACGCAGGATTTGACAAAAGTGCACGATCCTCAGCATTTGTGTGAAATCCATTTTCTACTAAGACAGCTGGAACATTGATTTCACGAATAATTGCATAGTTTGCTGCTCTTAATCCGCCTGCACGTCTAGGTATCCCTGCTATAGCTATTTGGTTAAGAATTATATTTCCAAATTCTCTACTCTCATTAGTAAAGGCAAATCCTGTAAAGTATGCTCTGGTATTCGCATGAGCACTTGGATCAATAAAATATGCCTCTGAGCCGCGTATTGCTGTATTAACAGGCGCAGTAGTTGCATTTGAGTGCAATGATATCACGAGAAAGTTCTCTCTAATAACAGAATCACTTGTAATCTCAAAAACACGACGCAGTTCAGGATGTATAGTCCTCGCAGCATAAAATGGATTCACATTCATAAGTTCGTGTGCCCGCGCAGGATTGCCTATAATACTCTCCATAACTCCAATAAGTCTGTTTATTTCAGCAATTTCTGTCGGATTTCTTCGAGTATCTCTTACCATCTCCAGCGCCCATATATTAATCATCGCACAGCGGTCCGGAAGTGGTATGTTTATTTCATTGTTGCGTGTCATTTTTACTGTTATGCCTTCTGCCTCTAGGAGCGGTCTAAGCCTTCGTGCTAAATCAAGCATTGCTACCGCTTCACTGTAGCCATTCCAACCGGGAGATCCTACAGTACCATGACCTGCATCAAGAACAACAACTCGATTAACCTGTGGTCTTGGATTGTGAGGAGATTGCGGTAGTGTACCCCTTATTATACCATGATTGTTGCATATCTGATAAAACTCCTGCGACATTACAAATCCAACAAAGACGCAATATCTGGAATAGTCAGTTTCTAATCTATATAACCAATTCGCCATACCCTCAGAATCTGGATCTCGACCTAACAATGCATTATATAGCACTTTCAAAAATTGTTGATCAGACAAATCACGATCAATCAACTCAGAGCTAAAAACAAATCCGTACGCAGCCTCCGCCCCTGTGTTTCGCCCTCTTAAGAGAGCTTCCGTCCAATTATCCAAACCGACCTGATCTGGACTTCTCTGCAACACTGTTGTGTACAGCCGTGTGACAAACACGCGAATCATTCCTCCTGGCGGTGGAACATATGTACCACGTTCTATTCCGGCTTGCTCACAAAGAACGCCAAACTCTACAGAGTTTACAAAACCTTCGAAAACATCTTGACGTGGTAAACCTGCGTTTAGTAGCGCAAGCCACTCGCTTCTGCCCTGTGCGTCCGGTTCACGATTAAGCAATGTTCTATAGAGAATATCAACAAATATCCCGTTGTCGGCTCCTCTATTTAAAAATTCTTGACTAAAAAAGAATCCATATGCAACGTGTCCGCCTGTTTCTCGTCTACTTCTAAGCAAATCAGACCACATTTGCAAACCTTCCAGATCATAATCACGATTAAGAACGAGCGTATATAAACGCGCAACGAACTGCTCAATCAAATCGAGTTCTCCGTATCCGTACAGCACTTCTTTCACTTCATAATTTCCATCGTAATTATCATCAGTGCCCGAATTCAGCAAATCCTCTTCAGTAGGCGGCAATGTATTATCAACAACCGGCGAATAATTTCCATCATCCAGCAACTCACCATCAGAATTTGATGATTCGTCGTTCACAGAAATATTCTCATTAATATCCAGTCCTGAATGATCTTCTGAATAAGCCATTCCAATACCAGTAAAAAGTGAATATATCAGTGATAACACCAAAACAAGCGATACAATATTCTTTTTAAATTTCAAAATAATTTCTCCTCATTTTTCCTATATTCAAATACATAAACACTTGAATAATGCGATCTTATGTGAATCTTTTCGACAAATATTATATTCTGATTGTTAGAAATAGTCAAGTTTTCCCATTTACACCCAATTATTTTTTCATATAATTTGCGATACTAATTTACGATTTTCCTATTGATACTCATCACATGTTTACGATTGCATAAAATGTAAATTTTCAAAAATGTCATCACACACTTCATCCCAAATATTCTACCCAGTAGACCTGCCATATAAACATATGACCTTGATGAATATTTGAGAACATATGAATATTCAAGCCCTTGCTCTACTATTTTATCAATTTCATCTTTTTGCATGGTTTTTATGTTTTTATTATGTGCTTGTGCGCTTACTGCCTTGCTAAGCCAGTAGATATATGGTGACGATATGAAGTCCAATACAAACTTATTATTACAGTACTTTGTGTCAGAAAGAATGTGTTGGAATTGGGCAAGTATATCGATTGCAATTTTTAACGAATTGTCAGATTGCGTGCTGATGCTATTTCTATTCGTTCGCCTGTACGAATATATTACTTTGTCATAACGATCATACGATTTTGCATGTTGAATAATCATCGCAGTTAATGCAATGTCTTCATTTAACAAGCCTTCCAGAGCCTTAATATTGTTTTCGCGCATAAAACCCAAACGCAACACTTTTGTATGCGTTGCGGCTGAAAAGACGTTGCGCGGCGATGACAATAATGACTTAAGTGCAACTTCAGCCGGCTGCCCAAAGATTCTATCTCTTGACAAAGAACCTTTTGATGCTATTGGCCTTTTGTTATTATCAAAAAATTCTTTATATTGAAATGATAATACATCAGCTTTTGATTCTTCTAAAAGCTCCGAAATATCACTTATAAAAACATCAGACAGGTAGTAATCATCACTATCTAAGAATAGTATATAGTCACCGCTTGCAAGAGATACCCCTGAATTTCGTGCAGAGCCTTGTCCACCATTTGGCTTTTGTAAAACAGTAATAATTTTCGAACCGGTGTCCGTTAATCTCTTGTAATAATCTAAAGTTTCAAGTGTTTCCTCATTCGTGCTTCCATCATCAATAATAATTATTTCAATATCATCATGACTTTGCTTTAGTACACTCTCAACACATTCAACTAGGAGCACGCGTTCGATATTAAATACAGTAATTATTACCGAGAACTTCATGATTCATTTACCTCGTTTTCATCATGCCAACCATCAACATCCTTATTCATACTACAGTCAATTTTTCTTACCCTATACTGCACATCTTCAAGAATCTTTCGATTTGCTGCAATTATATCTGCTTGAAGACCTGCAATTATAAGCTGTACACCAATCATAATAAGCATTGCAGAAAGAACAAGTGATTGAATGTTACCATCTCCATATCCAGTAAAATAAAGAATTAACCAACGTATAACGAAACCTAATCCGACGGCTGATACAACTCCACCGGCTATTGTGAAAAAGCGCAACGGCTTATACATCATAAATGATTTTACGATAACAACTGCAGATTTTTTCATATATGATGTCATGCTTTTAAATAAACGAGATTTTCTAAGTTCCGGATTTGTTCTTATTGACACACTTGTCATAGGAATTCGATTATGACCTGCTTGTATTATCGTTTCTAGTGTATATGTATAGTTATTTATAACATTCAGCTTAAGTGCAGCTTCACGACTATATGCTCTGAATCCGCTTGGTGCATCCGGTATACTAGTTCCTGACGCTATTCTAACTACAAGTGAACCAAACTTTTGCATTTTCTTTTTCATCTTCGAAAAATGTTCGGTATCCTCAATCGGACGCTCTCCAACAACAATATCAGCTTTTCCATCAAGAATTGGACGCACAAGTTTCTCAATATCCTCACCGCAGTATTGATTATCTGCATCAGTGTTGACAATAATATCTGCGCCTAGCCTGACACATGCATCTATACCTGCTGAAAATGCACACGCAAGTCCTCTGTTTGCCTTAAAACTGACAATATGGTGAACGCCTGCTTCTTGAGCCACCTCAACAGTACGATCATCGCTCCCGTCATTAATAATCAAATATTTGATTTCATCAATACCATTAATTTGTTTTGGCAGTTCTGCAATTGTGACTGCTAAAGTTTCTTCTTCATTATAGCAAGGAATTTGGATTATTAGTTTCAATTATTATACCTCTTCATCAATTGGATTGTTCTTCTTCAAGTCTGCAAATTGTTTTTTTGAAATCACTATGGTTACAACTAATAATAAGATAAATATTGTTGCATTAGAAATTATTTGAATATAATTCGCACCCGATGCTCCAAAAAGTCTAATCATAAACGAGGCAAGAGATAAGCAAATAATTGCTCCACCTGCATAGATGGTCGCTTGTACGACAGTTTTCCTAAAAACTGTCAGCGGAATCATTATAAACCAACCCAAGCTCATAAACATACTAAAGAAAATAGCTTCGCTAAAAAGTTGAGCATATTGCGCAACCTCCGCATCAAACAATAGCCTTAAAAACCAGCCTCCAAACGGAAGTGATAATGCATAAAATGAAAGAAAAACTGCAGAAATCCCAATTATTCCCATCCAAAAGATACGCAAGTAACTTTTGTATTTTTTCTCTTGATAGCTTTTTGTCATCATGTTTATTATTGGTGCAAATGCTGAAATCGCAATAGTTTGTGCCATTGCAGCAGGCAGTGTCACAGAACCATATATCCCCAACATTTCTATATCTGTTTGCCTTGCAAGCATTATTCGAGTGAAAGATGGAATCAAATTGAATAAAAATGCTACAATCACAAGCGGAAAACAAACTTTAGCCAATCTTATTAATCTTTTAAGATCGAATGATAACGTTATATCTGCATACATACGCGCTAATGGCATATCAAGCAAAAATACTATTGCTAATGAAATGAAAGCCATTGCAATAACCGCAACAAGTAGATTGAAAAAATGAAAAAACACTATAAACGATCCTAGGAATAATACACCTCTTACCACGCACGATATTCCAATCAAATCCATTCTCCATTGTTTTTGCAGTATTCCATGCAAAACATCTGAATACGCAATACCCAAAATCACGAACATATAGATAACTATTACAAATGATTGGTATATCTCATTAGAAAGAATTAGTACATGCACAGCACATAGCACAAGTGCAAGTAAGATTGTTAAAACTCTTATCGAAATATATTCTTTGTCCGCATATTCATTTTTTATATCAGACACTTGAATATTCCTGCCGGCAAATACAGCTACCACATTCCAAATATTTGTTATACTAATCGCCAATATCAACATGCCTGCAGAATTGAAATCGTTCGACATCCTCACAACTGCAATTGTAACCAACCATCGGCAAAGATACAGAAAACATGTTCCACCCATATTCCATATGAACGCCTGCATCGTATTGCCATATTTCATAAATCTGTTTTCGCTAAGTATATTCAAACTTTACCGCCATTCTTCATCACGGATAATTAAACTTTAATTGTTCTCTAGTGGTCTGTAAAGTCTAAAATTGCGTATAGTGCTGAGTATATTTTTTGCTCGGCGAGGCGAGAGAAGGGCGAATACCCATTGGTATTTAACCGACGATTAACGAAGCAGAGTGAAAAATATACCAGCGATATATGCAAAATTTAGGCTTTACAGGCCACTAGCTTAATACTTCAATGTTTATAAGGTATGTTTCTGTTCGAGGACTCAATAAGTTTAAAGGTCCGGGTTTCCATCCTGATTCCCAAAAATCTATGTTTCCACTTTGTGACACTACACTGTGAATAATATTTCGATCGCTCAAGTCCGCAGTCTCATATGACAAGAATATTTGGTAAATGTTTCGCTCATCAATGCTAGGGATATCTGCTAGCTGTACGTATACATGATATGGAAATATATAGCTCTCTGTTGAAAATGATATGTTATTAACAAAAAATCGTCTGAGGCCATCATCAACAACAATTATGCTTCCGGGTTCAAAATTACGTGTCACCTCAACAATTTCTTGTTGGCTTGCGATTTCCATATGTGAAATATCTCTGTTTAAAGCTAATGTAATAGAAAACGGAAGTATCAAGCAAAAGCTCACCGCAGCCAAAATAATTTTGTTTTTCGTTCTAAATCCGGATATTGTAACTCCTCCCAAAACCACTAATGCAGGTACATATGGCACTATATATCGTGCAAAGTAATAATAATATGGCATTCCCACCATTAGAAATGAAGGTATAAAAAGTGCGGTATAAAACACCATAAATGTGAGCGGAAATGTTTTTTTCACGTAAAAACACTTCTCACGTCTAAAAATATTCGTAATAATAACAATGCAAAGAACAAATCCTGTTCCAAAAGCAATAGCAAATATCGTTAAGTTCGGTATAATATTTAATCTACCTCCACCGTGAAAACCTTCATTTGGAAGCGTTGAATAATTAAACGCCATGCTGTGCCATGCAATAATTATTGATATAATACAAATTATTGTCAGTACAATGATTATTACGGGCAACACTTTTTTTATTTTATAGCCACTCCAATCTTTTTTCATTACATAATAGCGTAATACGAACATAAATCCAATGGTAGCAATACAAACAGGAAAAACAAGCCAATATTGTGATGCATTATCATCAAATGCATACACTCTAAGCGATTCAAAAATGCTAACCAATGGCATGTAATTACCAAAAGTGTATTGGGGGGCAACAAACGTCATTACCAGATAACCTACCGCAAAAAAGATTACCGTCATCAGACCTGAAAACCATGCTCCCACATCCTTTTTATACAATGCTAGTCCAATAAACAATATCATAAACATTGGCATTACTACATATATACTTACATGAAAAAATGCAAAAGCAGCCGTCGGAACCCACAGCAACCAAGAAGAAGTTTTTTCTTTACTTGTCAGATAAAAAATAAATAAAGCTATAATCATCGAAAGAAATATTTCTGTAAGCGATGCTTTTGATGTCCATAAAACTACTGGAGAGAGCGCATATATCAAAGTTGGTATAGAACTGGTTAACTTGCTGAACCCAAAATTAACGTTAAGAGTAAGAAAAATTAGAATAATAGTGATTAAGTATGGTATTGTCAAGATGTGCATAAGGTATTCTGTCCCAAGAATCATTCCGCCTATCGAAAGCAGTGCTGGCAAATTCTGCAAGCCGTGAAATATTGCCGAATTTGGCGGATTTGTTCCGGGAGGTATTGTACCTCTATTTTCATTGTTTCCTGCAAAGTAAAAACCGGGAAGAGTTAAGTATTGACTTTGAAGACTCTGCATAAATATCTGTCTATCCCCTTCATTGGTCAATAGCTCATACTCCTTTACAGGCACTACATTGCTGTTTAAGCCATCAATCATTAAAAGTGCATTCATTTGATACACACCCTGATCCTGACCCATCCCAAACATTTCAAACTTCTGAAATGAAAATAAAAAGCCAACGGCAAGTATGATTAATAAGCACAGCGGAAAATATTTTACTTTCTCAATATTTTTAAATGCATATTTACATCGATACTTAACTATATAAATGCCCGCCAGTGCAATTAACGCAATAACAGAAATTGTCACATACACAAGAAGAACACTATATACTTCAAACACAAAAGCAATCAAGCTAGCAATCATGAATACACAGAAATAAAGTGCCACACCAATGGCAATGTTGCGAAGAAGCATTATTTTCCCTGTATATAATATGTCAACCACTGTATATAAAAACATTATAAAAATAGTTGCCAAAAGTAAAAGTATATTCACTAATTATCCTCCAATGCATATGGTTTGCAATATTTAAAAATCCTTTCTTCCATCAAATCGATTCAATAATCTTCTTATACTTCTCTACCACAACATCCCAGCGGTAGTTTGTCCGTATATATTCCTTCGCGTTCAGACTCATCTCATCATATACATCATCATGAACAAGCAAGTAGTTTATGCAACCCTCAAACTCTTCATAACTTGCATAGTATAAACCCGCATTGCTTTTTTTGCAATGCCCTTTTAGTACTTCAGATTTTTCATTTACTATAACTGGAACACCCAGCGTCATGGACTCCAACACAGAAAATGAAAGACTTTCATATTGTGATGGCAATACTAGCAATTTTGCTCTTTCCATATAGTAAAATTTATCCGAATCACTCACAAATCCCAATGAAATAATATCCGAATGTTCAGGAATTGGGGTCTTTACGCTACCTATCATATAGAGCTTCAAGCTTGAAGGATTTCGCCTTTTGTATTCAATAAAATAACTAAACAACTCCGGACAATTTTTCTCCAAATCAATTCGCCCAACATAAACAAGATAATTCTCATGCCCTTCAGGAATCTTGTCAACTTCAAACGACCCACTTTCTGGAACCTCAACACCGACCCCAATAACATCAGAGAGTATATATTCATTTTCAAAAACGTTATGAACCAATTCTTTCTCTTCATCTGTGAGAAACACTATTGCTTTTGGTTTTGCAAATATATCTTTGTATATCTCAAAGTATAAATATGGCTCGTCATGCGCAGTTGGAATTAAAATAGCCTTATCACTGACTAACTCCATTCCCCTCACAGTCAAATAATATAAATAAGTGACGAAAATAAACGTACAATAATCATCTTTCTTTTTCTTGATATATTCAATGAGCTTTGGACAATACGGTCCTTGCTCATCATTCCACTCATAATCGGTAGCTGTACCTATATTCTTTTTCTTATCATCATTAATATCGATGAATTTTTGCATATCACGTTCTTTGTCCACTTCAAATCTACGCAACATCACTCCATTTATCTCTGAAGTCCCTTCAGGAAAATGGTTCGCCCATGTCACATAATCGAGAGCACACGTAGTTAGCACCTCGACTTCGAAGTGAGAAACAAGATGCTCTGCTAACATTCGAGCGTACGTTTCAGAGCCACCGTTAACCTCAACTCCATAACGCTGTACAACAATTGCAACTTTTTTCATTCAGCTTACCCTTATCAAATTAGTAAAGTAATCAATATACTTCTTTGTTATCGTTTCCCAGTTAAAGGTTTCTTTGACAAAAATCTTGCCGTTGTGCCCCATTTCATTTGCCTGTTCCGGATTAGAGATAAAATAATCCATGCAACCGGCAAATTCTTTATAATCCGAGAAATACAAACCACCTTGTGATTTTAAAACAAAATCTTTCGTCACATCACAATCTGCATGAACTAACACAGGACGGCTACACAGCCAGCTTTCCATTATTACAATTGAAAAGCTCTCGTTGACAGATGGTTGACAAAGCAAAACAGCTGCAGAGCACGCATCATATTTCTCTTGCATCGGGATGAAATCAAGGTTTATGATGTCTGCCTGTGAACATTCCGGAATGCCTATATCTCCACTACCAATGAGAACTAACTTCAAGTTGCTTTTAATCTGCTTCTTATATGCCGCAAAGTACTGCAATAGTAGAGGCACATTTTTCCCTTCATCTTTACGTCCTGCATACAATATAAATGGATCTTTGATATTATATTTCTTACGAAATGCATCAGGATTTCCCGATATATCTGTGTCCATCCCAACACCGATCACTGATGTGTTAACACTATCTAAATCGTATATTTTTTCAGCCAATCTCATTTCAGCATCAGCATTAAAAACCATACCCCTGACTTTTTGAAAAGCATCTTTGAATCGCTCAAAATATGCATAACTCTCATCATGAAAGCATGGAATTAGAACAGATTTTTCAGGACATATTTTACATCCGAAGTACGTCGTCCCAAACATGTATGGGATAAAAACAAACAAAGAATAATCATCTTTGTTCTTATTCATATAGTCATATAGTGCCGGACTGTTAACCATTTCCTCCAGAAATACATCCTCTTCAGCAACAGATATTGGCATGCCGCTCATCAATTTTTTATTTATTTCACTAAATAGAAATGTTTTGAGTTTTCTCACTGGAAATCTGCGCACAGGAATACCTGCAACTGTATCCAAACCTGTAGGATAGTAATTATAACTCCAATCGCTTCTGGAGTTCTCCACACATGTTGTCAGTATCTCAATATCAACACCTTTTGCATACAGATGACTTGCAATACCATGCAGAGCAACTTCTGCACCACCGATATTTTTATCTGCAAACCATGGCGTCACAAACGCTATTTTATTCACATTTCTCTCCAATAAAATTAATGAGGGTTTCGTTCAACATTTTTTTTAAATTATCAAATGACAATTCTTCTAATCTATTGCGCTGATTTTCGATTATCATATCTCTTAGTTGCTTATCTGCTACTATCTTATCAATTATCCCTGCCGTTATGAGTGAATCTTTTTCCTCAATTAATATTCCTGCACCTCCCAGTGTTTCGGGAACAGCACAGCTTGAATATGCAACAATTGGAACATCAAACATCATCGCTTCGATAAGCGGCACACAAAATCCCTCGTGTGCACTCATACATAAGAATATATCCGCAATTGAATAGTACGCAAGCAGTTCATCAAACGGAATTTTTTCTGTAAAGATGACATCTTCAGTACCATTATGTGCCACAAATGAATCTAGTTGCTTTTTATACTTTTCATTATTACCACTATCCCCAACAAGAAATAAGCGCGCTTCTTTATTGTAATTCTTCTTATAACACGCAAATGCAGAAATTACATCTTGTTGCTTTTTATTTGGCGCAACCCTTCCGACAAAAACAATATTAGTTCTTCCGTCATCATATTTATTAATGACGGACTTGTTGGGTTCTTTTTTGAAATCTTCCATATTTAACGCTATCGGCACTACATCGATTGAGCATGTGTATCCGTACTTTATAAGATCATCGCGATTAAATGATGAATCCGCAATACAATAATCAAATGTATTCGCCAAGCTTTTTATGTCATAGATCGCTCTCTTGCAAACAGAGATATAAAGCATACTATACTCAAGAAAGAATTCATGAGGCGTTACATTATGGTATATTCCAACTTTACGACACTTCATGCCCTTTAATCTATTTAACATTAGAACATTAATAGAAAGATGATATATCAGCACATCATTTTCATCCAGTTCCGGTAACGAAGAAACATGCTTAATGAACTTGTTCGTGCCCATATATTCGTACTCTGTATAAAGTTCAGAATCGTAACCCTGTAATGTAAGTAAATCTCTAATGACTAGAGCATTATTACTTATAGCATCACCCATGGTAAATGTGTTGAGTACTTGTACAATCTTCATCGTTTTGCCATGTCCTCCGTACTCACATTTTGCATACTCTTAAGTTGTTCATTTTCCTTTTCCAAGTGTTTAACCCTTTGATTAAGCAATTCAATGTCAATATACATATCTTTTATACATGATGCAATTTGCCTGTTTATTTCATTCTGATCAGCTACAACCGGTTCAATGTAGAACTTTGTTAGTTTACGAATCACTTTTTTTACTATGACTACCAGGGAGCCAAGTGTGCGGTTTGACTCTAATGGTCTATAGGCTGAAACATTATGTGATATTTGTAGATGCATAACATTCTCGTCAAGTCTATTCGAGTGAGTTATCGACACTGACGGTCCAAAAATCGACATATCTGAAAAAGAAATCTCGTCGTTACGACACCCCTTTTCGGCGATCTCACGCCTGATTTCTTCCATTATCTTCTCTATGTCTACTTTACTGACATATTCTCTAGTCATCCAGACTCCTCCACTTCAATATTGCTAATGATTAATACATATTATTTTAACACTAATGTCAAGTCATTTGATATTTCTAAAATAATGAGCTCTGAGGATGAAGTTGCCCCAAAGCTCACCATATTATTTAAATTCAGTTAATGATGCGCACCTACGGTCTAGCCGACTGGTGATACCACTGAGGTCTCGAACCTGCAGGAACTAACTGCAATGAACCTCTATCAATATTGTGCTCACGGCAGATCCTGTCAAACTCGGCAGACATTACGAAACCAACAAAGACATTGTACCAGGACTCGCCACGATTCAGCTGACCTACCCATGCCGCAAAGCCATGCGGATCAGGTTCTCTGCCCATTAGCGTGTTGTATAGTATCGTTACAAATTGCTCATTAGACAGATTTCTGTTTCTCATCTCAGGACTGAAGAAGAAACCATATGCTACATCTGCACCTGAGTTTTGTCTGGTTACAAGCTGATTTGTCCAGCCGTTCAAACCTCCTGCATCAGGCTCTCTCTGTAATACAAGTCTGAATAGACGTGTAACAAACACTCGCACCTGCCCACCGGGCGGTGGTACGAATGTGCCGCGGTCGATTCCCGCGTCTGCAGCTATGGCATAAAACTCCAGTGAGTTTACAAAACCAGCAAATACATCACGGCGTGGCATGCCATCATTTAGTTGACCTACCCAAGCTGCATGACCACTTGCATCTGCTTCTCTGTCCATTAGTGTTCTGTACAGTATATTTACGAATTCATCGTTACACAAATCTCTTGCATACATTTCAGGACTAAAGAAGAAGCCATATGCTACCTGTGCTCCTGTGTTTTCTCTGGTACTAAGCACATTCGACCATGCATTGAGTCCGACCTCGTCATAGTCACGATCGAGAACCAAATTAAACAAACGTGCTACGAATTCTTCGATTGGTGTGTGCTCTGGTGATGGGGGTGGTTGCGGCGGTGTCTGTGGCGCAATAAAAGTTATTGTAAAATCATGAGTGAAAGTTGTTCCGTCGGTCTGACCACCGTTTGCTACTGTGGCTCGCACCACAACTGTGCCTGCAGTTGCAGCATTCGCTTGATTTCCTGTGACAGATGCACCAATCGCTGTACTGCCTACGCCCAAACTCCAAGTTATCACTTGACCTGATGCATCTGTTGGGTTAACTGTGCCGAATAGATTTACGGGTATTCCCACAAAACCCACCGTTGGTAGGTTTGTTATACTTGTTACCGGGATATGAGAATAGGCCACAAGAGCGGGTGTGTGTCTATCGACAGTTGTACCATTACCTAATTGACCTTCACCATTAAATCCCCAAGCCCAAAGGCTGCCGTCGGTTCGAATTGCTACAGTGTAACCTCTGTCAACCCCAACGCCGGTATTGCCACCTGCCGACACGCTCGACCAATTGTTATCTGTGCCGATGCGCACAGGTGTGCCTCTAAAGGTTGTGGTACCATCGCCGAGTTGACCTCTCGTATTAGCTCCCCAAGCCCAAAGGCTGCCGTCGGTTCGAATTGCCACAGTGTGAGTCGAAAAGCTTCTCGATGTTGACACCGTTTCCCAGTCGCTATCTGTGTGAATGCGTGTAGGTCCTCGTTCTGTGCTTTCTGTGGCTCGTCCCCACGCCCAAAGACTGCCGTCTGCACAAACCGCAAAAGTGGTATCGCTGCCTGCCGACACGCTCGACCAATTGTTATCTGTGCCGATGCGCACAGGTGTGAGTCTATTAGTAGCATTTGTACCATCGCCTAGTGCATCAAACCAATTACTGCCCCATCCCCAAAGACTACCGTCGGTGCGAATTGCAAAAGTGTGCCTCGAGCCTGCCGACACACTTGCCCAATTATTAGCTGCGCCAACGCGTACAGGTGTGAGTCTATCTGTCCACGTGTTAATACCCAATTGACCATTATCATTACTACCCCAAGCCCAAAGGCTACCGTCGGTGCGAATAGCTGCGGTGTGACCAGTACCTGCCGACACGCTTGACCAGTTGCTATCTGTGCCAATGCGCACAGGTGTATTCCTATTGGTCGTTGTGCCATCACCTATTCCTAATCGACCATTATTGTTGTTGCCCCATGCCCAAAGGCTACCGTCGGTGCAAATAGCTACGGTGTGGGTAGAACCTGCAGACACATATGCCCAATTATTATCTGTACCTACACGTACAGGTACGTTGCTTCGGGTCCATGTGCCATCGCCTAGTTGACCAAACCAGTTATCTCCCCAAGTCCATAGGCTACCATCAGTAAGAATTACTGTGGTATGAGCGTGACCCGCAGACATCATAGGCAAAGTAGGTACGTTCGTCGCTGAAGCAACCGCATAAAGCTCTATTTCATAGTCACTTATGGTAATGGACTCAGAATTTTCATTTTCCGTTTCTTGCACCTTTGCTATTTCAGGCACACCTTCTGCATGATACTCTGCAGTTGCAAGTTCAGGTGGCGCAACATCATCATATTCAACATTGCTTGCATACTCATAATCCTTTGAATATACCGCTAAAGTGGTCATAGGTAATATGGATAGCGCCAGTACTAATACAAGTAAAATTGCGACAAAACGTTTCATTATGTGTTTCTCCTCTTTTATATATTTCGCACAAGGTAAATGCTCAAAATTACGCACTCTGTTTCTCTCTATAATTCATATTTTGACAAAATCGCAAAATGATGATCATCGCTCATTGTATCATAATTCAGCTCATCATTGATATCCCCCTTATTGATTGTTCACGAAATATTTACAGTCGTGTAGACGTTTCTCAAAGTTTTCTACTTTCCTTGTAAGTTCCTTCAAAAAACAGCAAAAAGAACTCGCCATACTCATCAGTTGAGCTATCGAGTTCTTTTTGCTTATTTTAGCTTAACGCCTTACGTGCCCCCTACCGCCTAGCCGACTGATGATGCCATGCCGGTCTTGAGCCTGCAGGAACAAGTGGCATAAAACCTCGATTAATATTGTGCTCACGGCAGATTCTGTCAAACTCTGCTGACATTACAAATCCCACAAATACATTGTACCAAGACTCGCCGCCGTTCAACTGACCAACCCATGCCGCAAAGCCGTGCGGATCAGGCTCTCTGCCCATTAGCGTGTTGTATAGTATCGTTACAAACTGCTCATTAGAAAGATTTCTGCTTCTCATCTCAGGGCTGAAGAAGAAGCCATACGCAACATCCGCGCCTGTGTTTTGCCTGGTCACAAGCTGGTTGGTCCAACCGTTTAAGCCATCTGCATCAGGTTCTCTTTGTAGTACAAGTCTGAACAAACGTGTTACAAATGCACGTACTTCTCCACCCGGTGGTGGTACAAATGTACCTCGATCAATACCCGCTTCTCTTGCTATTCCATAAAACTCCATTGAGTTTACAAAGCCTGCAAATACATCGCGACGTGGTATGCCAACGTTCAATTGACCTACCCAAGCCGCATGACCACTTGCATCGGCTTCTCTGTCCATTAGTGTTCTGTACAGTATATTTACGAACTCATCATTGCATAGATCTCTACCATACATTTCGGAACTGAAGAAGAAGCCATATGCTACTGCCGCACCCGTATCTTGTCTGGTATTGAGCACATTAGACCATGCATTGAGTCCCGCTTCGTCATAGTTACGATCGAGAACCAGTGTGAACAAGCGTGCTACGAATTCTTCGATTGGGGTGCGCTCCGGTAGCGGCTGTGTAGGTGCCGTCACGTTTACTGTTACCGTCGCGGTGTGTCCGCCGTCTGCTGTGGTTACCGTTATCACGGCGGTACCTGCGGTATGAGCTGTTACCTGGCCGGTTGCAGATACTGTTGCTACAGCAGTATTGCTCGATGACCACGTTACATTCCGATTCGTTGCGTTAGCAGGAGCGACTGTCGCTGTCAACTGTAGTGACTCACCGATTGTCATCGGTCGTGTCGCTGCTCCAGCTATGGATACGCCGGTTACAGGGATTGTCGTAGCTACTGCATTTACTGTTACTGATGCAGTATGTCCGCCAACTGTAGTAGTTACTGTTATTACTGCGGTACCTGCGGTATGTGCAGTAACTTGCCCGGTTGCTGACACAGTTGCTACTGCAGTATTGCTTGACGACCATGTTACATTTCTGTTTGTTGCATTGGCAGGGACAACAGTCGATGTTAGCGCAAGTGTTTGCCCAACATTCAGGTTACGTGTTGCTGCTCCGGCAATGGATACGCCCGTCACTATAACAATGCCCGGATTACCGTTCGAATCAAAAATACGAACCGGTGACCATCTATTATTAGTTGTACCATCACCTACTTGACCGTTCAAATTTCGACCCCATGCCCATATGCTTCTGTCAGCGCGAATCGCTGCGGTATGCTCACCACCCGCAGACACACTAGACCAGTTATCTGCGCCGATGCGTACAGGTGTGGGTCTTCGTATCGTTGAGCCATCGCCTAGTTGACCCGGTAAATTATCTCCCCACGCCCAAAGACTGCCATCTGCACGAATTGCCATACTGTGTTCCCAACCTGCTGACACGCTAGACCAATTGGTATCTGTGCCTATACGTGTAACTTGTGGTACAAATAGACCCACTCCTCCGGTGCCTATTTGACCACGCATATTATCTCCCCAAGCCCATAGACTACCGTCTGAACGAACCGCTAAGGTATGCAGTTCTCCCGCTGACACATTAGACCAATTATTATCTGTGCCTATGCGTACAGGTGCATGTCTATTACTAGTCGTTGTTGTATCACCTAGTTGCCATCTATTATGCCTTCCCCATGCCCAAAGGCTGCCGTCAGTGCGAATTGCCATGGTGTGACCACCACCCGCAGACACGCTAGACCAGTTGGCATCTGTGCCTATACGTACAGGCGCGTTTCTTTGAGTCGTTGTGCCATCACCCAGTTGACCCCATTGATTACTTCCCCACGCCCAAACGCTTCCATCCGTATGAATTGCTACGGTGTGGGCATCACCCGCTGACACACTGATCCAATTGGTTGCTGTGCCTATGCGTACAGGTGAGTTTCTTTGGGTCGTTGTGCCATCACCTAGTTGACCACTTCTGTTATCTCCCCATGCCCAAAGGCTGCCGTCGTTTCTAATCGCTACGGTGTGATTCATACCTGCCGACACATATGCCCAATTGATTGCTGTACCAATGCGTGCAGGTGCGTTCCTTTGGGTTGTTGTACCATCTCCCAGTTGACCGTTCGTATTTCGACCCCACGCCCAAAGGCTACCATCAGCCAATATTGCAGTAGTGTGCCAACCGCCCGCAGATACTATCGGTAGCGTTGGTAATGTTGGTAATGCTGTTACATTTATCGTAACTGTTGCTGTATGACCGCCATCTTGAGTGGTTGCTATTATAGCTGCAGTGCCTGCGGTGTGTGCGGTAACTTGACCGTTTGCAGATACTGTTGCAACTGTTGTATTACCGGATGACCATGTTACATTGCGATTCGTCGCATTGGCTGGCGCTACAGTTGCAGTTAATTGCAATGTTTCGCCAGATGTCATCGCGCGTGTTGCTGTTCCGGCTATGGTTATGCCTGTTACTGCTACTGTGGCTGCTGTTACATTTACCGTCACCGTTGCTGTGCGAACTCCGTCTGCTGTTGTTACTGCTATAACGGCAGTTCCTGTTGCACGTGCTGCAATAAGTCCGGCTGCTGATACTGTCGCTACTGTTGTGTTATTAGACGACCATGTCACATTTCGATTCGTCGCATTGGCAGGTAGTATTGTTGCCGATAACTGTAATGAATTACCAACTGTTATCTCACGGATTGTTGCTCCAGCTATGTGTACGCCAGTTACAGGGATTGGTAAATCAACACGAACAGGTGTGTTGCTACTGCTCGTTGTTACATTACCTAATTGACCTCTGTTATTGCTTCCCCATGTCCAAATAGTACCGTCTGTGCGGATTGCCACATTGTGTGAATAAATACCTGTAACACCACCTGCTGACACACTAGCCCAATTGTTATCTGTTCCTACGCGTATAGGCGTGTTTCTATTAGTCCACGTACCGTCACCTAGTTGACCTTGTCCATTGCTTCCCCAAGCCCACAGACTGCCATCGGTGCGAATTGCTACAGTATGTGAACTTCCAACAGACACACTTGACCAATTTGAATCTGTGCCTATACGTACTGGCAAGTTTCTATCAGTCGTTGTACCATCACCTAGATGACCTCCCCAATTGCTTCCCCAAACCCATAGACTGCCATCTATACGAATCGCTGCAGTTCTACCGTGACCTGCTGATACATTTGCCCAATTATTTGCTGTGCCAATGCGTGTGGGTGAATCTCTCCTATCCATCGTACCATCGCCTAATTCACCATTTATATTAAAACCCCAAGCCCATAAACTACCATCGGTGCGGATAGCTACTGTGTGATATCTACCTGCCGAAACACTTGCCCAATTGCTACCTGTACCTATATGTACAGGCAAGCTTCTATGGGTCGTCGTGCCATCACCTAGTTGACCTTGTCCATTGCTTCCCCATGCCCACATACTACCGTCTGCACGAATCGCAACACTATGATTTGTACCTGACGAAACACTTACCCAGTTGTTTGCTGAGCTCACACGTACAGGCGTATTTCTATTAGCCATTAAGTCATCACCTAACCGACCAGCAAGCCCCCAAGTCCAAAGACTACCATCTGTACGAATTGCTGCTGTATGCCAGTTTCCTGCCGATACGCTCGACCAATTACTATCTGTGCCTATTCGTATAGGTGTATTTCTATTAGTCCACGTACCATCGCCTAGTTGACCATGTTCGTTCCACCCCCAAGCCCATAAGCTACCATCGGCACGTATTTCCACAGTGTGATTTTGACCCGCCGAAACCATTGGTGTGCGCTCACCCGGCGATGTCGGGTCAAAAATAAATCTAGCTTCTAGTGCCCTATCTCTTGTCGCAGTAAACACATAAAACTCTTCTGCATGAACCCTAATATTATTTTCATACCATCCGTCAAACAAGAACCGTTCATTTGGAACTGCCAAGAGGTGTACCACATCACCTCTAATATACCCATTATCACCCCCGATGACCACGCCATCATTACCAGTGACTATTGTGTTAATTACAACATTTATTGCTTCATTCCCTTCAAATAAGCGTGTGTAATCTACATCGCCTACGGGCGGATTAATAGCAAAGGATTGCTCATTATAAACGAACACACCATGAATGCTTGTTTTTGAAATATCGCGACCTTGTTCATCAGTCCTAAACTCAAGGTAATGTAGCACCCCTATATCTGTTGTTGTGACTTCAATTCGGTAATTACGTTCATTAGGAAAGTGCAATACTATTAGTTCGTCCTCTATTGTGATGACGAGTGGGTTTTCGGCGTCAATATTAGGATCATGTTCCGAAACACCATCAATGACTGTTCCAATTAACACGCCGTACTGATTATAGATAGCAACATCTGTTGTGCCAATTATTACAATGGTCTGATCTAGAACATCTGGGCTTGTCATACGCTGCCTAGCTGTCGAAGCAAACAAGTCACTATTACCCCATATGTTAATATATCTTGGGCAAGAAACACGCCGTATATAATCATCAGCTGCTCTATCAATGTTACTAAACATTGCTCTTAAATCAGGATCGCGAATGGCTTGCTGACCTGTAGAAATATGAGTTGCGTTTGCGTTGTTATGCAGTGCAGTAACAACATAAGTTGTAGTTTCAGTAACCCCTTCGGCAAAGAACCTTGGTCCAACAAGTTCAAACAACTGCATAAAAGTATGGAACGTATGATTTAAGAAACTGCTTCTATTCTCGTTATATAGGTACTTTAAATCTAATCTAAAGAACTCTAGATGCACTGTTCCGCGATAAATCGTCCCTTCTATTGCACGGGCAGTTTCATAGTCAACGACACGTCCACCTTGCGCAATTAAGTTACTAGAAAGGCTATTTACATGCGAATTTAAATTACGTAAAGTAGTAGTGCTTGATGCACGTAACATATCTTGTGTTCGTACAGGAAAAGAACCTTGCTGACCGGTTGCCGGCTTTAATACTTGATTGTGGGAGAAGTTAGAAAATAGCGAAAACGGATTACCACTTTTTGCCGACATAACGCCACCAAGCCAAGTTTGTGCAAAGTTAAAGTAAGTATCAACTATTGCATATCTTCTCAATGCTTCTTGATAATTTCTTTCCATTTCGTTTGCACGATCCTGTATGGATTGTATTGAGTTTAGGTGATTACCTCTCATGTTTACAGAATGCGTAAGACCAATCCGCTGAAGGATGCTTCCGTCTGCAACTAGTGTAAAGTAAAGTTTAAAATTTCTTATTAACGATTGTTTTTCATCACCAAATCTGCTATATTGGAGCAGGGTGAAATGAATGAATATCAAATATCGCGTAACACTAACATCTGAAGA
>Ga0123355_10001061_pt1 | contig 37979 bp, 31 predicted proteins | sample TergutEmb28metaG_3_FD_89872 | JGI IMG/M metagenome (GOLD analysis project Ga0123355, IMG submission 89872) | Embiratermes neotenicus P1 segment gut microbial communities from Petit-Saut dam, French Guiana - Emb289 P1 | ecosystem: Host-associated > Arthropoda: Insects > Digestive system > Gut ...
CACCCACGCCGCCCTGATCGCGGAGACGCTCGGCCTGCTGGCCGGCAACAGGCCGGCGCCGCTGCCCGCGGGGCCCCGACTGCCAGCTGAACCGCTCAGCGAGAGCGAATTGCGCGTGCTGCGCTACCTGCCGACCAACCTGACGGGACCGGAAATCGCCGGCGAACTGTATGTCTCCCTCAACACCGTCAAGACTCACCTCAGGAACCTCTACGCCAAGCTCGGCACCCACAGCCGGGCCGAGGCAGTCACCCTGGCCCGGAGCCTGGGCCTGCTCGCCCCGTCTGCCCACAACCCTCGGTTAAGCGAAACTACCGGGCAGCCCGCCGCAGGGATGCCGGTGACCCGCGTTCGGGCGGGCACCGGCTGCGGGCGGGTGGCGGCCGATACCGGTCCGCAAACCAAGAAGACCCCGACCCAATACGGGTTCGGGGTCATTCCGATGTCCTGAGACATCGCAGGGTGGGCGAGGAGGGATTTGAACCCTCACACCCTTTCGGGCACACGGACCTGAACCGTGCGCGTCTGCCGTTCCGCCACTCGCCCCTGGGCGTCCCGTCGAGGGACAAGTTAGATTAGCACGACCTCAGGTGTGGTCGCGCCCCGGATACCATCGGATAGATAGCCAGGCGAAGGGAGGCTCGACGGGTGGGAGTACTGCAGCGCTTCGAACGGCGGCTTGAGGGCATGGTGGAGGGGACGTTTGCCCGGGCCTTCAAGTCCCCGCTGCAGCCGGTCGAGGTCGGAAGTGCGATACAGCACGAAATGGACGAGAAGGCCGCCATCGTCGCGCAGGGCCGCATCCTGGTACCGAACGACTTCGTGGTGGAGATCGCGCAGGCCGACGGGGAGCGCCTGGGCATCTACGCCGAGAGCCTTGGCGTAGAACTGGCGACGCTGGCCAGGGAGCATGCGACGGAGCAGGGGTACTCGTTCGTGGGTCCGGTTCGGATCAGGTTCGAAGGCCTGACCGACCTGGCGACGGGCATGTTCCGCGTCCGCTCCGGAGTTATCCGCGGGCACACGGTGGAAGCGGGCGAGGTCAGGCAGCCGGTGAGTGACCTGCCGAGGGTCGCTGCTCACCAGTTCCCCGGCAGGCCGCGGCTGGTCGTCCAGGGGTCACACCCCGGTTCCGGCGTCGAGGCGGGCAGCACCTACGAACTCCAGACGCCGGTGACCCTGCTCGGCCGCGGCACAGACTGTGACCTCCGCCTCGTCGACCCAGGGGTGTCGCGGCACCACACGGAGCTGCGGGTGGAAGACGGCCAGGTAGTCCTGCTCGACCTCGGGTCAACCAACGGCACGTTCGTCAACGGCCAGCCGGTGCGCCGCGTGGTGCTCGTCGACGGTACGACACTGACCCTTGGCCGGACGACCATGATGTTCCGGCAGGATGGCGGCAGGTACTGACGGCGCCCGGCCCCTAGAAGCTGGCAGGACGAGCTAGACAGACGCCAGACCGCCGTGGAGTGACTACCCTTAGGGCAGCCCACCAACGCGACGTAGAAGCCGAGGACAAAGCACGGGATGAATCAGCTCACCCTAACCCTCCTGCGGGTGGCCTTCCTGGCCGTCCTGTGGCTTTTCGTCATCGCGGCGATCGGCGTGGTACGTACCGACTTGTTCGGAACCGGCGCGCCCAAGGCCCGCCGTGGCCGCGGCCGGAATCAGCAACCGGCGCCATTGATGCAGCCGAGAGCGCCACGGCCGGCTAAGCCAGGCAGGGGGACACCGCGTTTCCTTGTGGTGACCGAGGGTGACCTCAGCGGCATGAGCATCGACCTCGCTGACCAGCAAATAACGCTGGGCCGGGCGAATGACGCCACATTGGTACTAAACGACGACTACGCTTCAAGCCACCATGCCCGGATATTTCCACAAGACGGACAGTGGATCGTTGAGGATCTCGGTTCGACCAACGGCACGTACCTGGACCGCCAGAAGGTGACCCGTCCCACCCCGGTGCCCCTAGGTGTGCCGATCCGAATCGGCAAGACCGTTCTGGAACTGCGCAGATGAAACTTGCACTCCGCTACTCGGTACGCTCCGATGTCGGTCTCCTCCGCGAGGGGAACGAAGACTCGGCGTACGCTGGCCCGCACCTGCTCGCAGTCGCCGACGGCATGGGCGGGCACGCGGCCGGCGAGGTAGCGAGTGCCGCCACCATCACTACCCTCGCCTCGCTCGACGCCGAGACCCAGGGGGCGGATCTCGTCGGCGCGCTCGCGGACGCCGTGGCAAGCGCCAACATGCGACTGCACGAGCTGATCAGCTCGGACCCGGCGATCGAGGGCATGGGCACGACGCTGACCGCACTCCTCTGGTCAGACGGGTATGCCGCGCTCTGCCACATCGGTGACTCGCGGGCCTACCTGCTGCGCGGCGCGGAGTTCGTCCAGGTGACGCACGACCACACCCTGGTCCAGTCCTTGGTAGACGAGGGCAAGATCAGCGAAGACGACGTGGCAACTCACCCGCACCGGTCGCTGCTGCTGCGCGCCCTCGACGGGCGAACCGTCGCCGAGCCCGACCTGAACACGATCGAGACGCTTCCGGGGGACCGCTTCCTGCTCTGCTCCGACGGGCTGTCCGGAGTGGTGACCGAGCAGACGCTGCGCCAGACCCTGCATTCAGTCAGGGACCCGGACAAGGCGGCGCTGCAACTGGTCGAACTCGCGATCAGGGGCGGTGGCCCGGACAACATCACCTGCATCGTCGCGGACGTCATGGACACCCAGGCAAGCCCGTTGCCGCCAACCCGGACCCCGGTGCTGGCTGGCGCTGCGGCAAACGGCGCACCAGCGCCCACGCGACAGAGCTCCCCGGCCACCAGGGCCATGCGGCTGACCAGGACTGCGCCGCAGCCGACGGTGCCTGACGAACCGGCCACCGGCATCTGGCCGAGCGGTTACCAGGACGGCTACACCGGGACCTTCGAGGCGTCCAACCTCGGTACCAACGGCTTCGGCAGCCACGCCACGCCAGGGCCGGACACGGCGAGCTTCGAGCGGACCGGCTTCGACGGGCCGGGCACCGCCGCCGACGAGGACGCCGATCGCGGCGGCCGGCGGGCCGGCCTGCACGCCCGGCACCGCCGCGATGCGGGCGACGGAGACGACGGTAACGACGACGACGCCTACGCCCGGCGCGGCAAGCGCCGCTGGCCGATCGTGAAGATGGCGCTCGTCCTGCTCGTGCTGCTGCTGGGTGGCGGTGCGTACGGCGCCTGGTGGTACAACCAGCAGCAGATCTTCGTCGGCCAGCAGAACGGGTTCGTGGCCATCTTCCGCGGCACTAACCAGAGCATCGCCGGCATCAGCCTCTCCTCCCTGGCGAGCCGCTCGGCGCTGCCGGTCAGCGAGCTTGGCACCAGTGACCAGGCCGCGATCGCCCAGACCATCTCCAAGAGCAACCTCGGCGACGCGCAGGCGCTGATCGCTACCCTGCAGGCCCAGGCCAGCCAGTGCCACCAGAAGTGGGCGGCGCTCGTCAACTGGCAGTCGGCGGAGGTTCGGTACCAGCAGGCGGTCGCCGCCGCGCGCAGGGCGAAGTCCAAGGTCGCTCCGAAGGGCAACCCCGGCCAGATGCCCCCGACGCCGGACATGGCCGACTGCGCGCCAGCCGCTGAGTACGGCATCACGTCAGGCCTGCCCGGCCAGGCGAGCGCGACTCCGCCACCTCCACCGCCAGCGCCCACGCCAACGGCCTCGGTCAGGGCAACCACCAAGGCGACGGCCAAGCCGTCCGGGACGCCGAGGTCTACCGCGTGAGCAGCCTCACCATGCCTTCACCGGCGCTGGGCAGCGAGCCGCCGGAGGAGGTTCCTGCCAGCCGCCGGTCAACCGAGCTGCTGATGCTCCTTTTCGCGTTCGGCCTCGTCGCGTTCGCCTGGGCGACCGCTGCATTCAGCCTCAAGGGCCAGCACCTGTCGACCTTCCTCGAGTACATCATCGCGTACTGCGCGATCGTCGTCGGCGCCCATCTCGCGGTGCGCAGGTGGGCCAGGCACGCCGACCCGCTGCTGCTCCCGATCGCGACCGTGCTCAACGGGCTCGGCCTGGTGATGATCTACCGGCTCAACCAGGTGGGCCGCCACGGCAACCTGGGCCCGACAGACATCCACGGCAATCTCATCCCCATCTCGACGCTCAGCTCATCCGCCACAGTCACGCAGCTCATCTACACGATCCTCGGTATCGGCGTCTTCGTGGCATTCCTCGCCTTCGTCAAGGACATCCGGGTCTTCCAGCCCTACACCTACCTGCTCGGCCTGGCCGGCATGTTCCTGATCGGGCTTCCCGCGCTGCTGCCCAGTTCCATCAGCGGGGTGGCGGGAACGGGCGCCAAGATCCAGATCAGCCTCGGCGGGTTCTCCGTGCAGCCGGAGGAGTTCGGCAAGCTGCTGCTCGCCGCCTCGTTCGCCAGCTACCTGGTGGTCAACGGCAGGAAGCTGTCCCTGCTCACCGAGAAGTGGCTTTTCCTGCGGCTGCCACGGCGCCGGGACCTCGCCCCGATTGTCGTGGTCTGGGCCCTGGCCATGCTGCTGCTGATCTTCGAGAGCGACATCGGCACCAGCGCGGTGTTCATGGGCCTGTTCGTGGCGATGCTCTATATCGCGACCTCGCGCGGCTCGTGGGTGGTCATCGGTTTCGGCATGTTCCTCGTCGGCGCGATCGCGGCGGCCACGCTCGTTTCCCACGTGGGCACCCGGTTCAGCGTCTGGCTGCACCCGTTCTCCGCGGCGAACCTCCTCCCACCCGGTCTCCAGCCCTCCTACCAGACCGCCCAGGGCCTGTACGGGATGGCCAACGGCGGTCTGCTCGGCCGCGGCATTGGTGGCGGGCAGCCGTGGTGGACCCCGCTGGTGCAGAGTGACTTCATCTTCACCGCGTTCGGCGAGGAAATCGGTCTCGCCGGCGTGATGGCGCTGCTACTGCTCTACGGCCTGTTCGTGCAGCGCGGCCTGCGCACCGCGACCCTCGTCAAGGACGACTACTCCAAGCTGCTGGTGAGCGGGCTGTCCTTCATGTTCGCGCTGCAGATCTTCGTGATCGTCGGCGGTGTGACCAACCTGATCCCGCTGACCGGCATCACCACTCCGTTCCTCTCCCAGGGCGGCTCAAGCATGGTAGCCAGCTGGCTGCTCGTCGCCGTGATCGTACGGGCGAGTGACGCTGCGCGCAGACCAGCGCCGCGGCCGATCCAGGACGAGGGGATGACACAGGTGGTGGCGCTGCGGTGAACCAGATGAACCGGCCCATCAAGCGGATCTCCATCGCCGTGCTCGTGTTGTTCGTCGTCCTGCTCGTGAACGTGAATTACCTGCAGGCCGTGCAGGCGCCGAGCCTGGCGAACAAGCCGCTCAACGACCGCGCGCAGTTCGAGCAGAACCAGGTGCAGCGGGGCAACATCGTCACCTCGGACAACGTCGTGATCGCGACGAGCAAGCCGTCCAACGGCCAGTTCAAGTACCAGCGCAGCTACCCCTTCGGCGCGGTGTACGCGCCGGTGACTGGGTTCGACAGCGTGTTCACCCCGACCGAGGCGCCCAACTACGCCACCGGCGTGGAACGGGCGGAATACCCGCTGCTCAACGGCAACGGATCGCAGCTCGCGTTCCGCAACTTCATCGACATGATCACCAACAAGCCGCAGCAGGGCGCCACCGTCCAGGTGACCATCAACTCCAAGGCGCAGCAGGCCGCCTACCAGCAGCTGGCGGCGCAGCTCGCGGGCAAGACCTTCAACGGTCACCAGGAAGTCGGCGGCGTGGTGGCGCTCAACCCGTCGACGGGCGCCATCCTGGCGATGGCGTCCTACCCGAGCTTCAACCCGGACGTGCTCGCCGTGCACAGCACCCAGACCGCCGGCACGCTCTACCAGCAGCTCTCCACCGAGAACCCGAGCCCGCTGATCAACAACGCGACCCAGACCACCCTGCCGCCCGGATCGTCCTTCAAGATCGTCACGAGCTCCGCCTGGTACGCGCAAGACGTCACGCGGAACACGACCACCCTGGTCTCCTCACCGCAGCCGCTCCCGCTGCCGAACGGCAATACGCTCAACAATGACGGCGGCGAGCAGTGCGGCAACGGGTCTGGCCTGACCCCGGTACTCCAGGCGTTCGCCCAGTCCTGCAACACGCCGTTCGCCAAGATCGGCATGCAGATCGGCGGCAGCACGATCGGGTCGATGGCCAGCAAGTTCGGCTTCGACAACGCGTCCTTCTTCGACATCCCCGGCGTCGCCGCGGCACCGAGTAACTTCACCGCGGAGGAAGACCCGTCGTTCACCGCGCTCGACGCGATCGGGCAGCATGACACCACGGAGACCCCGCTGCAGGAGGCGATGATCGCCGCGACCGTCGCAAACGGCGGCGTGATGATGAAGCCGTACCTCATCCAGCAGGTGACCTCTTCCGACTTGGCCACCTTGTCCCAGACCTCGCCGCAGCAGCTGGGCACGCCGATCTCGCCGACCATCGACAACTACGAGAAGCAGATGATGCTCGCGGTGGTGCAGCAGCCTTACGGCACCGCCGCCGCGTACGACTCGGCCGCGGAGGGCGGCCTGAAGATCGCCGGCAAGACCGGGACCGCGCAGACCGGCGTCAACCCGACGTCGGACGCTGTCTTCACTGCATTTGCGCCATTTGACAACCCGAAGATCGCCGTAGGCGTCATGATTCAAGGCGGGGGCTACGGTGCGTCTGCGGCTGCGCCGATTGCAGTCGCGGTCATCAAGGCCTATCTGGCATCGCAGGGGATCGCCTCGTGACCGAGTTCGTTCTTGAAGGGCGCTACGCGGGGATCGCGCTTATCGCCACAGGCGGCATGGGCGAGGTCTGGCGCGGGGTCGACATGCGCCTCAACCGGCCCATCGCGATCAAGATGCTGTCCGCGATCCACGCGGACGACCAGCAGTTCCGCGCCCGGTTCCGGGCCGAGGCGCAGTACGCCTCGTCGCTGTCGCACCGCGGGATCACCAAGGTCTTCGACTACGGCGAACACAGCCCGCTCGGCGGCCCGTACCTGATCATGGAGCTGGTGGACGGCCAGCCGCTGTCGGAGATTCTTGAGCGGTACCACCGGCTCGACCCCTATGTCGTGCTCGACATCATCGCCCAGGCGGCTCGCGCTCTGGACACCGCGCACCAGGCGGGCATCGTGCACCGCGACATCAAGCCGGGCAACCTGCTCATCATGGCCGACGGCACGACGAAGATCACCGATTTCGGCATCGCGAAGGCGAGCTCGATCCAGGCGCTCAACCTGACCGCCACCGGCATCGTGATGGGCACCGCCCTGTACGTGTCCCCCGAGCAGGCGACCGGATCGCCGCTGACCGGGGCATCCGACGTGTACTCGCTCGGCGTGGTCGCCTACGAGTGCCTGGCGGGCGAGCCGCCGTTCATGGCGGACCAGCCGCTGGCAATCGCGATCATGCACAAGCACGAGCCGGTCCCGCCACTGCCGCCCGACGTGCCCCGCCAGATCGCTGACCTGGTGTACGCCATGCTCGCCAAGACCCCCGACGGCCGGCCGGAGTCAGCCATGCACGTGGCGGACCGCGCTGAAGTCATCCGCGACGCGCGCCAGCAGTCGGGTCTCTCGGGCCCGGTCACCGCGAGCCTCCCGGTAGTCCCGAACTTTCCCACCACGGTGGATCACTACTACCAAGAACCCGATGCCGAACGGTCCCGTGGCTACGGCCGCAACCGCCGCACGCTATGGCTGGCCGGCGGCGGCGTCGCGGTGTGCGCGATCATCGCGGTCATCGCCGTGCTGCTGTCCAGCGGGGGTCCCACGGGTGCCGTCACCACCGGCTCGTCGAGCTCCCCGGGCGCAGCGACCCTGGCGGCCAGACCGCCAGCGACGTCCGCAACCGCTACTGTGACCGTAACTCCGGTCAGTAACAACGTTCCAGGCACTAATGTAGGGACGGGGACGCATACGTCCACCGCGACCGGATCGGCAAGCCCGACGACCAGCGGCCGGCAGTCTGCGACCCCGACGCATGACCCGTCGCCAACGAGCACATCCCCCTCGACGGCGACAAGCAGCAGTTCGGCGCCTACCGGTGGGCCGCCGACAAGCAGCGCACCTGTGCAGACGCCAACTGGCAGCCCGTCCACATCGACTCCAACTTCGCCGACGCCGACGCCGACGACGCCGACGACGAATGCGACGCCGGTGACGGCGGCTGAGGCCGGAAGCACACAGGGATGACACTTTCGATGCAGGGTGGTTTGGAAGAGTGCGAGACATGACACAGCCCCGGCTGCTCGGTGATAGATACGAGCTAGAAGGCGTAGTTGGGCGGGGCGGCATGGCGGAGGTGTACCGCGCCCGCGATCTCCGGCTCGACCGGACGGTGGCGATCAAGACCCTCCGCACCGATCTCGCCCGGGACCAGACCTTCCAGGCGCGGTTCCGCCGCGAGGCGCAGTCCGCGGCGTCGCTGAACAACCCGTCGATCGTCGCCGTGTACGACACCGGCGAGGACATGTCCAGCGGGGTGCCCGTCCCGTTCATCGTGATGGAGTTCGTGGACGGCCGGACCGTTCGCGACTTGCTGATCGAAGGCCACCGGCTGCTGCCGGAGCGCATCCTGGAGATCATCTCCGGCGTGCTGCGGGCTCTCGAGTACAGCCACCAGGCCGGCATCGTGCACCGGGACATCAAGCCAGGCAACGTGATGGTCACCCGCAACGGCGACGTCAAGGTGATGGACTTCGGCATCGCGCGGGCGATGAGCGACGCGCAGGCCACCATGACGCAGACCGCGCAGGTGATCGGCACCGCCCAGTACCTGTCGCCCGAGCAGGCGCGGGGCGAGCGGGTTGACTCGCGGTCCGACCTGTACTCCACCGGCTGCCTCATGTACGAGCTGCTCACCGGCCGTCCGCCGTTCACCGGCGACTCGCCGGTGGCGATCGCCTACCAGCACGTGCGGGAGAACCCGATCCCGCCGTCGCGGGTGAACCCGGACGTCCCGCCGTGGGGCGACGCGATCGTGCTCAAGGCGATGGCCAAGTCACCGAACGAGCGCTACCAGACCGCCGCTGAGATGCAGGCCGACATCCAGCGCGCCGCCTCCGGCATGCAGGTGGCCGCGGTTCCCCCGCCGCCCACCCGCGCCGAGTACTACGACTACCCGCGCACCCAGCGGATGGGCCCGCAGACGATGATGGGCGCCGCCCCGACCACCGTCAGCCCATACCAGCAGGGCTACGGCCAGACCGGCTACCAGCCGGAGTACGGGGGCGGCGGGTACGACGGCTACGACAACGGTGAGCTCGACCGCCGTGGCGGCCGCAAGTGGCTGCCGTGGGTCATCTCCGGCCTGGTGGTCGTCGCCGCAATCGTCGTGGCGGTCATCATGCTGCACGGCAACAGCGGCAACACGTTCGTCCCGCAGGTAGACGGCCTTCCGCAAGGACAGGCGATCACATTGATCGACAATGCCGGGCTGAAGGCGGACGTGGTCCCGCAGGCCGATCCCGGTGTGAACTCGGGCACCGTAATCAGAACGAACCCGCCCAACGGCAACAGCATCGGCAAGAACCAGACCGTCATTCTCTATGTTTCTTCCGGTGCCACTAAGATCCTGCTGCCCAACGTCGTACAGCAGCAGGCGACCGCGGCGCAGAACCAGCTCGGCAAGGACGGCTTCACCAACATCAGCCAGGCGGCGGATCCGACATCGCAGCTGCCGGCGGGCGAAGTGACTCGCATGATGCCCCAGCCCGGTACCCAGTACGCCGCGAACACGCCGATCACGCTGTACGTTTCCGGCGGCGCGAAGGCGATCCCCAACGTCCAGAACGACACCGCCACCCAGGCAGAGCAGACCCTGCAGGCCTACGGATTCACCAACGTGAAGGAGAGCATCACTCCGGCCTCGAATGCAGCAGGTTTCTTCCAGCCGAACACCGTCTGGTCGCAGACACCGCAGGCTGGCACGGTCGTGCCCACGACGCAGCAGATCGTCATCTTCATCCAGCCGCCGAACACGGCGAGCCCAACGGCCACGCCCACAGGCACGCCCACTGGCACGCCAACGGGAACCCCGACGGGCACGCCAACGGGGACCCCGACCGGGACTCCGACAGGCACCGCCACCGGCACCCCGCCGCCGAACGGGGGACCCACTCCCGGCGCTGCTGCGGCTGTACCTGACGTCAAGCCGTAGCAGCGTCCGCACTGAAGGCCAGCCGGGTTCCGGACTGGCCTTCAGGAAATGTGGAGGTTGTCCGGACTCCAGACCGGCCGCGGTGCACTACGCTTACCCCCGAAGCAGACGCTAGTGCTGGCCCGGGGAGCTCCCCTCGGAGCCCCGCAGTCCCGAGCAGGAGGTGCGCGGTGCCAAAGTCCCGCGTCAGGAAGAAGCCGGTCTACACGCCGCCGCCGACGAAGTCATCCAAGCATGCGGTGAGCCCGGTATGGCTGGCACCGACGATGGTCGCCTGCTTCGTGATCGGGCTCGTCTGGATCTCGCTGTACTACGTGACTCAGGCGGACATGCCCGTGCTGAGTAGTCTTAGCGGCTGGAACCTGGTCTTCGGTTTCGGCCTGATCGTCGCCGGTGTGATCCTCGCCACCAAGTGGCGCTAGTTCGTCTCCGCAAGCCGACCGCGACCTAGGTTCAGCACTGCCTCAAAGATATGTGAATCGATTTACCATAGATCGACTTGCATGTAAGAGAGTCAGAAACCAGCTGGCAGCATCGAGGACAAGTCGTTTGTCTTGATGGCGGCGGCGACGGCTAGGGCAACGGCTACCACGATGGTGGCGCCTACCTGGAAGGCGATCCGGTTCTTGCGGGGTGCGTAGGCGTAGGCCGCGGTGATCAGGGCGCCGACGATGAGACCGCCGACGTGGTCTTGCCACGCGATCGTGGACCGGTACAGGAAGCTGAACACCAGGTTGATGACGATCAGCAGCACGATCCCGCGGGTGTCGAGGCGCAGCCGTCTCGACACCACGAACCAGGCGCCGAACAGCCCGAAGATCGCACCGGAGGCACCCGCGGCTAGGCCGTACGGCTGCATGTAGTAGTAGAGTACGGAGCCGCCGACCGCGCTGAGCAGGTAGACGGAGAGGAACCGCCACCGCCCGAGCAGTCGCTCGAGCTCCGGGCCCACCACGATCAGCGCCCACATGTTGAACGCGATGTCAAGGAAGCCGAGCCCGCCGAGTGAAGTCCCCGGCGACGTGAAGGCGGACGTGAGCAGGCGGTACCACTGCCCGCCCGCCACGCCCGACTGAATGCCGCCACCGCCCAGGATGTTAGCGGGCATGCCGAGCATGCTCCACGCGTAGAGCACGTTCGGCCGGGCGATCTCAACGAGGAACACCAGCACGTTGATGGCGACCAGAGTCCAGGTCACCGCGGCAGAACGAGTCGGCCTGCCGCCGAAGACAGTCCTCGGCGCTCTCGCGCCCTGGCTGGCGCCGCGCACGCAGTCAACGCACTGCTGCCCGACCGCCGCCTGCCGCAGGCAGTCTGGGCAGGCATGACGACCGCACCGGACGCAGGAGACCCATGTCTCCCGGTCTGGGTGCCGGTAGCAGCTAGGCGGGGTGTCGGGCGCGGCGGGCCCGGCCTGGTCCGGAGCGGTCATGGGGGGGTTACCGTCGCCTAGTCGCGCTGGATGGTGACCGACTCGAGCACGACGTCTGTCACCGGGCGGTCGCCTGGCTTCGTCTGCGCGCGGCTGATCTTGTCCACTACGTCTGCGCCGCCGACGACCTCGCCGAAGATCGTGTGCTTGCCGGTGAGCCACGGCGTGGGCCCGACGGTGATGAAGAACTGAGAGCCGTTGGTGCCGGGGCCCGCATTCGCCATCGCCAGCAGGTATGGCTTGTCGAACCGCAGGTCCGGGTGGATCTCGTCGGCGAACTTGTATCCCGGGCCGCCGGTGCCGGTGCCGAGCGGGTCACCGCCTTGAATCATGAAGCCCGCGATCACCCGGTGGAAGATGGTGCCGTCGTACAGCTTCTCCTTGGACTTCGCCCGCGTCCGCGGGTCGGTCCACTCACGGCCGCCTTCGGCGAGTTCGACGAAGTTCCGCACGGTCTTCGGCGCTTGATCAGGGAACAGCCGGACAGTGACCGTCCCCTGCGTCGTCGTCAGCGTCGCGGTCAGCGCTTCGGTCATTAGATGACTCCGGATCTCTTGTTTGGTCCTGTCTTGTTTCACCGTACCGGTTCCGTCCGCATGGCACCGGGTCCCGGGTGCGATGGTTGAACAGCGCGGCTGAGGGAACTTTGTGGTGACGAGAGGTGCAGATGAGGGGGTAAATCGTGTTCTTCTCAAGTACAGGCAACGCCGACCTTGATACCAGTGATACCAACGGCGCAGCCAACGGATACAACTCGGCCGCGGCAAAGAACGCCGCGGTCGCCGCACGCAACGCCGCGGCGGCCGCACAGGCCGCGGCGCAGAATGCGGCGGTCGCCGCCACGAGCGCGGCGCAGAGCGCGGGCACCGCGTCCCAGACGGCGGTGATCAGCGCCCGCAAGTGGGCAGCGCCACAACTGGAAAGCGTCGCCGACTACTGCACGACCACGCTCGCGCCGATGCTCGACGCGGCGCTGCGATCCACTGCAACGAGGATCAAGCCGATCGAGGAGCCGCCCAAGAGGAGACTGCCGCAGGCGCTCACCTGGTCCCTGCTCGGCGCAGCAGTGCTCGCGGCGCTCGGGGCCGCGGCTGCGCTCGTCCGGTACCGGTACCAGACCGCAATGGCCACGGACACCGAAGCTGACACGATGACCGCGCCAGCCACTGGCACGGACGACACCATGCAGCGGGCTCCTGGCGAATCCGCGACGACGAGCAGCGAAACATCGGTGAACGGCCGGGTTTCAGCTACCGGATGGTGATAGCGAGCCGCAGGGTGATCGCTTGACACCGTGCGGATGCACGTTCATTTTTGAATACGGGGCGTGCAGGTCCCACTCCGTGGAGGAACGCTGTGGCAGGGTGGGACGAGCAGATCGCACGGCTGGAAGCCCAGTTTCCCGGGTGGCACATCTGGCGTAGCAACGCCGGGCGCTGGTGGGCCACCCGGACGGGCGCGGTACTGGGACGCGCCGACCTCGCGACCGGTCGCGTGATGACAGTAGACGCGGACGACGAGGGCACACTGCGGGAACAGCTCTCCGGCCAGACCACAATCGAGCGCGAGCTCAAAGGCTAGTCTCGCCCGAATCTTCGCTTTGCTCTTCCTGAAGACTGCGTTAACCGTTCCTGAAGAGCGCATCGGATACGTTCGATGAGTCAGCGGCAAATTATCGACGGTATATCGCGCCACTAAATGCGCATTTCCTATTGCGGAGTGTAAACCGTGAGTGACCGGGACACACGGGCAACCGGGGCAACCAGGTGGCTCGTATGGACCGCGGCGGCCTGTATCACAGTTTCGCTTCTGGTGATGATCCTTGCCTCCGTCGCCGGTCCGTCGATCACCGTTCCGGCGATGCCGCATGCCCCGGACGGGGCGCCGCCTTGGTGGGTTTCGCTCAACCTGTCGCAGCCCTGGGTGCTCTTCACCATGTGGGCGACTGCGCTCATCGCCGCCGTTGGCGTAGGCGCGGGCTTGCTCGCGGTCTACCGGGGCGCCCGGGTGCCAGTACGGCCGCTACTGGTGATTTCGTTCATCGTCATCGCGATCTTCGTCTTCCTGCCGGCCGCCGGCAGCACTGACACGGCGTCCTACGCCATCGACGGCAACATGGCCGCGATGCACTACAGCCCGTACGTTTATACGCCGGCCCAGATGGTCAGCCTGGGCGACAAGCTCGCGGTCGGCAGCCCTCCCACCTGGCAGCATTCGCTGTCCGACTACGGTCCGGTGGCCACGGCCGAGGAATACCTGTCGGCCAGGCTCGGCGGCACCTCGATGGCGTTGATCACGTTCTGGCTCAAGCTGTGGGTCGGGCTGGCATTCGGCGCGGTCGTGCTGCTGCTCGACCGGTTGCTGCGCAACGACCAGGCAATGCGGCTGCGCGCCCACCTGCTCTGGTCGCTGAACCCGCTGCTGCTGTGGGAGATCGTGGCGAGCGGGCACATCGACGGTCTTGCGGTCGCCTTCGGCCTCGGCGGCCTCGCGACGCTCCGCCTCACCAGGACCGGGGGTCAGCCGGCGCTGGCCCGCTGTGCCGCGGCCGGAGCGCTGCTCGGGGTAGCCGCCGCAATCAAGTCGCCGTTCGCGCTCTTTCTCGTCGGCGCGCTCTGGGCGGTACGCCGTTCCCCGACGCGGATCGCGAGCGTGCTCGCGGGCTGGGCGGCATTCGTCGGCATTGTGTACGCGATCGCGGGCGGACCAGCGGTACATGTGCTGTTCCAGCGCGGCAACCAGATCACCTGGGACAACCTGTACCAGCTGATGTACCGTCCATTCGGGCTGGCCGGCCCGTTCGGCGCGGACTACGTGCCCGGCTGGGTGTTCCCGCTTGCCCTGGCGCTGTTCCTCGCCGTCGCCATCGCCGCGTTCTTCCGGCTGCCGGACCGGGTACCCGGGCTGCCCGCGGTCACCCCGGCGCTGGCGCTGAGCCTGGCGTGGATCTTCTTCTGGCCGTTCCAGCGTCCCTGGTACGACGTGATGATCATCGCGCTGCTCGCGCTCTACCCCGCGGCACGGCTGGACATCCTGGTCCTCGCCCGGCTCTGCTTCGGCGCCCTCACCTATATGGAATCGGCCAGCGTGTCGCACTATGCGTGGTTCCAGAGCGTGCAGCTCTTCGAGGGAGAGTGGATCACCTCGAGCGTGCGTTTCCTCACCGCCGCCGCGCTGATCTGGATGTGCGTGACCGGCCGTTGGGGCAGCAGACCCGGCCAGCCGTCGGCCGGAGTCCCCCCAACCACCGGTCTTGCAGCCGCTCGCGTAACGCAGCCGGCCAACTGAGCCGGACGCTGTGCCACTCCGTTTCTATGAGCATGGAGCGGAATGCCTGGCGGCTGGGGGGTTACCGGGTCACCGAGATGCCGCGCCGTGCGGATGAGCACTCGGCCAGCGATGGCCGCGAACGCACGGTGCCCGATCCCGGCCGGGCGCAGCGAACCGCCGCCCTCATGGCGGCTTATCACGCGGGACTTGCCGGGGCCGCCGAGGTGGCCGGGCAGGTCGGGGCAGCGAACGGAATGGTCGCCTTCGGATGGGTGCGCACCGCACCGGGGCACCCGGTGCGGGTCATCGTGGCCGGGGACGCGCTGACGGGGAGCCCGGACACGGCGGGCGGTGAGGTCCTGCTCGCACTGCCAAGCGGTGCGCGGGGCGCGGCCCTCGCTCCCGCCGAGATCGACGGCCTGCTGGCCCGGCTGGGGTGCTGGCGAGAGGTCGCCGGGATCAGCGACGGGCTGCGCGATGCCTTCGGTTACGACGCGGCCGGGCTCGACGGTGCCGACGGAGGGCGGGACACGCGGCCGGGCATGCTCTCGCTTGACGAGGCTCTGCTCGGAACCTGGACCCGGCCGTTCGGCTGGATGGTGATCGCCGAGCCGCTCACGGCGGCGCACCTGCGGGCGCTGGCCGCGGAAGCAGGGCTCCGGCAGCGGCTTGCCGAGGGATCAGCGGACCGGTTTCCTGAGCGTGCCAGCCTGGCGCGTCGGCTGCAGTGGCGGCACGCGGAGCTAGAGCGCGGCATCTCCAGAGGGTTCTGGCGGATCAGCGTCGCGGCGGGCGGCGCCGACGAGGCCAGTGCCGCGAGGGTCGCCGGGTTGCTATGCGCGTCGGCGGATCTCGGCGGGCTGCCCTATGCTCTGAGCCCCGGACCGGCTTCCGGCCCCCGCTCGCCACTTGCCGCGCGGTCGGCCGAGCCGGGCGGCGACGGAACCCCCGCTTCGCCTTTCTACGGCTCGACAGAACTGCTCGCCGCGCTTATCCGGCCACCAGACTCGGAGGTGCCGGGGATTCGCTTCACGCTGCGCCCGGAGTTCGATGTCACGCCGGAATGTCAAGACGGCGTCCCGGTCGGCGTCGTCCTGGACAGGAATCTCATGCCCGCCGGTTCCTTCACCGTGCCGGCCGAGTCACTGAACCGGCACGTGCTCGTCTGCGGTGCGACCGGCGCAGGCAAATCGCAGACGGTGCGGTCGCTGCTCGGGGCGGCCACGGCCCGCGGCATTCCGTGGCTCGTGATCGAGCCGGCCAAGGCCGAGTACCGGCTGATGGCCGTCCGGCTGCCTGGCACCAAGGTGATCAGGATCAGGCCGGGTGAGCCTGACGCGATCGCGGCCGGGCTCAACCCGCTTGAGCCGGCCGTCGATGCCAGCGGATTCCGGTTCCCGCTGCAGACGCATGCGGATCTCACCAAGGCCCTGTTCATCGCTGCCTTCCAGGCCGAAGACCCGTTTCCGCAGGTACTCAGCGCGGCGCTCGGCCGGGTATACGAGGAGGCGGGCTGGGACCTGGCGCTCGGTGAGCCAGTGCAGGCCGAGGCCGGCTTCCCGTCCCTCACGGACTTGCAGCGGGCTGCGGAGCGGGTGGTGAGCGAGATCGGCTACAGCCAGCGGGTGACGGACGACGTGCTGGGCTTCATCCGAGTCAGGCTCGCCAGCCTCAGGCACGGCACGACGGGCCGCTTCCTCGACGGCGGCCACCCGCTCGACTTCGCCGCCGTCCTGCGCGAGAACGTTGTGCTCGAGATCGAAGACGTCGGTGACGACGGGGACAAGGCTTTCCTCATGGGCGCCGTGCTCATCCGTCTTGCCGAGCACCTGCGCCTGACCCACCGGACGGTTTCCGGCCTGCGCCACCTGACCGTCATAGAAGAAGCGCACCGCCTGCTGCGCGGTTCCGGACCCGCCGGGCGAGTGGCGAGCGGGGATGCGGCAGCCCACGCGGTCGAAATGTTCGCCGGTCTGCTCGCCGAGATCCGCGCCTACGGCGAGGGGCTGATCATAGCCGAGCAGATTCCGGCCAGACTGCTCCCCGAGGCGATCAAGAACACCGCCGTTAAGATCGTGCACCGCCTGCCGGCCGCCGATGACCGGGAGGCGGTCGGCGCGACGATGAACGCGACGCCGGCACAGTCCAGGTACCTGGTCACCCTGCCGCCCGGCCAGGCCGCGGTCTTCTCCGACGGAATGGACTTCCCCGTCCTCGTGAAGATCGACGACGGTACCGAACGCGAGCGCGTCTCGGCCATATCGGCCGCCGATGCCCGGTCGGTGGTGCGCCCGCGCTCGGCCGCCTGCGGCAGCCTGTGCCTTGCCCGTCCCTGTACGCTGCGCGACCTGCGCACCGCCAGGCGTGTCCTCGACGACATGCCCTGGGTCTTCGCCTGGGCGGAGCTGTCCGTACACGCCCACCTCACCGGCTGGCCCGCGCCGGTGCCTAAGCCGGAGGTCCTCGCGCGATTCGCGGCCCTGCCCGCGCGGGTAACCCAGTGCGGGCTGTCGCACGCAGTTGAGGCGGCGGCAGCTGCCCGGCCCGCGATCAATCGCCCGGCCGCCCTGTCCGTCCACATCACCGCCGCACTCACTGCGCGGACCGAGCGCGGCGAATGGTTCTGCCAACTCGACGAGCCCGAGTGGCTGCAGCCCGGGCCGGCAGCCGTCACGACGGGGTTCGGGCCCGCCGTGCTTGCCAGCTTCATCGACTGTGACTGGCCCGGAACTGTGGAACCGGAACTATTCGGACGAACGTCCAATGGGTACATCGATGTCAGCGTCGCATCGCGGGAGTGAGGGAGCTGCTGCGCATGGCCCGGTTCCACCATGGCGAAACCCCGGTCGCGCGGGCGCACATCCTCCTCGGTCCCGCGGTTCTTGTCTCCGCCCTGGTTGGCACGGCCGCGCTGAGCGTGATAGCGAGCAGCCATGTCACGCCGCAGCCGGCCGCACGCACCACAGGCGCCGTGACCACTGCAAAGGCATCCGCGACGAGGACATCCGCCGCCAAGACACCCGGCTGGCGGATCGTCGCGTCGTTTCCCGCGGTGGGCGGTATCCCGGTGAGTGGCACCCTCGCCGCGAACTCGGCTGCTGATGCCTGGTCGGTGCTGACCGGCCCGAAGTTCGCCGCCGTGTACCGCTGGACCGGCAAGGCATGGGCGAAAGTGCCGCTGAACAGCAAGGTCACCCCCTATGTGCGGTCAGCCGTCGCGTTCGCCGGCGACTCGGCCAGCGATTTCTGGCTGTTCAGCTTCTACCGGAGGACCGAGGCGGTGCACTGGACAGGCAACGCGTGGCGGATCTCCGCCATCCCTTCGTGGGTGCTGCCGAAGGGAGCACGCGGTGCGGACGCGGCCGTGTTCGGCCCGGACGACGTCTGGGTGTTCAGTCTTGGCGCGGGCGCCTATGCCGCACATGACAACGGCCACGGCTGGGCGAAGGTGAAACTGACCGGGGCCGTCAGCGAGGTGGGCGCGGTCGCCGCGAACGACATCTGGGCGCTCGCCGGGAAGGTCGCACTGCACTGGAACGGCCGTGCCTGGGCGGCGATCAAGATCCCGTCCGCCGCGGGCAAGCCCCCGGAGAGTTTCGGTTACCTATCCGCCACCGGACCGAAGAGCGCCTGGGTATGGCGTACGCTGCTGCTCCCCGGCACTCGCAGCGTGGCCGAGATCCTGCACTGGAACGGCACGAATTGGCAGCCGACCGCGGCCACTCCGGCCGACATCATTTACTCAGCCGTCGCTGACGGGGCCGGCGGCCTGTGGGCGACGGGCCTCGACATCAACCCCGGCGGCTTCGCCAACTTCTATCACCTGACCGGCAGCCGCTGGACACAGGCGGGCAACCCAGCTGGCGTGTGGAACCACGCTCCGGAATACCTGACCTGGATCCCGGGCACCCGCTCGCTATGGGGCGTTGCCAACGGTGTCACCGCCAAGGGCCTGGACACCGTAATCCTGAAGTACGGGGCATAAACCCGGCCTCTTACGCGCCGAAAACCTGCTCAAGGTACGCGTTGGCGAAGCGGCGCGCCGGGTCCATCTCGTCGCGGACCCGCAGGAAGTCGGCGAACCGAGGGTAGACCTGCCGGAGGTAGCCTGCGTCCCGGGTGTGCATCTTGCCCCAGTGCGGGCGGCCGCCCGCCGCGGTCGCGATCGACTCAAAGAGCCGGAAGTACTCCGCATACGGCAGGCCGGCATACTGGTGGATGGCCACATAGGCGCTTTCCCGGGCGTAGCTGGTAGACAGCCAGACGTCGTCGCGGGCGGCGACCCGGACCTCGACAGGAAACATCACCGGGTCGGCGAGCCGCGCCACCCCGGCCCGGAGTTCGGCAAGCACGCTGAGCACGTTCTCCCTCGGCACCGCGTACTCCGACTCAACGAACCGGACCCGGCGCGGGGTCACGAACACCTCGTGCGAGGGAGCGGAGTACCGCCGCTTGGACAGTGTCGCGGCGGCAAGCCTGTTGAGCGGCTTGATAAGCCGCGGCGCCCCGCGGCCGGCCCGGCAGAGGGCACCGAACGCCGCGTTCTCCATCACCTCATATTCGATGAACCGCCGCCAGCCCGGCATCGGCCCTGGCGCGCCGTTCCTGCCAGCTCCCTGGATCCGGTTGTTCCGTTTCACCAGGGCGTTCTTGCCGTAGGGGAACCAGTAGAACTCGAAGTGGTCGTTGCCCGCCGCGAACTCATCGAACCGGGCGAGCACCTCCTCGAGCTTCATCGGCCGTTCGTCGGCCAGGAGGGTGAACGCGGGAACACATGCCAGCGTCACGGTCGAGAGGACGCCGAGCGCGCCCAGGCTGACCTTGGCGGCGCCGAACAGGTCGGGGTTCTTGTCAGCGGAGCAGGAGATGACCGACCCGTCGGCGAGCACAAGGTCGAGCCCCGCGACCACCGTGGCGAGCCCGCCGAGCCGGGCCCCGGTGCCATGCGTCCCGGTGGAGATCGCTCCGGAGATCGTCTGCGCGTCGATGTCGCCGAGGTTCGGCATGGCGAGCCCGAGCGTGCCGAGCCCGGCGTTGAGCTCCCGGATCGTGGTGCCAGACCGGACCGTGACAAGGCCCGACTCCAAGTCGGCGGCGACGATACCGGTCCACCCGGACAGGTCGAGAGCGGCACCCGACGTTACCGCCGCCGGGGTGAATGAGTGCCCGCTGCCGAGCGCCCGCACCGTGAGCCCGGCCTCGCCCGCCGCGAGAACCGCATCCGCGATCTCCTCGGTGCTGCGCGGCCAGTAACGTCGCGCCGGGTCCGCGCTCGCCGTCCCCGCCCAGTTCTGCCATGTCATTGTCGTATTTATCCAGTGCTACTCTTCGGCCATGTCGGGCACTATGACGGCGGCGATCAGCGGCCAGGACCGGTATGAGCGGGCGACCGCTCACCTCGACCCACCGTTCGCCGTGGTCGATCTCGCCGCGTTTGACGCCAACACGAGCGACCTGGTCCGGCGGGCCGGCGGGCTGCCCATCCGGGTGGTGAGCAAGTCGCTGCGCTGCCGGCACCTGATCGAGCGCGTCCTGGCCCGGCCAGGATACCGGGGTGTCATGTCCTACTCGCTGGCCGAGGCGCTGTGGCTTCATTCGAGTGGTACGTCCGACGACATCCTTGTCGCCTACCCCACCGCCGACCGGGCCGCGCTGCGCGCCCTCGCGACCGACGAGCAAGCGCGCAACCACATCACCGTCACCGTCGATTCGGCCGGGCACCTGGACTTCATCGACGCCATCCTCGGCGCGGGCCACCCAGACGTCCGGGTGTGCCTGGACCTCGACATGTCCTGGCGGCCGCTCCCTTACGGGCCCGTAGTGCAGGTGGGGACGTGGCGATCTCCGCTGCGCTCCCCCGCCGAGGCCGCGCTGTTCGCCGAGACGGTGCTGCGGCGGCCGGGTTTCTCCCTGGTCGGTGTGCTCGGCTACGAGGGACAGATCGCAGGTCTTGGTGACGCACCGCCCGGTAAGCCGGTGCGCGGCGCCATCGTCCGGGCGATGCAGTCCCGCTCTGCGGCGGAGCTTCGCGAACGCCGGGCGGAGACCGTCCGCCGCATCCGCAGCATTACCGCCCTTGAGTTCGTCAACGGGGGCGGCACCGGGTCGCTTGAGTCCACCTCAGCGGACAAGTCGGTCACCGAGCTCGCCGCGGGTTCTGGGCTGGTCGGCCCCACGCTCTTCGACGCCTACCGGAACTTCCGGCCCAGGCCGGCCCTGTTCTATGCCCTGCCCGTAGTCCGGCGGCCTGCTCCGTCGATCGCCACCTTGTTCAGCGGCGGCTATCTGGCCTCGGGCACCGGAACGCCGGACCGGCTGCCGAGGCCATTCCTGCCCGCCGGGCTGCGCCTGACCAAGATCGAGGGCGCCGGCGAGGTGCAGACCCCGGTGCTCGGACCCGCCGCGGACCGGCTCGCCATCGGAGACCGGGTCTGGCTGCGGCACGCCAAGGGAGGCGAACTCGCCGAGCGGCTCACCCGCTATCACCTGATCGATGCCGAGAGCGAACAGGCCCAGACCGTGCCGACTTACCGTGGTGAGGGCCAGTGCTTCGGCTGACGCGGCCGCCTATCCCGATCCCTACGCTGGCCACCAGGCCCTGACCACCGCAGGAGACAACGATGGATGAGGCCGTCGCGGCGAATACCGAGACCCAGACAGCATTGCCTGCTGCCCTCGCGGAGCCGACCGTCCCGGTGCGGGGCGGCTGGATCACGCTGCTCTTCCTCGCCAACATCGGGCTGTGGCTGGCGATCTACGCACCGCTCCAGGTGCTGCTGCCCGAACAGGTCGCCTCGCTGCACGACCACGTCGGAAAGAACGGCGTGCCGAGCGGGGCCGACGCGGTGCTGCTCTCAGTGGTCATGGGTACCGGCGCGATCGCAGGGTTGATCGCCAATCCTGTCGTCGGAGCGTTGTCCGACCGGACGACGTCATCCCGCGGCCGCCGCCATCCGTGGACGCTCGGCTGCGCCCTCGTCGCGGCGTTCGGCATCGCGGTGGTTGCCGCCTCGCCCACTGTAGCGGTGATGGCGGTGGGCTGGTTTATCGCCGAACTCGGCCTTGGCGGCATGCTCGCCACGCTTACCGCGGCGCTGCCCGACCGGGTGCCGGTAAGCCAGCGGGGCACGGTCGGCGCGCTCATCGGCATCAGCCAGATGCTCGGCACTGTGCTCGGCGCGCTGCTCGTCACCGTGATCATCACCCGGATGACAGCGGGCTACGCCGCCTGTGCGGTCCTCGTCGTCGGCCTCGCGGCGGCGTTCGCGCTGCGCACCGAAGACGAACCGCTCCCGGCTCAGTACAAGCCCGAGCACCGGCTCTCGACAGCACTGCGGCAGCTATGGGTGTCGCCGCGGTCCTACCCCGACTTCGCCTGGGGCTGGGTGACGCACTTCCTGATCAACCTGGGCAACGACCTCGGCACGCTGTACCTGCTGTACTTCCTTGCCAAGGCTGCGCACTACCACGACCCGCAGACCGGGCTGCTCATCCTGATGGCCCTGTACGCCGTGGCGCTGCTTGCCGCCGGGTCGGTGCTCGGCACCCTCTCTGACCGGTCCGGGCGGCGTAAGCCATTCGTCATCGGATCCGCCGCCGTGATGGCGACCGCTGCGGCGATACTGGCGGCATCGCCTACCTGGAACCTAGCCTTGGTCGCCGCGCCGCTGCTCGGCGCGGGGTACGGCACGTACTGGGCGGCCGGACCCGCGCTGCTGACCCAGGTGCTGCCGGCCGCGGTGAACCGGGGGAAGGACGTTGGCCTCATCAACATGGCTTACAACCTGCCTCTGGTGGTGGCACCGCTGGTTGCCGGGGTAGTACTCGGGCTGATGGGCAGCTACCCGGCGCTGTTCGCGCTGGCCGGCGTGGTGACCCTCCTGGCGGCGTGGACAGTCAGCCGAGTCCGTTCCGTGGCCTGACTTTGAGGTGACTCTCAGCCTCGACGCCTTTACCGAATCGATATCAAACGGCATACTTACCAGGAGAGACAAAAATGTGGAGGTCACCCTTTTGATGAACCGGGCCTTCCGCTCTGCACGAGGCCTCATCGGGGGGTTCACTCTCCTCCTTGTGGGCGCTCTCACCGTCGGGCTGAGCGCTTGCGGCGCTCCCGCTTATAACTACGTCGCGGACTCCAAGGCCGGGACCTACTACAAGGTGCCGTCTGGATGGCATGCGATCTCCCAGGGAGATCTGAACACCGCGCTGGTAGCGGCGGGGGCGACCTGCACTGACATCTGGTGTAGCGGATTCGACGCGAACTCGTCGCCGAAGGGGAGCAACTTCCTCGCTCCCGACATCGGCCAGCCGTTCGTGTTCGCGGAAGTCGGCAACCTGTCCTCGACGGTGCAGAATGAGCTGTCCTACAACATGCTGCGCGATTTCATGCTGCCGGTCACCTCGACTTCCCGGACGCAGGACCAGTCACAGGGCTTCCCGCTGACCAACTTCAAGTCACTGCGCGACCAGACGATCACGGGCACGCAGGGTGTGCACGGGGTGCGGGAGACGTTCCAGTACACGTTCCCCGGCGGGGTCGTTGACACTTTCGACGAAGACGTGCTGACCAACGCCGACGAGAACGTCGTTTACTTCCTCATGGTTCACTGCACCGAATCTTGTTACGCACAGAATCAGGGCAACATAAATACCGTCATGCAGTCATTTACCGTCGGGAGCCCGACATGAAGAAGGCCCAGCGGCCAGCGCAGGGACTCACCTATGAAGGCGGGCGGCCGAGAGACGAAGACATACTGACCCGCAAACCGGTACAGCTCTGGGACCGGCTCAAGTGGCTGGTTCTGCTCGCCGTCATCTGGCTGCTGCTCGTCTGGTCGCTGATGTCGGACCAGCCGCTCATGGGGTTCGTCGACGCGGCCCGGACCCAGGTCCATATGGCCTGGTGGGTCTTCATCCTGGCCGGCCTTGAAGCCCTGCATCAGCTGCACTACCTGATCAGCGAGCACTGGGCTGCCTACAACCAGTTCTGGGTGAACCGGGTGTGGGGCGGGTGGGCACGGTTCACCAATAGCAAGCTCTCGGCCTGGACGCGGTTCCGGATTACCCGGCTGATCAGCTGGCTCGTCGTCATCGCCGTCATCGCGATCATCACCGGCAAGATCATCCACTCGGCGCCGCTGCTCGCGCTGCTGCGGATCCCCGCGATTATCTGGGGCGCGATGCCGTTCGTGGTCCAGATCGTGTTCACGCTCTTCTTCGTGGTCGCCCAGTTCGGGATGCTGTTCTGGTTCCTGTCCAGGGGCGGCGTTGACGTCTACTACCCGGACGACATCAAGACCAGGTTCTCTGACGTCTGGGGCCAGGACCACGTGCTCGAGCGGGTCAAGGAGAACATCATCTTCCTTGAGAACCCGGAGGTCGTGGAGGACCGCGGCGGCTATGTGCCGGGTGGCCTGCTGCTCTGGGGTCCGCCTGGTACCGGCAAGACGCTGATGGCCGAGGCGGTGGCCGGCGAGACGGGCAAGCCGTACGTGTTCGTCGATCCGGGCGCGTTCATCAACATGTTCATGGGCGTTGGCGTGCTGAAGGTCAAGGGCCTGTTCCGCAAGCTCCGCAAGCTCTCGCTGCGCTACGGCGGCGTGATCGTCTTCTTCGACGAGGCTGACTCGCTCGGCAACCGCGGCATCGCCACCCAGGGCGCGCCCGGCCAGTCGGGCGCCGCGGCGCCGTTCAGCACGGATGGCTGCCACGGATTCTCCTACCTGTCGTCCGACATCCAGCGGCGTCTCACCCACGACGCGATGAGCTCGCAGTTCGCCGCCGACCCGGCTGACCTCGGCATCAGGCGCAGCCCCCAGATCGTCGGCGGCATGATGGGCGGCGGCATGGGCGGTGGCGGCATGGGGACGCTGCAGGCGCTGCTCACCGAGCTGTCCGGGCTGAAGAAGCCGCGCGGGTTCTTCAACCGGGTGGTCCGGCGGGCGCTCGGAATGCGGCCGAAGCCGCCGCCCCACTACCGCATCCTGGTCATGATGGCGACCAACATGCCGTCCGCGCTCGACGAGGCGCTGCTGCGGCCGGGCCGGATCGACCGCATCTACCGGGTCGGCTATCCGACAAAGGCCGGCCGGGTGCGCACCTACCAGGGCTACCTGGACAAGGTGACACACGAGCTGACACCAGAGCAGGTCGACAAGCTGGCCACCATCACCCCGTACGCGACCGGCGCCACCATCAAGGACATGGTGAACGAGGCGCTGATCATCGCGATCAGGGACGGCCGCGACGTCATCACCTACCGGGACGTGATCAAGGCCAAGCAGCTCAAGGAACTCGGCCCGCCCGAGGACGTGGAGTACATCGAGCGGGAGCGGCACGCGGTCGCGATCCATGAGGCGTGCCACGCGCTGGTGGCCTACCGGACCCGGCACCACATGGACATCGACATCGCCACCATCGAGAAGGGCAGCGGCTACCTCGGCATGGTCTCCTCCATCCCGCCGGAGGACCAGTTCACCCGGTGGCGCAGCGAGTACGAGTCGGACATCCTGGTCGCACTCGCCTCGCTGGCCGGCGAGCGGCTCTTCTTCGAGAGCGACAGCTCGTCTGGCGTCTCCGGTGACCTCGATTCCGCCACCACGGTCGCCTCCTACATGGAGGGCTACTGGGGCATGGGCAAGACCGTGACCTCGGGCTCGGCCGTCAAGCGGCTCGAGGGCAGCACGCCCGGCGGCGGCAACCGCGCCGTCGGGGCGCCCGGCGGCGGCAGCGGCGGCGGCGCGGCTGGCGGCGACGGACCGATGTGGGGACGGCTCTCGGACCGGATTGAGGAAAACCTCGGCACGCTGCTCGTCCGGGCTGAGGAGATCCTGCGGGAGAACGAGCGGTACATTCTCTCGCTGGCGCACGCCCTGGAGACGAACAAGACGCTCAGCGGGGAGGACGTAACGGCCATCTTCGAGGGCACCGAGGGCCCGCTGGTGGATGGCAGGCCGTACGCGGACGACGCGTTTATCGACCAGCTGCGCTCCTACCACCTGGCGGCCAGGCGGGCGCACCAGCAGCACAGCAAGCCGGATCTGCCGCTTCCGCTGGCGCAGCCTGCGTACGCCATCGCCTCCGGGAACGGGTTCGGCACGTTCGGCGTCAACGGGAACGGAACCGGGTCCGAGGGCGACGACGTGATCGACTTCGGCGGTTACGGGACCGGATCCGGCGGCACCGAGTCGCACGGGACCGGATCCAGCGGGACCGGGCCGGCGGGCAACGGGTCCGCGGGCAACGGGTCGGCAGGCAACGGGTCCAACGGCGGGCCGTACAGCGGGCCGACCTACGACCCGCCGGCCTACGGCCCGCAGGACGGGTCCGGTGACGGGCAACATTAAGGGTGCGCGCGCGTAACGGCGTCCGGCTAGCGGTCAACCTGGTCAACGGGTCAACGCTGGCCGGACTCGCCGTCGCGCGGATTGGCGGTGCCAGGCTCTCGCGCTGCCCGGAGGGCCTGCTGGCGGGCACCGGCTACCGGCTGCCCGTGCCGTCCGCTCCCGCCTTCACGATGGGGAACGTGATCATCACCCGCCGGGACCTCCTCGACGTCGACAGCGACCTGTTCAGGCACGAGGCCCGGCATGCCACGCAGTACGCCTGGTTCGGCGGGCTGATCATGCTCCCGCTCTACTTCACCGCGGCCGGGCTGTCCTGGCTGTTGTCCGGCGATGTCGGTTCGTGGAACGCCTTCGAGCGGGCGGCCGGGCTGGCCGACGGCGGCTACCTCAACCGTCCGCTGCGCAGCAGCTTGTCCACCTGGCCACGGTCCCGGTCGGGCACAAGGCGCACCTGGTAGATCGACCGGAACCGTTTCCCGGTCAGCAGGAGCTCGCCCGGCCCGGGCAGGGCGGCGATCCCGTTCGTAATCGCCTGCGGGTCATGCCAGTGCCGCTCGGCCACCGGGTGGGCGTCCACCGTATCGGTGACCTCCCCGGTCGCCAGGTCGATGCCGGTGAGGAAGCCGGTTCCCGCAACGTTGGCCCAGACCAGGCCGCCAGCCCAGGTGAGGTCGTTGAGCCCCAGGATCCGCTCCCCCCGGCACCGGACGTGCACGACGGCACGCGGCTCGAGCGTTTCCGGGTCCCGCCGGACCAGCTCGCCGGTCCCGTCGCTGGTCACGACCTCGGCCACGCCCTGGCCCACTACACGGCTATCTCCGGGGACCGCGCACATCCCCCAGCCCTCACGGTTGTAGCGGACTTTGTCTCGCAGCTCCATGGTGGCGGCGTCCCACCTCAGAGCGACCCGCTCGCGCCAGGTGAGCTGCCAGATGCTGTCCCCCACCCGGCAGATCCCCTCGGCGAAGAGATCCTCCGGCAGTGCCGCTTCGGCGGCAGGCGCCTTGCTGCCCGGCTGGTAACGCCGCAGCACGGATTCACCGTACAGCCCCACGGACTCCCACACCGTGGCCCCTTCGGCGAGCAGCCCCTGGGTGAAAGCTCGCCCAGGGTGCGGCATCCGCCGCAGCACCCGAACCCGGAAAAACCGCACCAGCCGATTATGGAAGCGACAGCGGCACATCCGCCAGTTCTGGCCTGCAGCGGCGGCTAGCATCGATTCCGTGGACCCCGAGACGGTAGACCAGAACTACGCCCAGCTGCAGCAGCAGGCACAGCAGACAGCAGCGCTGATCCAGACGCTGGCCGGCAAACTGCAGGCGGCTGCGGCCGCTGGCGACAGCAACGCACGCGAGTGGCTGCTCGACCTCAAGGAGATAACACTGGGAGTGCAGCAAGAACAAGGACAGGTATCCCTGCTGCTGCAGTCCATCCACTCCATGGTGGATAACCACGTCCAGTCACAGCAGCCCGGCTACCAGCCCCAGTATCAGCAGCCTCAATATCAGCAGCCCCAGTACCAGCAGGCTCCTTATCAGCAAGGCGCCGGCGGGATGCTGCAGCAATTCCTCGGCGGCGGATTCGGCCGGGCGATCATGACCGGCGCCGGGTTCGGCATCGGCGACGACCTCGTCCGGGCGATCTTCTAGCCGGAGCGCTGCCTCAGGACCGCCACCAGGGCCGGGACTATCTCGTGCAGGTCACCGATGACCGCGTAGTCGGCGCGGGTCATCATCGGGGCCGACGGGTCCTTGTTGATGGCGATGAGGTGCCTGGCGCCCGAGCAGCCGGCGATGTGCTGGATAGCGCCGCTGATCCCGCAGGCCAGGTACAGGTCCGGGGTGATCTTGGTGCCGGTCTGCCCGACCTGCATCGAATGCGGGCGCCAGCCCTCCGAGGTGACCACCCGCGAGACGCCGACCACGCCGCCAAGCAGCGCCGCTAGTTCCTCCAGCGGACCGAAGCCCTCGGCGCTGCCGACGCCCCGGCCGCCGCCGACCACCACGCGCGCCGTCGCAAGCGAGGCGCCGCCGGCTCCGGACAAGGTCTCGACCGCCCGGACCACCACGTCTGCTGCCTCAGCCGACGGTGAGATGCGGTGGACGACAGGTGCCGGGCACCCCGATCCGGCCACTGCAGGCGCCGATGTACCCGCCGTCGGCGCTGATGCGGCAACCACCCGCGCCTCGGCGGAAACCTCCGGGGCGGCGCCCGCCGTTCGCGCCGGAACGACGTCGGTCGCCACTGTCAGCAGCGCGACCGGGCCGTCGACCAGCGCCTCCTCGAGCAGCAGTCCCGCCCATCGCTGCCGGACGAGTGCGTACCCGCCGTCGACGGCAGGCGAAGCGGCGACGCAGTTGGCCGCCATCGGCAGTCCGGTGATCGCGCCAAGGTGGGCGAGCACCTCGTTGCCCCGGTCAGTCGCGGCCGCCACGACCCCCGCCGGTTCGCCGGGGCCTGCCCCGCCAGGCGCTGACCCGTCAGGCACCATGCCGCCGGGTACCGCACCGTTGAGCAGCCCCGCCAGCGCACGCGCCCAGGCCTGCGGCGCGTAGCCGTCGATGCCGGCCACCGCGATGATGTCGGTGACGCCGTAGGGGGCGAGGTTCTCCTGCGGCGGCTCGCCGAACAGCACCGCGGCGACGCGGGTACCCGCACCGGAAACCAGGCTGTCCGCCAGCTCACGGGCGAAGGCCAGCGCGCGGATGGAGGCGTCCGCGACCCCCGCCTCGTCGAGTTCCAGGAAGCAGTAGACACGCATCACAGCACCCCGATCTCGGCCAGGACCTCGACCAAGGCGGGTACCGCATCGGCGCCGTGGCCGAGCACGGTCGCCTGTTTCGTCGGTGCCTCCGGTACCCGCAGCGCCGTCATCCGGATGTCGCCAGCCGCCGGTTCCGGGACACTCATCCGGGTCACTGGCGCGCGCTTGGCCCGCAACCGGCCGGGCAGCGACGGGTAGCGCGGCAGGTTGATCCCCTCCTTGACGGTCAGCACACAGGGCAGTGGCAACGTGAATGCCTCGGTTGACCCCCGGTAGGTGCGCGACGCCGTCAGGGACACGCCGTCGCCGGCCACGGCCAGCGCCTTGATGCCGGTCGCGACCGGCCAGCCGAGAAGGTGCGCGAGCCTGATGCCGACCTGATAATCCCCGGTGTCTGACGCCTCGTTGCCGAGCAGCACCAGGTTGAACCCGCCGGAAACCACCACGGAGCAGAGCGCGGCCGCCGTCGCGATCGGGCCGGTCTCGGCGCCCGGGCCGGTCTCCAGCAGCACCGCCGCCGAGGCGCCAACCGCCAGGCACGAACGCAGCTGCTCCTCGGCTTCCGCGGGGCCGAGCGACACGACGGTCACCGACCCGCCGAACCGCTCGGTGAGGCGCACCGCCTCCTCGACCGCGCACTCCTCGTGCGGGCTAATCGTGAACCCCGACATCCTCGTGTCGATGCCGCGGCGGTCCGCGGTCAGGGTGATCGCGCCGCCGACGGTGGGAACCCGCTTCACGCAGACCAGGATCTCCATGACCGCCCCCTCAGCGCATCCGCGACCCGGATGGGTCGAACACGGCCCCTTCGGAGGCGACGGACACCGGGTACTGCTCTCCCATGTACTCGACGAGCAGCGCCGTGCCGACCTCGGCCGCCTCCGGCGGCAGGTAGGCCATCAGCAGGTGCTTACCGACCGTGGGCCCGGATCCGGCGGAGGTCACGTAGCAGGGCCGCCCGGCGGTGTCCACCAGCCGGGAGCCGTCCAGAGCGAGGACCGGCTCGCCGCCGAGCATGTACCTGGGCGTTCCGTCTGCCGACACGTGGTCATCCACGGTCAGCGTGCGGAGCACCGCCGCGGGGCCTGACGCCCGGGCGGCGAGGTACGCGTTCTTGCCGATGAAGTGCTCCGCCTTCACCCTCGGCCGGGCCATCCCGGCCTCGACCGGGTTGTACTCGCCGGTGAGCTCCGCACCGAACGCCCGGTACCCCTTCTCGAGCCGCGCCGTCGTCCCGTACACGCCGATCCCGGCGGGGACCAGCCCGTGCGGCTGTCCAGCCACCCACAGCAGGTCCCAGAGATGCCCCGCCTGCTCCGCCGGCACGTGCAGCTCCCAGCCGAACTCCCCGACGTAGGAGATCCGCGAGGCGAGTACCACTGCCTGTCCGATCTCGATAAGAGCGGTCGTACCGAACGAACCGGGCGGACTGTCATCGCCATCGCCGGACGCGGCGGCGAGGACGTCCTTAGCGCACGGTCCCCATAGCCCGATCGTCGCCCACGCCGAGGTCACGTCCGTCAGCTGCGCGTTCGCCGGCAGGTGATCGCTGATCCAGCTGGCGTCGCGGGCGCCGTCCGCGGCGCCGGTGACGACCCGGAATGCGTTCGCGCCAAGACGCATGATGGTCAGGTCCGCAACGAACTTCCCCGCCTCGTTAAGGAACGGCGTGTAGACGGTCCGTCCGGCGGGCACGTCGAGCTGCGCGACGGCCAGGTTCTGCAGCCCGGCCAGCGCACCGGGCCCGGTGACGTCCAAGATCGTGAACGCGGACAGGTCGACCAGGCCAGCTCCCTCGCGCAGCGCCAGGTGCTCGGCGTTGATAATCGGCGACCACCAGCGAGACTCCCACTCGGCGGGCCGCTCCATGAGCCTGCCCGCGTACTTCTCAAGCAGCTGCTCATTGCAGCCGTACCAGTGCGGCCGCTCCCACCGCGCGGTCTCCCGGAACACCGCGCCCAGTTCCCTGGTGCGCTCGTAGAGCGGGCTTGTGCGCAGCGGGCGCAGCGATTCGTACTGCTCGGCGGGGTGCACGATGCCGTACATCTTGTTGAAAGACTCCGCGGCGCGAGCGCGGGCGAATCCCGCGGTCCGCGACGACGGGTAGAACCGCGCGACGGCGGCCTCGTGCACGTCGACCGTCGGCACCCGGCCGGACATCAGCTCGGCCACCGCGCGACCGCAGCCGGGGCCTTCCTTGATCCAGCTCGCCGCGGCAACCCACAGTCCCTTCACCTCGGGTGCCTCGCCTAGCAACGGATGGCCGTCAGGCGTCATCGAGATCAGGCCGTTGATCGCGTACCTGATTCCGGCGTTCTCGTCGCCGAGCAGGTCGGGCATGAGCTCAAGGGACCTCGCCAGCTGCGGATCGAAGTCGTCGGCGGTAAACGGCAGCTCGGTGGGCGAGAGCACCGCCTCCTCGTTGGACGGGATGGTCTCCGGCGGGACGATGATCGGCCGGTGCATGTAAGAGCCGACCTCCATGTCGCCGCCGTGCTGCCGCTCGTACATGCCCTCGTCCACGTCGCGGACGATGGGGTAGGAAATCTCGCCGGTGGTTCCGGCGAACAGCCCGATCGGGCCGACGCTGATCATCTGGTGCACGACCGGGGTGAGCGCAAGCCGCGCGCCGGCGAGCGCGGCCACCTTGGCTGACCAGACGCCACAGCAGATGACCACGTGCTCGGTCGCGATCGTCCCCTTGGTAGTAACGACACCGGTGATGCGCTCAGCTGTCGTTGTGATGTCGAGGACCTCGGCGCCGGCGAGCACGGTGAGGGCGCCCGCAGCCTGGGCCTGCTCGCGCATGAGGGTGCCGGCCCGCAGCGAGTCGACAACGCCGACGGTGGGGAAATGGGCGCCGCCGAGGATCACTGACGGGTCCAGGTAGGGGACGAGCTTTGCCACGCCATCGGGAGTGAGAATCTCGGCCGGGATGCCCCAGGCCTTGGCCTGGGTGGTGCGGCGCAGCAGCTCCTGCATCCGCTCTGGCGTGCGGGCCACTTCGATGCCGCCAGACTCAGTGAAAACGCCGAGCTCCCGGTACTGCTCGGTGGAATCGCTAGTGAGCTCGAACATCAGCCTGCTGTACTCGATGGGGAAGATGAAGTTCGAGGCATGGCCGGTGGAGCCGCCCGGGTTCGGCATCGGGCCTTTGTCCAGGAGCACGATGTCGCGCCAGCCGAGCAGGGCCAGATGGTGCACCAGGCTGTTGCCGACGATGCCGGCGCCGATGACTACGACGGCTGCGCGGGCTGGGATGTCGGTCATGAGATCTCCTCAAGCAGCACTTCCAGGGCGGCTTCCAGTCGGGTGGTGGCGGTGTCCAGTCGCCTCAGCGGGAGGCCGAAGAGGCCGGCTATCCTCCTCGCCTCAGCTTCGAGTTCTGCCGTCGGATGCTGGGCGAGCCAGACCAGGCGGCGGTAGTGGCCGAAGTAGTCCGACCACAGCTCCGGGTGGCGGTCCAGGCCCAGGCTCGCGATGACCGTCCGGTCGAAGGTCTTCACCAGGTAGTCAGTCAGCAGATAGCTGCCGGGTTCCGCAGCGAAGAGGGCCGCGATCGCCTCGGGACCGGCGTAGAGGTCGTAGCAATGCAGGCCGGGGAGGCGCGGTGTGCCGGCTCGTCCCGCGAGCTCATCGAGGGCGCCGTAGCTGCCGCAGTCCGCGTATCCGAGCAGCGCGCGGGAACCGTTGGCGCGGGCAGCCGCCACGGTTCGTTCCGCATGTCCTTTTATCGTTTCCGGACGGTTGTGCAAAGCGGCGGCCAGTGGGCGCACCACGAGCGGCCAGCCGCGGCGGGCGGCTATTTCCCTGATGTGGCCCGCCAGGGCACCGCAGGCGACCACCTCGACGGGGCTAGCAACCTCAGAAGGAGAGCTCCGCGATGAATCGGTCGTTGAAGTCGGATCGGTCGCTGAGTTCGACATACCTCACCTCCTCAAGCAGGGCGAGGGCGGCGGCACGGTCGCGGACCGACAGCAGGGCCATCTTGGCGCCTTCGCCCGCGACGTTGCCCGCGGCAATGATGCGGCGGGTGCCGATGCCGGGGACAAGGCCGATCCGGATCGCCGACTTCGCGGACAGGTAGGAGCCGAAGGAGCCGGCCAGCAGCACCTGCTTGACATCCTCTTCAGTCAGGCCGGCGTCCTCCAGCAGGATGCGCCAGCCGGTGGCGATGGCCGCCTTGGCGAACTGCAGCTCGCGGATGTCGCGCTGCGACAGGTACACCGATCCTGACAAGACGAAAACCCGCTCCTTGCCGATCGTGGCGAAGCGAGCGGCGAGGGCGGGAGCCACGATTCGCGCCTCATCTTCGGTGATGAACCGGCCCGAAGCGTCCAGCAGGCCGGCATCCGCGAGCGCGGCGACCGCGTCGACGAGGCCGGAGCCGCACAGGCCCGTCGGCTCGGTGTCGCCGATGACGGTGAGCTTCAGGTCGCCGTCACCGGTGACCGTCACGGCCTCGATCGCGCCGTCAGCGGCGCGCATGCCGCAGCGGATCGAGGCGCCCTCGAACGCCGGGCCGGCCGGGGCGGCGGTTGCGGTGAGCCAGTCCCGGCCGCCCAGGACGATCTCGCAGTTCGTGCCGATGTCGATGAACAGCCGGACTCGCGGATCCCGGTCCATGCCGCTCGCGAGCAGCCCGGCGGTGATGTCGCCGCCGACGTACGCGCCGAAGGCGGGGAAGACGACGGCGCGTGCCTGCGGGTGGGCGGGGACGCCCAGGTCGCTGGCCCGGACCTCGGGGAGCAGACGGGCGGCCATGATGAACGGGGCGACGCCGACTGCTTCGGGGTCAAATCCGAGGACCAGGTGGACCATGGTCGCGTTGCCTGCCAGTGCGACCTCGTAGACCTCTGCTGGCCGCACGCCGCCTTCTTCGCAGACCGCGGACGCAAGCTCGGTGAGCGTTTCCACGGCGAGTTCGCGCAGCTTGCCGGCGGCGGCGGGGTCGAGCATGGTCGCGCTGATCCGCGCGATCACGTCGGCGCCGAACGGCTGCTGCTTGTTTAGCATCGACGCCACCGCCGCCGGGGTGCCGGTGGTCAGGTCGAGCAGCGTGCCCACCACCGTCGTGGTGCCCAGGTCGAAGGCAAGGCCGAAGGCGCGTTGCGTGGTGTCGCCCGGTTCGACCGCGATCAGCGTGTCGTCGGAGACGACCGCGGTGACCTTGAAGTCGGCGTCCCGCAGCGTGCGGCTCAGGGTCCGGAGTACGGCCAGATCGGCCTTCTCGGCGAGGTCGCTGATCGCCCGGAGAACCCGCTCAAGGTCGGTCGCCTGGTCTGCTAGCGACGGTTCGTCGAGTTCCAGGTAACGCTTGCGGACGGCGGGGCGCAGGATCACCTGCCGGCCGACGCCGACGGTGGCCGCCTTGGGCCTGGTGGTGAGCGGCGGGACCTCGACGTCGGCATCGGTCGTGGCCGCGGTACGGCAGGCGAGGCGCCAGCCGTCCTGGATTTCCGCGCTCGTGTACGCGCGGACGTCCAGGCTCGTGGGAGCGGGCGGGTCGGTCTTGAACCTGACCCGGCACTTCTTGCAGGTGCCGTGGCCTCCGCAGGTGGAGTCGATCGCGATGCCGTTCCAGCTCGCCGCGTCGAAGAGCGTTACCCCGTGCGGCACCCGCACCGGGCGGTCGTTGAACCGCAGGTCGACGCGCTGGCTCATGGCGGAGTGACCTGGACCGTGCGTGCCTGCGCTGCGCGGTATGCGCCGATCCAGGCCGCGCCCCAGTCGTCGCGGCCGAGCAGCAGATCGGCGGCCCTGGCCGCGGTGACCACCTGGGGTGATCGCGCGTCCATGATCGCGCTGGTCAGCCCGTGCGCGGCGGCGAGCGGGAGGAACGCGGCGGTGATGGCGTCCCGGTCCGGCATGCCGAACGAGAGGTTGGACGCGCCGAGGGTGGTGTTGACGCCGAACTCGTCCCGGATCAGGGCAAGGGTCTCGATCGTTCGCATGGCGTTGCCGACATCCGCTCCGACGGGCATCGCCAGCGGGTCGATGACGATGTCCTCGATCGGGATCTGGTAGCTGTCCGTGGCGGTGCGGATCAGCTTCCTTGTCAGCTCGAGGCGGTCTTCCGGAGCGTCGGGGATCTGCTCCTCGTCGTTGGGCAGGCCGATGACCGCGGCGCCGTATCGCTTGACCAGGGGCAGGATGGTGTGCAGCCGCTCGTCCTCGGCGGTCACCGAGTTAACCAGCGCCTTGCCTTGGTAGCTGCGCAGGCCGGCTTCGAGAACTTCGGGGATCGACGAGTCGATCACCAGCGGCAGGTCGGTGCGGCCCTGGATCAGCGTGATGGCCTTGACCATGAGCGCTGCCTCGTCGGCGAGCGGGGCGCCCATGTTCACGTCGAGCAGCATCGCGCCGCCGGCGAGCTGCTGCGCCACGTCGATCTCGACGCGCGACAGGTCGCCGTCGCGGAGTTGCCGCTGGAACTTCGACCGGCCGGTGGGGTTGATCCGTTCGCCGATGATCGCGAATGGGCGATCGTGCCCGATGGTGACGGTCCTGGCCGCCGAGGAGACGATCGTGTGCACGGCGGCGCTTTCAGGCGTGAGCGAGGGCGCGGCGGCGGCGGAGCAGTTCCTTGGCCTTGACCACGGCGGCAGAGGCGTCCGCCGCGTAGCCGTCGGCGCCCACCACGTCGGCGTACTCCTGGGTGACCGGGGCGCCGCCGACCATGACGATGACCTCATCGCGCAGGCCAGCCTTGGTCAGTGCGTTGATGTTCGCCTTGAACATCGGCATCGTCGTGGTGAGGAAAGCGGAGAAGCCGACGATGTCGGGCTTATGGGTCTGCACCGCCGCAACGAACTTCTCCGGCGCGACCTGAACGCCCAGGTCGATGACCTCGAAGCCAGCGCCCTCGAACATGATGTTGACCAGGTTCTTGCCGATGTCGTGCACATCTCCCTTGACCGTCCCCATCACGATCCGGCCGATGGTTTCTGCGCCGGTTTCAGCGAGCAGCGGGCGGAGAATGTCAAGGGCGCCTGCCATGGCCTTCCCTGCGATCAGCATCTCCGGGACGAAGAAGTCGCCGCGCTCGAACCGCGCGCCCACCTCCTCAAGAGCCGGGATCAGCGCCTCGTAGAGCAGCGTCTCAGGGCCGAGCCCGTCCGCCAGGCCCTGCCTCGTCAGGTCAAGGACATCGGGCCGGTTGCCGGTCAGAGTCTTGTCGTAGAGCTCGGTGAGCAGGTCGTCTCTGGTCATAAGGCGCTCGCCCTCCTGGCGGTCCGTGGCCGGTGGCCAAGCGCGGCGGACAGGCCCACGGCCTCATCAACGCAGCAGCGGGCGGCTTTCGCCGCCACCTCCCGGGTCATCCGCGATACCGGCGCGGATACCGACATGGCCGCCACGACCGCGCCGTCGTAGCGGAAGACCGGCGCCGCGAACGCGATGAGTCCCGCCTCGAGCTCCTCGTCGGTCACCGCGTAGCCGCGAGCCCGGATGGCGGCGAGCTCGGCGCGCAGCGCCGCTGCGCTGGTGATCGTCCGTGCGGTGCACTTCTCGAGCTCTCCGGGCGGCAGCTTGGCAGCACCGTAGGCGAGCAGCACCTTGCCGAGCCCGGAGGCGTGCAGCGGGACCGGACGGCCCACCCAGTTGGTGCCGCCGATCAGGTAGGTGCAGTCCACCTGGGCGATCTGCTCGACGACGTTTCCGGTGGCCACGCCCAGGTTGATCGTCTCACCGGTGGCCCGGCCGAGCCGGTCAAGGAAGGGCTGCGCGACGGCGACAAGGGATGTGTCCGCGCCGCCCCGCCAGGCGAAGGACACGAACATCTCGCCCGGCAGGAACCTGCCGTGATCGTCACGGCGAACCAGGTGGTTGCGCTCGAGGGCGAGCAGCAGCCGGGAGGTAGTCGACTTGGCGAGGCCGGTTACCTCGGACAGTTCCGTGAACGTGACCGGATCGGGTGCGTGCACGACCTCCGAAAGCAGCCGCGCGGCCCGGTCCACCGCCTGGGTCCCGTTCGCATTGCTCATAAGAGTTTGCCGCCTGACGCTCAATGTCTATTCCACTTTATGGAACCAAGTTCTACGATATGGGGATGTTTGTCAATAGAATGCCGCGCTACGAGATCCTCACGCCGGACGCGATCGGGGTTCTTGACAAGGGCTGGCGGCGGATCGTGTCCGAGGTCGGCGTGCAGTTCGCCAAGCCGGAGGCGGTGGAGCTTTTCGCCCGGGCCGGGCAGAAGGTGGACGGCGAGGTCGTTTATCTCGACCCCGAGTTCGTGCTTGAGCAGGTCGCAAAGGTGCCGCGCGAGTTCGACATTCAGGCCCGCAACCCGGTCAATTCCGTACATATCGGTGGCGATCACATGGTGTTCGGCGCGGTGTACGGATCTCCGTTTGTCCGCGACGGGTCGGTCCGGCGGGACGCTACGCTTAACGATTTCCACAATCTGGCAAAGCTGTCCCAGGCATTCCCCGAACTTGACACCGCCGGCGGCGTGATCTGCGAGCCGAACGACGCGCCGCTTGACTCCCGGCACCTGGACATGGTGCATGCGCTCAGCACGCTAACCGACAAGATCTATATGGGCAACGTGGTCTCCGGGCCGAATGCTGTCGACACGATCGCGATGACCTCGATCCTGTTCGGCGGCGGGGCCGGCGCCGGCGCGGGCCGCGCGGCTATTGAGAAGACCCCGGCCGTGGTCTCGCTGATCAACTGCAACTCGCCGCTGCGCTGGGATGACCGGATGCTCGACGCGCAGTTCGAGTACTGCTCCGCAAATCAGCCGGTGGTGCTGACCCCGTTCCTGCTGATGGGCGCGATGTCTCCGGTGACAATCCCGGCCGCGCTCGCCCAGCAGCTCGCGGAGGCCCTTGCCGGGATCGCTCTAGCCCAGCTCATCAGGCCAGGTTGCCCGGTGATTTTCGGTTCGTTCCTCTCCAACATCGACATGCAGTCTGGATCGCCGTCATTCGGCACCCCGGAGTCGGCCATCGGCCTGCTGTGCACC
>Ga0123355_10001063_pt1 | contig 37891 bp, 31 predicted proteins | sample TergutEmb28metaG_3_FD_89872 | JGI IMG/M metagenome (GOLD analysis project Ga0123355, IMG submission 89872) | Embiratermes neotenicus P1 segment gut microbial communities from Petit-Saut dam, French Guiana - Emb289 P1 | ecosystem: Host-associated > Arthropoda: Insects > Digestive system > Gut ...
GTGAAGGTTATCCCTAAAACGTGTATTTGGGTTGTGTATTTCTGAATTAAACAAAAATAGGTCCCCATTTTTGACAACAAATACAAGTAATGAATATATATATTGTGATGGGAGTGTTAAAATTTGTAATTGCTTAAAAAGAGGTCGACAATAGTCACGTTTGGAATTGTTAGTGAGAATCCGTATTATTCTCTTTTGAATTTTAAAGATATCATTACTGATACACGAATTGCTATAGTATATTTTTATGATACTTTAGTATCTTAATATATGATATTATTTTTATTTGGTTTCGGCCTCTACAACTCCAATTTTTGTAAAGTTGCGATCTTATCTACCCCAAAATGTATCAACTTAATGGGTTGTATTTAAATTACCTTCCTTCATGTATATCTTTAACTGTCTAATAATAGCTTTTCCAAAAGCCGAAACATGTAGTAAGGAATACGAATGATAAACAATCAAGTTGTGACTGATGGTCTTGCTTCCTGTTCATATATCACAATGGGATGTCATCAGTAAAGCTAAGCAGGTAAGGTTTTGTAAGTAGTCATGAACTGTTTTAAGGTACCGTCTTTCAGTTTGCCCTGTAGAGTAAGGACATATCTGAAAACAACCAGTCTGTGGTTTACTTGAAGATCCCAAAGGATTAGATCATGTATCGATGTATTATTACTGCTTATGCTACTAGCAGATGTTCAGTATACAGATCCTATTAGTGTGCCGAAAATTTTAAGAGTTATGGCTTTTGGGATGGGATGTTCAGTTAACTGGTAAATACCAACATTTTCCATTGATAAGAATGCTCTTGGATTTCACAGACCCTGAAAATGGTGGTAGCAAGCTCCTTGAAAACATCAGTAACTCTTTATCGATTGACACAATGTCATATCGTAGAAGACCTGAATCCTCCACAACAGTGGCGTGAGAACCTGACACTGCACATTGCAAATTCAGACTGTAGGCATTTCTATGCTTAGGATGGAGGCAGTAGGTTTCTCTTAAGTTTGGTAACCCCTACAAGATTACACATTGTCAGATCTAAGTCATTGTTACAGTCCCAGGATTTGTCACTCAGATTTATTAAATTAAAATGTTTTGATTACCTCATTTTCCTGTAATAATAATTCAGTAAAATAAGCATACATGTGAAATAGCTGTCACCATACAAAACTGAATGGCTGGAATGCTGCTGCCACCTCACAAGCCTGAATGACCTTGGTACTGGTATTGTAATAAAGAAGCTAAAATTACCAAGATGTGTGTATATTGGATGGTCATGCAAAGTTTTGCACAAATAAGTCAACTTGTGACTGTAGTTGAACAGTCACAGACATGTTCAGCTTTCAAAGAGTGTTCTTTTAAAAAAAAAAAAACAGCTTTTTCAAGATCCTAAACATGTTACGAACACAGGTGATGATGATGATGATGATGATGTTGCAACAGGTTAGTTATACCTGACTGAGGATATTTTATTTCTTTTATACGTGAATTTCACAGAACATGGAAGGCCTTATATGAGCACAATAATGATAGTACACTGTCAGCATTATTCCAACATAATGAATGTGGAGGTGCAAAATCTTTCAAACTGACAATTTAATTTTCCACTAGGTGTGTGCTACTTGGATCATGCTGGAGCCACACTCTATGCAGAGAGTCAGATCAAAGCCGTAGCTGAAGATCTGTGTGAGAATGTGTATGGAAACCCTCACTCCCTGAGCACCACCAGCCGATATTCTACTGATGTGATAGACCAGATTCGATATAGGTGTGTCATTTATACTGACCCTGAATTTTGTTAGACCTCCCTCATAACTGTGGGCTTTTGGGAGTTAGGACCATTCACATGTTGTTTGGTTCTATTAAATTTCAGATGTTTCAACTCTCCAAGTATCAGATATTTCTCTGGTTCATAAAAAACACGTCAGGAATACATCAGTCAATAATGTACAAAAACCTCTTTATGAAATTTCATTTCACTTCTAATAAAATTTTAGTACATTTATAATATCATTTGACATGTGTCTAGTACTTATGTTCAGCAATAGATTTAATGTGGTGACTATGAATCAATCAATTCTTAAGAGTTAATGTGATATTTAAAATTGTATTTCTGTTAAAAACATCTGGCCCTTCATATAAACCCAAAATACAAATTATAGTTTCATGCAGTTGCATGATTAATTCATAACTAAGTTTACTGAAAAACATGTGTCTGACAGTTAAATAATGCACTGTAGTGTATAATACCAGTAGTCACATTTCTTCACTATTACCTCAGATGCAGACAGCAGATACATAGCAGTGACATGAGAGCATATCAAACCATAAGAGGGCAGATAGTGGTGGACTGTGTGTGTGTGTGTGTGTGAGGTGAAGGGCCTGCAGGAGACACTAGTTGCCACTGTGGCAGTCAGCATGTTAAATTGAATGATGTGATATGTTTAGGGAAGACATCCTGTTGTGTTTTACGAACTAAATAATGAAGACAAGTTTTGGTCAACACAACTATCTTTTATTAAATACTGATACTGCATTTATAAAATGCTACATGTTTTGACCCTTAGTCTTTTAAAAGACCCACATTTGCTTACATAAATGCATGTAGGAAACACCCCTAGAATTTAGTTTCATATATTTAGGCTACAAGGAAATTTACTGCATTTTTAAGACATGCAGCATAATCTGTCTTATTTTCCACGAAATGCCATTTGCTTCATAATTTTATCTTTTTCTGTTCAGATAATACTTAATGTTTTTTGTTAGTCATGCACTAAAATTTAAGTGCCCACCCCGGTAGTATAAAAGCTGTCATCATCAGGCACAAATAAATGCTGCCTCTTGTTTTATTTATTCACATGTGATGGTGACCCTTTAGGGTCCAAACTTGTAACATTTTAGAAATGTAAGTATTGTTATATAAAAAAAATAATTGTGTTGACTAAAACTGTGCTTATTATTTACTGAAAGACATAAATATCTGTATTCACTACACACTAATTTATTTACAGGGTGCTGCAACATTTCAATACAAATCTGAATGACTACAGCATAATATTTACATCGGGAGCCACAGATGCCCTCAAACTTGTGGCAGAGTCATTTGACTGGGTAGATAATTCTACAAAGAATAAGTCTCTACCCAATGAAAATGGATTTAATGATAATGGACCCAGGGCCTGCAAAGTACAGAATGACTCATTTTCTGATGGTAGAAATGCAGGAACATTTATGTACCTGCAAGACAATCACACATCTGTCCTTGGAATGAGAGAACTGGCCAAAAAACAAGGAGCGTCTGTTTGTTGTTTATCACACACAGAAGCCTTTCAGTGTTTTGTGCATTGTGCATGTCTTGACTTGGATGCATTTTCAGTTTGCAATGGGAACTCCTTATTTGTGTACCCAGCACAGTGCAACTATTCAGGATTCAAATATCCTCTCTCTTGGGTTTCTAAGGTGCAGAGTGGAGTGCTGAATTGCAAAACAGAAAAATGCAGCAAGTCAAAGTGGTTTTGCCTCCTGGATGCTGCTTCATTTGTTTCCACAAGTGTCTTGGATCTCTCACAGGTTCAACCTGACTTTGTGTGTATATCATTCTACAAGATGTTTGGTTACCCAACAGGGTTGGGTGCCTTGCTGGTCAAGAATTCAAGTGCCTATGTCTTAGAGAAGTGTTACTTTGGGGGTGGCACTGTTCTCATAGCACTTAGTTCACAATGTGAACATGTCCCTAGACCAGCCTTGAGTGACAGGTGAGTGGGTAGTGTAACTGCATGTTACTTTTGTAAAGTGCATTATGTTTTCAATAAGAATAAGTTCATTCCTTTGAAGGTATTCATTTTAACTGAACCTATATCACATGAACATACTGCAACAGCATTTACTGAAAGCTCTAAGCGATATGCCTAAAATTGAAAAAGTATTTGAAATGCCCTGTTATGTACATTACTTTTTTATGTTCTTTGAAGGCAGTATGACCATGAATGAAAGTTATGTACTATATTTGAACTCCTGCTTTGACATTTTCTCTTTTGTGTGTGTTGTATAGCACACTTGTCTGTCTTGTCTTCCCAAAGCTCTAACTCCACAATTGGCTCCCATGGTTGTTCTTGTGTCTGTGTGCTAGGTGTGTTACCTGCATCCTGTCCCTGTGGACTGTCCTGCCTGTCCCCATATACATTTTTCAACCAGCATAAAGTTTTCTGTAGATCCATGGGACTTCCAGTCCTAAGTTATCCTCTCATTGCTTATAACATGTGTGAACTCTTCCCAGCCAGGGTGTGGAGTGTCTTGATATTAAATTTTGCTGACTTTGTACACTCACTGTCAAAATATGTAGTGTAACCCACATTTCTCATGATGGGAAGCTGATCATGGATTGTAAGTAAAGCGGAGTTGCCCACATGCCGAAGTGTCACGTCATGAATATGTGAGGAAACAGAGGTGAAGGACTCAATCAGTGCAGTCTTGTCTTTGGCCCTAGATGTTGATGAATAGACATCTTCATGCTCTGGCAACTTTACCCCCAGGGTAAGATCCCCACATACCTGGTGGATAGAGAGCAGAATGAGCCCCAGAACAGTCCCAGCATGCTGGAAAAGTGAAAATCCCTGCCGTTGCTGGAGATCTAGGATATAGCCTCTCACTTTACTGACTGAGCTGTACTGGCTCATGTAGTAAGGAAGGATATGAAATAGGTACTCATGCCCTATTTGAAACAGTAAGGAATACGTCAAAATATAGTCACTTTCTTGTTAAGAGATTTTAACCATGCACCTCTTGAGTACACCTTAACTAGATCATTGTACTAATTTGGTTAGTATCATCTGCTGCTTCATGCTCTGATTATAGGGCTACCTTAAATTACTTTAAGTACAGCACTTTTCTTACCTTTGACTGTCTTAAAAATGTGAATGCCATAATATAGGTCTCAGATCAATAATAAACCCCTGTCTTTTAGGTTTGAAGATGGAACCATCCCATTCCTTTCCATTGTTGCACTGCATCATGGGTTCTCTACACTGAAACAACTGACAGGTAGCATGGAGAGTGTGATGCTTCACACATTTTCACTGGCTCGTTGCCTCTTCCAATACCTTCTCACACTTCACCACTCCAATGGCTCTCCTGCAACCATCCTGTATTGTGACACAACATATGAAGATGTCTCTACGCAGGGAAATATTGTCAACTTCAACTTGCTTCGTCCAAATGGAGAATATGTAGGCTTTATAGAGGCAAGTATCATTGGTCTGGTCTCAGGTCCTATGGATCTTTTAAAGTGCTGTTACCCTGTGCATGTTGTTGGGGCAAAGCTTCATCTTCAGTACGTCCCTTTTGAACCTGTCTCATCATGAGGATATGGTGTCACTGCAGGACATACTGACACCAGTGTCCTGCCCAAAACATCCGGACAAAGGGACTGGTTAATAAGGGACTTGACTGAGATTCAAGTTCACTTTTGCAACGTAAAGACAGAAGATGGTCTCTGTCTGAACAGGTTTTATAAGGCGTTTATTTACATATGCTCTTTGAATGAATAGAAGAAGGTTCTGTCCCAGGACAAGATGGTCTTGTTCTCCTGATACAATAAGAGCAATCTCTCACAAGCACTGCCTCAGTGTTCATGCTGGCCTGGAAAGGGCTTACCTCCCATTCCAGTCTATGTCCCAGAATAACCATTTGTCATATCCTTCAATGCCTGCATAAGGTTAGTTTCACAGAATTCCATTCCATTTTTGTTTCTTTGTTATCTGTGCCTTCCTGTGAAAGGTCAGTTTCTCCCATTTCCATTACACCCTTCCTGCTTGCTTGGTCAAGGCTTTTCCATTTTCTTTCCATGACCTGGTTCTGAGTAACCACATGCCTGGGAAACTTGACCGCATAACTTGGTCACCTTGACCGCATAACCTGGTCAATTCCTTAATCGCTTTTAAAAGAAGACAGAGGCAGCATGCTTCTCTGAAACATAGGTATCCACAAAAACACATTGACACTTCCTCAATTTACTGTAGTTGTGCATATAAGAGGGAAACTAAAAGTGTTATCCATGCCAGCCTTTTACCTTTCCTACAAAATGTTTATCTGCATTACTATTTGTACACAATAGGAATATTAGAACTGGGACAAAAAGGGAGAAGGGTCTGATACCATCCATACATTTTCCTATCTATCGTGACATTGTGCACCAGATTTGTTCCATTTTTGTGTCTTATGACCTTGGCCATAATTAGTGAAATATGGAAGTTCTGACAAGCAGATATGATGCATTGATTTTTTATGAATGATCATAGTTTTAATATATCAGTGCCCAAACATCATGACAAGATTTTTCAGTAGTGAATTCTTCCCTCTGTGCAATCCATTGGTTTGTAGTTCCAGCATTATTCATACAAAAAGGACTTCTTCTGTCATCCTTTTGTGTATGTCAGTATGACTGCTGTCAGGTTACAACAAATGAGCAGTGCCTTTGCACGTAGTATGTCTGCCTTAAAATAGCCTTTTTCCATTCCATTTCGCAATATGTAATTATCTTCTCAACTTATTTTACAATTGGGGTACCCTTCCAGGTGCTGCTTCATTAAGTAGTGTACAGTTAATAACATCTGTCATTGTTTTCCACAACAGGCATATATATGAGATAAGATGTACCTGTCTGATGCAGGTGCTGAATGTGGCTAATCTGAATGGTATTCAGCTGCGTACTGGCTGTTTCTGTAATCCTGGGGCCTGTCAGCGGCACCTGAAACTGTCAGATGCTGATCTCAGAAATCATTTTCAGGTGTGTCCATCACAGTTCAAAGCCTACAGGGTTTAACACCAATACCTTTCATTTATTTATGACAATATTATGTAGTCTGTTATGGTTTCTGAGCATGGATTCTTCTCAGATACTCAGTAGATTGTTGACATAGTCATTACTTGAAGAATAAGTTCAGTTTCTTGTAATATAAAATTGTGGAATTTGTCTTCTTGTTATAAATATAAAGATTAATGGATGTGGTATAATGAAAACAAACCAAGACTGTACAGAGAGCGGCAGAAGACATAACAGTTTAAGAACTTTTGATGTGAATGTGGTGCACATATTTCACACTAAACCTGCAATTTCAAGAACAGTATGTATGAGTAAAAACTTAGCTAGAAGTATATGCTTTATGGCAAATATTTGTCCGATAGGAATGCAAAACTACATTTTTGCATTTTCTGAGTTAGAAAAAAATATAGTTCTACAGCCTTCAAGCTTTCAGGACCTAGGCAGAAGTGTTCATCCCATCTCTGTACTTTCACGGTTTTCATGTTTGTATTTTTAAAGGTATGGGCTTTTAATAAGTATGGAACTAGGTGTGACTAAAGTGGCTGTACCTTTGTATGGAGTTTCATGATAACTGTTTGGGAACATGGGAGGTTTGTTTGTTGAGGTCATTACTCTTGGCAGAACCTGGGGAAGCATAACTGTTCTGTGTTTGATTCTGACTGGTGCTTAGAACTGATGTAATTCATAGCACAACTACATAACTTCTGTGCGAAAGATGTTTAATGACACAGTATCAATGTTAGGAGAAGGGAGTTTACAAACTATCCTGCATACTTTACCTAACTGTTATGACATTTATTTCTGATCCTTTAAAGCACAGTGAAAACAATATGCACCAGCTTATTTAATATTGACTCTGCTGTTTGCCCAGAGACTGTGTATGGGTTCATTACTATTCTCAGAAGAAATGGTGAATATTTCCTTAAGTATCTCTGATCTACTTGTCTTTTTAACAGAAAGGTAGTGTGTTTTCTGTAGCATAGATTATTTCTGAAACAACACTGTAGATTTGTATTTAAGAGGTCAATGATAAAGTTACCCCTGTGCACGCCACAAAGGAAAATTGGCAGTAGCAGAGGTCTCGATCCACTCATTCTTGAGCAAAAAAATGTAGATGAGTGGTGAACTTTACATCCTGGTTGCTTCACACCCCAGGAAGGAATGTTGGTAGGAGCCAGGATAGGCCCCAGAGCCAGTCTGGACATTTTGGAGAATGAAAAAAATCTCTTGCCCCTGCCCAGATTCGAACCCCAGTCATCTGGCCTGTAGCCTAGTCACCATACTGATTACATTCATATTCCACCTCGGTTAATAGTTGTCCTGATTAGGGAGTTTCATAATTTTCTTCAGTCTCTCCAGACAAATGCTGGGATAACATCTTACACTAGTTCATGGCCACCTACTTCCTGATCCATATCTGCTAGCTATGCATGACAGCCTTCCTGTTTCACTTGATGCCCTCTCTCTTTCTCTGTCTTTGAAAAACCTGTAAATTCATACTTTCTCACTATGTAACTGAAGTAGCAATACAGTATATGCTATTCAGGACTTTGAAAGTACTTCATTTATAATTATTTGTTTGTTCCAGGCAGGTCATATGTGTGGAGATGAGAAGGATTTGGTAAATGGACAACCCACTGGTTCAGTTAGGGTATCTTTTGGTTACATGACAAGGCAGAGTGATGTGGATAAGCTTATTAATGTGTTGACCTCGTACTTTGTGCAAGGTTGCCCAGTCACAAAACTACCTGAATGGTGGCCAGGCTTCCAGAAGGCCTACGCACAGAAATACGAATCCGTACATGGGAAATATAATGGGCCTATAAATGTAGACAGCATAAATACTCCTGCTGTTTTAGATGTAAGACAAACTTTTAAAATGCCTAGTCCTCTTAACACAATGTCTCAAGGAACATTAGATAGAAATAGTATCACGCTGACTGATATATATGTGTACCCTGTCAAATCTTGTGGAGCTGTGCGCATGGAAAGCTGGGTCATTGGATCACAGGGTTTCCTATTTGACCGCAAGTGGATGGTGGTGACCCCAGCTGGTGTGTGTCTCACACAGAAGCAAGACACCAAACTCTGCCTCATTCAGCCTAGCATTGATCTCAGCAGGAGGTTGCTAATCCTGCAGTTTCCAGGTAAATCTCACAGTGTAGCATATTTATGTATGTGTTACATATGTTATACACATACAATGGTCCAGAAATAATTTCACAAGGAACAGTTGTGTATTGTTTAAAGGTGCCACATTTTGCATTTGCCTGGAGGTGTTGAGAGAGGTCATAGGCTAAGACATGGGAGCTGGTTAAAATTTTGAACCAGATACCTCCTGAGTACATCTGTTCAGCTGTCACCATATCTTCTTTTAGTGCATAAAGTGCATAAAGTGTGTAACATACATATTATTATTTCTATAGCATGTCTTATGTGGTAGATTCTTGTATATGGAGCCCAAAGCTTGGTGTTTTAAAGCACTGTCATTTTAGAGTTTTGCAGTTTGCAAACAATTTTTCATGTAATGTGATGTGAGATGGAACTTGTAGGTATGACAGATGTTGTTCTTCTCAGTCAGTCACACATGAGGTAAATTTGACATGTAGCTGCCAATAGGATAGTTTGGTTCAAAATGACATAATTAACAGATTGTGTTGATAAATACATATGTACTGCTTGTGTAGTGCATTTTAAGTTGCTGATGGACTAGTGCATGAGGTGGATTAATTTTGTAATGCTGTGTACCTGTAAGACTTCACAGTGGTTAATTAGTATGTGTGTGTGTGTATAGGTATATATTTAACAACATTTTGCTGTCTGAAAATTTTGTTTCTTAACTTCAGATATAGGTAATTACTACACACATACAGCCAGTTTGGCAGATTGGTAGGGCAGACTATAATGACTTTTTAATAAGTTAAAATACCTTCAGGAATCTTGATCAACTACAGTATATTGAATTACTACAATGAAAACTGTTATGGAAATGCCTGACATCTACAGAACTCAGCTTATATGAGGGTAAGTGTACGGCTGTAGACAGAATGATGTTTAAAATTGTAGCACTACTTAAATAATTTTCTTGCAGAAATGCCATCGATATCTGTACCACTTGATGACCCCAAACACCATAGTGATGTCAGAATAGAAGCATCATTGTGTCAAAGCAAAGTGTGTGGTGATAGGGTTCAGGGACAGGATTGTGGTGATGATGTGGCATCATGGCTGAGTGATGCCCTCGGACGTCAAGGGTTGCGTCTCATTCACCAGTGTACTAGTGACACAAGATTAAGCAAAGGGAAACGTAAATTGACAGTACAAGGTTAGTACTACCATATGAAGTGTTCATCACCAAATTTCTTGCCTATGTAAATGGTAAAATGACACATTAAAAACCTAAATGTTGAGTCCATATACCGGGTGTATCAAAACGATTGGAGCGGTTTTGAAGTTGATTATATTCACAAGTATGGTGAACAGAATTATAAATACTAGTAGAAATGAAAGAGTAACTCAACAAGTTTATGATACGTACCTACAAATGTTCAATGTATGCACCCTTCGTCACACGGCACACCAAGGCGATAGTCCAATTCCTGCCATACTCCGCTCAGCAAGTCAGGTGTGGTCGTCTCCACAGCCACGGTAATTCTGTTCTTCAAATCAGGTACGCTCACAGGTTGTGGTGGCACAAACATTTTGTCCTTCACGTAACCCCAAAGGAACTAGTCACAAGGGGTTACGTGAAGGACAAAATGTTTGTGCCACCACAACCTGTGAGCGTACCTGATTTGAAGAACAGAATTACCGCAGCTGTGGAGACCATCACACCTGACTTGCTGAGCGGAGTATGGCAGGAATTGGACTGTCGCCTCGATGTGTGCCGTGTGACGAAGGGTGCATACATCGAATATTTGTAGGTATGTGTCATAAACTTGTTGTGCTACTCTTTCATTTCTACTAGTATTTATAATTCTGTTCACTATACTTGTGAATATAATCAACTTCAAAACTGCTCCAATCATTTTGATACACCCTGTATAATACCAGTATTATAATCCATTTGTGTTTCTGCCAGGGTGGGTTACCTTAACACAAAGCCATCTGTGTTGTCCTCCCCTTCTTCCTCCTCCCTGATGATGATCATGATCATGATATTCATGAAAATGGTGGTTATATTGACAGTGGTGATAGTAACACTGCTTGGATTTCACTCTTTATCTCTTTTCAGGGCCTGTATTTTAATGTTAAATATTACAACCTGTTAACAGTATACCTTATTCATTCTTGTTTTGCATTTTTTCAGTTCTCGCTAGTTAGTTTAATAGTACACATTAATTCACAACCAGTTGATTCAAAATACCACACAATTTGAAGTGTGTGGTGCTTTCCACCTTGAAATGTGGGATTTGGTGTACCTTTTAGTGCAGTTAATTAAAAAAGTGATTAATTTGTAATTCAGAGCGATATTACAGCCATTTGATTATTAAAAGTTGAATAATTTGAAATATTATGTTATTTTCTGGACTCTTCACATAAACATCTTTGTAAACACTGGGCACTAATGTTACACCCCAGAAATGTGAAAACAGTTGACCCTGAGTGGCACAATTCAGCTACTGGCAGATACTGTTCAGGACAGGAAACCATAGGCTCCACACTCCAGTGTTACCTTCACAGAGGCAACAGAATTAAGGTGTGCATGCATTTGCACTGAATATGTACTCAGTTTTGATGTTAGTATTTTCACTCTTGTACCAGGTGACAAAACCCTGCAGGTCTTCAGGAATAGGGTTTAAAATAACACACATTGGTGGAACAATCTGTCTTGCAGTTTGAGGCCATTATGGAATTACTGGAAGTATGAGAACTCTATACTTTCTAACAGAAATGTGGCACTCTTTGGGAAGACCTCTGCGTAAGATTATCAGTAACCTCATCATGAAGCATTCTGAGACACTGGCTTGTGATGGAAATCACAAGTCTTTGATACAGCTCCAATATTGTATGTGATACATTTTGTGGTCTGGGCATATTGTTAGAGGAGTTCTTCTATCATGTCAGTAGGCCTAATCTAACACCTTCCATAAAGTTCACCAAGAATGTACAATTAGACACTATCATTCATATTCTGGATGTTAATGTCTTCAGACAAGAGCCAGGATTGGTCACCAAGATTTACACATTTGTCCATAGTAGCCACTACTTGAAGGTGAACTTAGAATGCAGCCATCCACCCAATTTTTGAAGATGATTTGTTCAGAAGAGCCCACATGGCAGAGCCATGACCGTACTTGCAGAAAAGCAAGATCTGTTATATGAAGCTGGAGAACTTAATGTGTGATTTAGGTACCCCAACAGTTCATAAATTCATTTCGTAATAATTTCCGTGACAAATTATGAATTCTTTGTTCAGTGTTCGTATCCTATATGAAGGACATTTGTGAGTAATTAAAGTGTATCACAGTTTGTTACAACAGTAGGACAGTCCTCAAAATAAAACACACCCTTATTAGGTGGCTTATCAGAATTGGACCAGAAAGGACTTCACAATATAAGGCACACTGTGTCTGTACCATTCCCTTTGCAGGTGGCAGAAAGAGCATTGCTTGAATCAGGCAGACCACTAGCTGTGTGGTTCCAGCAACATATCTCCAGTAGGGTCTTCTAGAAAAATGAAAAGTGGCCCAATATGCTTATTAAGTATGTGAATGGATGTATTGGAATAAAGTCAGTTATCTTTCATATTGAATCTAACAGTAGGCATAGAAAATACAGATGATTGGCTCACATGGTGTATTTGATATATATATATACTTAGTCAGCTAGTTTGGAAACTTTATATGTATGGATTTACCTTATCAGCTAGGTTAGTGAGGTATGTTAGGTTTATCATGACTGTTTTTATGATTGCTCTTGTAGGTTCAGTGCTTCTTCATGCTAATGGTAGGCAGGTAATTTCAGTTGTCTTCTGAATTGGTTTTTATGGGTTGGGATCATTGGTTTTGGTTTGGTGATATTATTTTTGACATCTCATTATTGTGTCTTAGTTTTAGGTCTTTATTGGTGCTCTCACAAATTTTCCCTTCTATTTTCTATTATCTCCCACCACCACAGCCTGATCCTGGGTGCATATGTAGGGGTAGCAGATATGTAATGTCCATTGATTCGGAATGGTTGTTTCTATTGGACCCAGTTTCAATGGCTTCTCTCCATCCCTTCACCCAAATACTGGAACCCTTCCAGTTCCCATCACATTATGTTCATTTTTAAGAGGAGTTGAAGGATGAAGTCCAGAAACCAAATAATCCTGAGTGTAATATACATCATCAGAACATTTGAAGATAATAACTTTTGCCACTGGCATATGGATCTACATTTTTCATCACATGTTGAAACTCAGATCTGCATCATAACATAGAAATGATTTTATGATTGCACACTCCCCACAGGTCTTTCTATTCAGCATCTTGTTGTCCAGAAAAGTACGGAGCACTTGAAAATATTGCTGTATGTGGTTTTGAAAGAAACTGATGGTACATTTTGTCATTTTTGTTTGATTCCTGCAGAAGATGGTATGAAGCCAGTTCTGTCGCTGTCAAACCAGGCGCAGTTCCTGCTTGTGAACAAGAGCAGTGCTCAGTGGCTGAGTGATCAAATTGACCCTGATCAATGTGACTGCAGTAAGGTACATGACAATAATAAGCTGTAATGGATTCTAAGATAATGCAACATGAGAATATAACTAAGGGAGTGCATTTATTATTTCAGGAGAATTTGCTGGATCGTTTTCGTAGCAACCTAGTCATACAGGGCTTGAAGCCTTTTGAGGAGAATGATTGGACACACTTTCAGATTGGAAAAGTGAAATTCCAAGTAAGTTGGGCATCTCTTCTTGCACAGTTCTGAAATTGCATTAGTGTCAGCAGTACTGTTGATGAAGTAATCCTTCTAAGTATTATTCCTTTTGTGTCAAATTTATGATTGCATAAAAATGTACCAAAAAGAATGAAATTATTTAGTTATTTCACATCAGAGGACATGAACAAAGGGATCCCATCACAACCAATAGAAAATAATGATTAAACAGCTGGAACCAGATCATGACAGGATCCTGCTCAACACCAAAAACTTAACAAAATTCGGTCACCTGAACTAACAGTAGTATGTGTAACTAAATTGATCTCATTAATAATAGAACTATCCAAGGAGTATTGTAACTCTAAAGTAATAATTCTGTCAGCACTTCTATACATTTACCTTTTACTATATGATAGTATAGATTTGTTTAGTTTCTAATGAACTGTCATCATTTTTTTACACATCATTTACAGAAAAACAAGGTGTGATAAATTGCTCATGGACTTATTATTATATTTATGCAGCAAATACCACTGATATATGTATTGTCATGTAAAACTGTCAACACTATGTGGCCTTTATAAACAGTGCACTTACTCATATGTAATACAATTAAGTTTACTCTTTTTTTTCCTTCCAAATGTTGCTACATCTTGGGCTTAACCTCAGTACACAATCTGGTGGTTACATAATACAGATTGCCAAGCAGCTAAACAGTGGGCCATTCACAGCCAGACTCTGGATTCTTTCACTTGCAAAAGTCTGCATAAATTTCAGTTTAATATTTCAACTTTTACTACGCATTTCCCGAAACCTATAACAAGAGAGAAACAATTAAAAGTAACAGCCAAAACAAAATTTTGATAAACACACTTTTGTCTACTAAACATGAGAAGATGCGGCTGTCTTTCAGTCACCACCACCTCAATCCAAGCAGTGCATTCTGACTGGCTTACAATAACTCTGCCAATGATATTCTTACTTTTCCATACATAAATGAAATGCGTATATATACTTACCTTAATTTCATTAAAACAAAGGTTTATATCTTTGTTGATTTTGTTTCAAGAATGGTTTTTATGTACTGTTAAAAACAAAAATAACAAACACAACCTTAACCAGAAAATTAAGCCAGAGACTGAAAAATTTGTTTGGCAGTTAATTTTAAATTAAAAGCTCTACATTTTAATTACCTTTTACTCCATGAAATGACACCATCTATTTTAACATCACATGTATAGAAGGTAAGATAAGTAAGACTATTTATGCTGTAAATAACCTCTGAAGTCATTATACCATCATGAAGTAACTGTAATGTAACTAAAGAGTATTGATTCTTATCACACTGTGGCATATGAATAAATAAATTTATCAATTTCCTAAAAAGTAAGCAAATTTAATATGAGAACATTCTTGCATTTACCTTGCAGTCAGAAGGCCCATGTACACGCTGTCAGATGGTTTGCATTGATCAGGCAACTGGTGAGAAGACGCAAGAACCTCTGAGAACACTTGCAGCAAGTTTCCATGGCAAGATGAGATTTGGAGTGTATTTAAATCGAATACTGGAAGGAAATGTCAGAATTTCAGTTGGAGATACAGTAACTGACCACTATACTTATGACTAGATATTTGGAATGTAGTCAGGTACTCATGAGACTAGACAGGTATCTTGCCTTTCACATTCAGTAAACACACTTCATTCACTACTGTAAATTCTAATGGATGTAGTAAAGTATTTTTCAGGAGATTATTATAAAATTCCAATCTTCACACCCTCCATATAGGTACATTTTCTGTCTTACAAGACCTTAACAGTGTACCAGTATTGTAGAGCATTCTAAAAAATCATGTTCCTGAGCACAGCATCTGTTGCAGAAACTTCATCGCATATGAAGCCTGCATTCACCAGGAATTCAGGGTCCAGTCCAACTTACCTTACTTTATAGAAAAGTCTTGAAATGCTGACCTGCAGGTTCTGAGCAGGCCTCACACCCACTGTCATTTTTCCGAGCACATGATGGAGCACTTCGTCTTGAAGTGCTGGCAATCTCTCTTGGAATTATAATCACATGAATTCAGATCTGGATGTCTAGAAGGGAACAGTCTATGTACTGTCAAACGTTTGCTGAATACATCTTGTATGGCAGCCATTGAGAAACTTGCTATGTGAGCTATAGCACAGTTCTGCATGAAGTAATCCCACATTTTTTTCACATCCTATTATTTCTTTGGAGAATTTTGCCTGAATTAACCAAACCTAGCAGTAGGAATTTACTGTTTCTCTGAAAAATTTAGGCCCTTTTGATTTTTTATGCATGCCTTACACACCAGACAACACTAAACCTGTCCTTCAGAATTTTTCCTCTATTCTGTGTATCATTCTTTTACGTGAAACCAATGATGCAGATTTTTTTACACAACTTTGGCAACATTTTTTTTATGACACATACATAACCATTCTATGTTCATTTGTTCAACATGTCTGACATGCGCTCACAACGTGCTGTGTGTGAGAAACTACACATGACTGGGGTGACTGAGCCATGTTACAGCCCTGATAAAAACAGGTTTTACTCAGTAGACTTACTTTGGCTGAGTGAGCTCGTATTTCCTTCCTGTGCTCGGGTTCTTGACTGATAGGATATGGAGAGAAAATGCATAAACAGTTCCTATTGTGGTCGTGGAAAATCTAGTCCTCAATTAGGCTATATTGCAATTGCTAGTATACGGGCACAACAGACTATTAAGCACAGGTTTTTTGTGGATGTGTATGCTAGTATACTAATAATGAAGAAGGCATTTACTTATAGTTGCAGCCTTTACGATTAGTGACTGCAGATAAAAGTTTATCTTGAAGCTTGAATATCTTATATTTCTGCCATTGTAGAGGTACGGCATGATTGAGTACAGTGTCACAGCTGTACTCTATTCCCTACCTGATGTACCAGTAGCTTTCAAACATGCTCAGAGTGCAGTTAGCATAGGGCTTTAATTTTAAGGAGTACAATTTTTCAGGCTGTGTACTTGGAGGGAGATGTATGCCAGTGTTATTTCTTAACTGTGTTAACTTTATTTTAGAGCTTCACTTATGCACATACATTCATTTCGTAGACATATTTTTATTAAATTGAGTTCTGGACAGAACACATAAACGCTACTTTCCTACTGTACACACTTCTGGTGTCATCAGCATTATTTATTTTTACTTTTGATGAATATAACAGCTATACTGAAACAATGAGAGAAGAGAACTTTGTTAGGTTGAAATATTTCAGTGAAATTAGTCGATGTCTTTAATAGTACACATAGAGAAGATACAGAGAAGGATTTTAACACCAAGAAGTGAACAACTTTATGATAAACTGTATCTGCATCAAAACTTTATGGCTTATAATGATGGTAAAGTGTGGCTGACACATTGTTTTCAGAAAAAGACCCAGTATTAGCTGTTTCTGTATTATGAGTTACCTACAGGCACTATTCAGTGCAATGATCTGGATCTGGATCTGCACCTGCATTGCCTCAGTCTTTGTAATATTGCATCAAAGCTCTCGCTGGCCAGAAGAGTATAAGTGTTCATGTGTGTGACATTTGGCTTGATTTTCTTCATTCTTACATTTATAGGGAATATGTAAGGAACAGTTTCATAACTAGTCTTATATGGAACAGCATGGCTGTGACTTAAGCATACAGTGAATTATACTGGAAATAAAGATGCATATGTCTGCATTTTTTAATATTCTTATTTACAAATATATTAATTAATTTTTCCCTTTCCATTTATTTACTTCCAGATACTGGACACACATGAGTGTAAATAGATTTTTCACTCAAATTTACCACGTCTGATGTGTATACAGTGTCTTACAGTGGTTTGCTGCTTTGTTTTCAAATTAATCTCTGTATATTTTAGTAAAACTTATTTTCGTGTGGTCTGTTACCTCAGTATGTACAGTAGGGAAGTTTTTTGTATCAGCACTGTTGTCACTCAAAGAGAGGTTGTGATTTCAAAGCATTGTGTTCTATGTACTGAATATAACAAATCTGATAAACTATACCTCATTCACATTTATGCTGGTAATCCTTGGTCAGGTGCAATTAACATAAATGAGCTGTACAGTATGTTATAATTTGTTGCTTGCTCTTTGTTATATATTTTGTAATGTTTTACTTCATGTTTTGTTATAATGCATCATTGATGCTTTCTTTTCTAATGTTAAGGCAAAGCACTGGTATTGACTTTTTAGTATGTTAACCCTTTGCTATATTACTCCAGTCTGCTGTAGTCTGTGCAGTCAGATTCATTTAATTTCCTTTGCCATACATTAGTATCTTAAGTAATTTTAATGTATTTTATTGCATGACATGCAGCAAAGGGTTAACAGTACAAATCATGTGTAAAAGTTTAGAAATATGTTTTTGTAAATTTTATTTTGAAGATAACTTCAACTTCTATTTAGAAATACACATGTAATTCTGAAAGCTATTAAGCATAACATTCCTCTCTTCTTGATGTAGCTTATCACAGAAGGAATCTTTTATTCTCCAAAATACTGCAAACAATTTCACTTTCCTATTTTATTGTAATGTTTTTACATCAAGACTGCTAATGCTGGGTCTTGTGAAGTGTAAAAGTTAAAGACTGGCATAGAATTAGGATGAACTGTACCATATAGTTTTTTGACAATGGTGTAATATGCACAACATAACCTGAAGACGAAACCAGCGTGTTTTCAAAATGTTGTGTAATATATATGATTTGAAATGATGATGGAAATAGTTCAAAAACATGTCAAGGACAAAATGTTTTGAAGAAACATGTTTACTGAAAGTAGAAACTTAAGTTTGATTGCAAGTGAAATACCTGATGTTACAGGAACTTTGACAGCATAATCTTATTGTAAAGAACGTACAGTCCAGCATGTCTTTCCTTACACAAGAGAAAATCTGCCACCTTAGATTGATATTAAGACAAGAAATGGCTCTTTCAAAACAAGTTTGCATGTTGATCGTGCATTTGACTTGAGGTCTGTAATGAATCTGAGCAGTTTGCTTACCTCACTATACATTGCAGCACTGTTGCCAGAGGAGCTTTAGTCTACTGTAAATATGAGATGAGCCATAATCATATCTGATTTAATGCTATATAGCTTTTGTATAACCTACAGCCTTGCTGAATTATGTTCTAAGTAATACACCCGTCTTCCTCATGACTGTCAGTAAATAAGCTGGCAGACATAACTTAGAAAGGTATAGAATCCTGGAAACTGATGTGTGTTTACTGAACCTGAAATCGAACTAGGCATCAAAAGTAAACCAGTTGGTTCGTTGTGATTTCTTGTACTGTTTGTTTTCTAGTGACTGTGTTTACGGAAATATAAGCTGCAACTGTACTTGTGTACTGAAAACATTGTATGTACTTTTAATAATCAGTGGTTACACATGTATGCATTTCTTTGATTAGGGGAAGAAAGAGGAAAATGGCTCTTCCAGAACTTAATTAAAAGTATAGCAGATTATATGTTATAAATTATGCTAGTGTCCATGCTTGTCTGTCAGTTTTATTTGGTGGTGCTGGTACTAGTGTGTTTTTCCTCCTCCTAGCTTTGCAAGATGCTTAACTATATCTCGTCATACAGTTTATTACTTCGTTTTATACACTCGTTCACTACTCTTCCTCTAGTGACTGCTGCACGTCTACAAACAAACGGTTTTGGCCAAATGTTATAGCGTTAAGTGGTGAGTCCATAAAAAGCAGACTAATCCAACATGGAAATAAGCTACTAGCATCCTTTCTTAGCACTTTCCTCATAGAGGGTCACTGTTTTGTCGACACCTACTGGTGCCACATCCTGTTTCACCACTCAGCCAGCTGCATACATGTGTGGTGGAGTAGCAGCAAGAAGTGACAAATGATAGTTGTTATAAAATAATCACACTGTATGTAACATAACCTATTGGCATAGCTACACTGAACACAGTGCACTTTTAATAAATCCCACTGATACTCATGTCATGTCTTTTAGATGAATGAGGTGAGTCACAAGAACTGCTATTTGCTGGGAAGGAATAGCATGAACACATTTAAATTGTTTGTTGTCATTACTCTCAACAGTGTTTTAGGGAATGAAAGTGTAAGATTAAAAGACAAGGACTGACTCTTGTATTTCAGAATCCTCCTTCCCTTATGGGTACAGTAGGGGATGACCTCACAACTAATCTGCCAGTTCATTGGCACATTTGAGTGACTGTAGCCTCATGGATCAATATGGTTTCAAGGCCATGTAGTGCAGAATGTCATTTAAAGGATGATATAAGTTTCTCGTAGACTGAGTGTGCATAGGTATCTTGCATCTAGGCACTGTATGGCCTAACATATGTAGTGTGGCATCAGGGTACTAGATACATATAAATAATATAGTTTGTAAATATGTTCTGTGATGTTATACATAATATTGAATTACATATATTTTTATATGGTGTACTGTTGCCAGCTTATGCAGAAGAATTCTTTGTTCACTGCTGAAAAGATTATATTCCTAAATAACAGGTATTTTTATGGACTTGAAATGAAACTTCTTGTGCTTTAAAAATTGCAATGATTTGCATTCATGCCACAATCTCATGTAAAAATGCCTGGACAGATTTTCTTCTAAGCACACAGATAATTAATGCACTGATTTGTGAATAATATTGCGTGGTGATAGAATTTTCTAGCAGGCACTTTGGTTACACCATATATGTGTCTCAAGGCTTGTGATATGGTTTCATCAATTTGTTAACATTTTACAATGGTATAAGTAATCCCTTCTATTTATGTTGTATCGTAATTCAGGCATGTGAGATATATTTTATGCCAACAGAAATAACACCTACAAATTTTGTGGTTAAGTGTTCATTAAACTACATATACACAGAAGTATAAGATATGGTTTTGTGAATTCTTTATGCATAATTTTTAGTGAGATTATGAGTATATTAAATGTTATGCTGTTGAACCATTTTACTGTACATCAATGGGCAGTGTTCATTAAAACAGATATATATATATATATATATATATACATGTAAAAGTAGAAGATATGATATTTTGAATTCTTCATGCATAAGTTTATATTTTTAGATTGTGAGTATATTAAATGTTACACTGTTGAAATATTTTATTGTATACTAATGGGCAGTGTGTTCTGATTACGAACACAATTGCCCATACTGCTGTTGTCCTTTTTAGTGCCAGAAATGGAATAAAATGTTCCCCAACATTTACCACTGCATTTAGAACTCACATATCCTTCTTTAAGAACAATTATTAAATGAATGGTTTCAGTTGTTTTATATAATGTGAAATATTCCCCCTTTTGCTATGTTTATGCTTCTGCAGTATACAAAATGATTTACACAAAGTAAATATACACATTTATAATTTCACACATTATAAAGTTCATGTTGTACTGTGGTTCTGGGAGAACAACAGTGACTTAATTTCTAAGGAGTTGCATGTAAGTGTATTCAAAGTGCACTAGCAGTTCTAGGCGAGCTGACAATTGTTTCATTTACAAAACTAGTGAACCACTTTTACTATACTGCTCTCAGTATGTATTTTACATTCCTTCTGGTTTTATTCTCAGTGTGTGAGGTTTGAGTTTATCGTAACTAATTCTCATGGCACATTTACACATGTAAGCTGCTTAAGTGCCTTGCACAAGAAACTGGAGCATCAAAGAGATGAAGAGAACCACAACAAATCTGAACAGCTGTGATCCAATAATTGCAGCAAGTGTATCTCCATTACACTTAAAATGGCAAACTTTGTCCCAAAGTGACTATTTTCATATGATGCCTGCTTATATAAGAGTGGACACATCAGCACCATACAACAGAAACAGGAGCACAGAAAATCCTATACATGGCATTCCAATGCATGAGGTGCCAAATGGCCTTCCTGTATTTATGGGAACGAGTCTCATAACATATTGCATACACAAAAAGGCGATAAAGAATTACTACTTGCTTTTAATTTTCATGTATCGCTCACACAACATTATCATTTAGGTGAACATTTTGGGAACAGCTAGATTCAAACTTGAAGGTGAAAACCACTTGGGTGACCTAGGCATAGATGGGATAATATTAAAATGGATATTAGAGAAACAGGATAGTGGTGGATTGCAGTGATTTGGCTCAGAATAGGGACCAGCATCAGCCTCCAGTAAACATGGTACTACATGGTTCCACAAAGTTTCCAAAAATCTAGAAGCCACTAAAAAATTCTAGGCACCAGAAGCATGACATGAAGCAAGTTTGATACTGAGGACCCACAAATATTAGGCACCACCAAACAAAATTTAGTTGCCTGGGAAACCTGGCATCCAGGATTCGTGCACCCCAGTGGTAGTGAAATTTTGTGCTCCATAAAACGTATGGAAATTCTTGAGTAACCGTCACCATTAGTTTCTCAAGAAGAGCTCTGCCCAAGGGAGTTATGTAGTACCACTCTGATCAAGGAAGCAAGGTATATACACTTTTTGTACTATTTTACAAGGATAAACTTAGGAACAGTATATGTATTCTTTATGTAATGCCACTATAACACATTATAAAGTATTCTATCATAAGAAACAAAAGTGGTAAAATAACTTGTTGTTTCATACATAGCAAACATTTATGTGGTTCAACAGTCCACTGAACATTGACTGGCTAGAATCATATAACTGAGTAACATAATCCTGAAATACAGCATATGAACTGCTTACTGAGTGTAAACATGCTCAAAATATTCAGTGCATTGCAGGAAAATTAATGATCCACTGTTCACAAACCTGTGAGGAAAAATATCTGCATCATAAAATGCATGTCCACTTTAATGATAACTTTACATACATAAAGCAGAAAATGAAGAAACTTTTTCTTTTATTTTACAATGCTATGTCAGCTGCTGAAGTTACGAGGTGTCTAATTAGGGTGAATATATTTACAACATAAAAATTTATTCAGCTTAGAATTTCAGTACAGTAAGTACAAAATTAAGGAATGATCATAAGATCTGCGCTGTTCAAGGATTCTACACTGCTTAAAGTCCCAGAAGAGTGCAAATCTCATTTACATCACTGCGGAAGTTTGAAATCACAAATGGTCATCACAATATACCACATTAAGATGAAAATTTAAAAGCATGGGAACATTCAATATGACTGAAATTCTCTTACCTCCATCTAGTGCCAAGGTTAGGAACATGCAGTTGACCTCCTCCATAAATCTTTATGATGTGGTGTGCAGAGGGGGATATTTTCTATTGACTTTGATAAATAATTTACCTGGTGTAAACTATTTATTATATGTGTGAGGACAGCATAGTCAGTATTGTGACTTAATGAGGCTGGATATTCTGGGGGCTGAATCGTGGAGGTGGTGAGATTTTCTGTACCACTGCAGACTGGCCCTGGGGCCCACCCAACCTCCTGTCCAATTGGTACTGGGTCTCCTCAGGAGAAAAGTGGCCAGGGAGTGCTGTTTACCACCCACCACCCCATCTAGCACTGAAGTTAGAAAAAGTTTAGAGTTATACCACTACTCCCCCTCTGGGCCCTCATGGTCTGCTCTAGGGTGAATTTACCTTTTTTCTTTACCTGGTGCCTTTATTCCAGACATTTTTCTCTCTGGTAAATAGTTGGTGAGATGAGCCCAAAATGCAATCATGCCTGTCCATAATGTTGGCTAACAAAAAATTTAATGCCCTTCTAAAAGAAACGCCAAAATATAGTACCAAGGTTAATAAAAATCTGTCAAAGGCCTTGGAAGATCAGAATAAAGATTCAGAGATGCCCCAAGTACAGCAGCATTTAAAGTGAATTGAATTACACCAAAATCAAGAAGCCTGGGTGGAAAAGTAGTGCAGCTCTAGCATAATGTGTTTCATTTGAATAGGTCTATACTTCTGATGCTGTCACTTGTGGAATGTACTGACAGAAGTGACAGAGCTAAGGTGCACTTACAAAATTAAACATTCTAATACTCTAAGGAACTTTTTTTTATACATTACTGCATACTTGCACTGCAAAAATACAGCATCACTTTTAGATGTTATCATACTTACTATCCAATCTGACACTTCTATAAAGTATCCAAAAATAGGTATTCTTCTTAGCAGCTGATAGAAATTAACAGGTAATTCTGTGTGTACTCAAAATTTTATTCTCAAATAAGACAAGTACTGCACCCAGCATGGTGACTGTGGGGGGAGGGTGGGAGAGGAAAGCTGTAGATGCTACCGCACTGTAAACAAAACAGGTTGTAGAATAAATCTCTGAACTACAGAACATTTGTAAATTTATGGTTAAGCCTTACATTTATGTATTTCACTTACAAACAAAACTGCATCTTGAAGTACACAAAAACCCTTTAAAGTACCATTAAAGCTAAAATAAATCTACAGAAAACCCAAACACAACCCTCACATTACATATTTATTATAATTATGACCGTCTATCTTAAGATGCAAAAATAAGACACTTAAAAATTATTCTGCATGTGAACACATGGTTTCACTACGTTATGTAAATACAATTACCAAATAGAGCTCTGGGTTACAAAATAATGCAATCAATTGGCTGTTGCTTTGATACAGGTACCACGTCCTTCCCATTAGCAGCATCATTGACAATATCAGTAACATTTTTGAAATCAGGAAATGCCATTGTACACAGCTTGGAGTACACCAAGGTACCATTGACAGACACTTCAAATGATCCTGTGAACACAGAACAGTGGATCCCTGTCAGAAGTGGTAAGTGTGCTGACTGAATGCTGGACACATGTGATTTTCAGGGCAGTAAAAGTTGAACATCCTGCAGCATGCCAGACTTCCACTTTCAGTGTGTGAAAAGTTTTGGACACATTTTTAACTTATGACCTCTGGTCAGATCAAAGAACTATTTTTGGGATTTGGTGAACTTCACATGTACAGTTAAATCTAGCAAACAGTATTTAAGCTATAATGGGATTTATGCATCCTGCACTGGCAAATATATTCTGGAATCTTGAAAGTGGGAACAGTGAGGAAAGCCTGGAGTGCTAGCTTCACTGTCCCCCTTACTATTTTAATTTTAAGCACATTGTATCTTAGGCATGTTCTATTAATAGTTCGGATAAATGTATCTCAGTTATAATTTTATCACTGAATATAAAATAAGTTTTATCTGGGGGGGGACTTCTTAGTGTTACCCATCGGTTTTCAACGTTTATCACAAACAAAGTCTTACACAGCATATATACAAGTTCCCTAGGTTAACTAGTTTCGCCTGTGTTAGCAAGCCATCATCAGACCTTTTTCTTTATCACGCCCGTCCAGTGAAACTTATCATGAATTTAAATATGCAAAGATAAGTTTAGCTTCCACAAATGGTATTCTAGGCACAGCTCATCTGTTTGTTGTGGGAATTTATCCATTATGTAAAACTATACAATCACAGTTACAAAGAACTGCAACACCTTTAATCTCGCATTCCATAAAAATTGGGCTCTGGTCATCATTAACCGAACGAAACGTCGCAATGCCACGGATCATATGTGGCTATAATCAAGCTCGCCTACACGCAGTCCAGACTTACGCAGCTGTGAACGATATTTTGGTATACTATATAATAATTCGACCTCTCGAATGTAATACTGGCTACTTCCATTCTGTACTACTCTGTGGCGCCAAAACTGTGAAAGTGAAAGATTTTCTGTCAAATGTCTGTTATGTTATAAAATTAGGACAAAATGCCTAAGTTACTCGACTTATGTGAAAAGTACTTTGGAAGCAGGGACTTATACGAAGTTCTAAAGATTCCTAAATCTGCAAATCAAAAGCAAGGTGAACGCTATTTGCATGTATTTGCTGACTAACCTCTTTGTTTCCTTTACTGAAGTTACGTAGACATTTAGCACGAATCGTGGGTTTTCACTGTGAACGCAATATTATATTTATATATGTATATATTCTGTTTCCAGTTCGAAAGGCTTATCATAAGCTGTCGTTGTTAGTTCACCCTGATCGAGTAGAAGAAAAGAAGAAAGTAGAGGCCACAGAGAAATTCAAAGTTCTGGGAAGGATCCACTCAATTTTAAGCGACAACGAGAAGAGGGCCATTTACGATGAATCAGGCAAGCACCTTAAACATTACAGATTACACAAAATTCCGGCCTGTATTGCGATAGATTTATTTTCATCAATGTTTTTTTATATTTTTCAGGCGATTATGATGAAGAGAGTGATGAAATGGTGGAAAGGGATTGGAATGAATACTGGAGGAGGCTATTCAAACCGATCACTGTGAAAGATATTTCTGATTATGAGAAGAAGTATAAAGGTACTGCAAAAATGACTGTCCTGAGTGAAAAAGAAACTGCCTTATAGTAAAGCAGCATATGTAGGTTTAGAATAGAATTTATTTACATTACATAGATCTTTTATAATATGCAGAACATGTCAAAATTGTTCACTAAACTTACTCGCACATCAGGGTTCAAGATTTTAATGTCAGATGACTGACGTTGTGTAACTTGATTTATGCATCATACACACCTTTCTGGTAGCTGATGACTGGTATTTATATTGTGTGCTTCCGAATGTGTTTGATATTGTCTACTACAAAATACAGTAATGGAATGGAAAAATGCAAAGTAAATAAATTCCAAAGTGTGTCTGCCCTTATAGGAAAGCACGCTGAACTATAAGTTTGGGGAACATATATTCAGTATGAGAGAACCCACAAGCGCATGTACAGATGTGTAAATTTATGGTATTATAAACAGTGTAACCTCCTACATGTTTTGGCCACCTATTGTGCCCATATTCAGGGAGGTGTTCTGTAAAGGACGTATTACATAGAACGTCAAACCAATTTACAAATATAAAATGTTGATATACATTCTTTAAAGAACACCTCCCCGAAGACTGCCCCAACAGTTGGCTGAAACATGTAGGATGCTACGCTGTTTATAATACGATCAATTTACGCATCCGTATATGCACTTGTCAGTTTTATTTCTCATAACAAATCATTTGTGCATGGTCATGAATCATTTAAAAAACTATTCAGTACGTTTTCTAAGGTCATTTAAAATTTGCAGGGCATGGAATTGTAGTCCCTACTTGAATTGTTTAATTACCATAAGCCATACTGATATTGGTACATGTTTTGATGTTAGTAGCAAATGTCATGAACTTTGGTCTGCCAAACTTTAATTTTCTTTGTACCATTTTTTTTTAGCTTGGCAAAGGCATCATAATTCAGTCTTGAAAGTGGTCACTTCCAGGATGGTACATAATCATACTAGCACCATCAGCAAACAGTACAGGTTGTAGGGGGGTTAGATCATTAATGTATATACGAAAAAATACAGAACTGAGTATGGAACCCTGAGGAACTCCATGTTCTACCATGTATCTCTCTGATTCTCAGATGCAAAGTTTTGGCAGGCAGTATGGTCATCTTACTTTGAACACTGTTGGACTGGCATGAGCTATGTATATTTCAGGTTCAGAAGAAGAACTTTGTGATTTGAAGCAAGCTTATTTGAATGGAAAAGGAGATATGGATTTCATATTGGAGGCTGTGCCATTCTCACATACAGATGAAGAACCAAGACTAAGAGAGCTCATCCAAGGACTGATTGACAAAGGAGACGTGCCAGAGTATAAGGCTTTTATAAATGAGACACCCAAGAAGCGAGAACGAAGAAAAAGAAAGGTGATAAATTATTTATTACATATTCATGTTTAATTACTGTCATGCGATATACTACACATTTGGAGATGGGTGTCAGGATAATTATAGCAGGAGTCTGACAACTCACCCTTTGTCAGTTTTACTAGGCAGATACGTAAAACTGGTTAGTGATCCCCACTACCTATGTCCTCCCTCTGTCCTGTTATATCCTACGTATTTTATAAGATGCACATACTGCAGTACTGTTCAGTGATGCAACATGGATAGAGGTCCCAGCTACTGTCACATGTTTTCAGCATTGGGTATGGTTTGGTTTAGCTGATATGACTATACCATGTAAATTTTTAATCAGTATTAGCCGTCCATAATATACAAATAACCAACAATATGCACTTCAACGTCTGTTAAATAGCCAGCAAAATGCACTTCAGTGTTTATGATAAACAATGAAGTACATTATTTTGGTTATTTATACAAGTATATTAGGGACCTGATTAATGCATGGAAGATGGAACATATTAAAGTGTTAGATGTATTTAGTTGTAGTATTCATACTTTAGTCCAGCCTAAACAGTATTCAGCTTATGTATATGATGAAGATAGTATGATTTGGTGGGGGATACGTAAACTCTTGTCATCATATTACCGTTTACCCATTTTAGATTTTCTGTAAGAATGGAAGTAGATGATTACACATTATATCCTAGAAGAATGGGATAACTCCACTTCACTACTGCAAAAGCCTAAAGAAAAACCTGTCCCAATGCCAATTTTTCAATAATGGTTTTATTTTGGTTACTATATTTGATACAAGTCTGACTGGGCAGATTAAGTGAAGTGCCTGACATACGGTGGGTGTACGTGTTTCAAATTGGTAAATTGGTAAAATCCCTGTCTGTGTCCATGCTTATCATGATTTTCTCAGTACCTCCAAGTGAATGTCAGGACAACACTTTTTAAGTAGAATGGTGACTACTTCCTGTACACCTGTTTACTGTCCAGTACACATCACTATCATTTGATTGGTCATCTGACATATCATTATGTGAGCACTGTCTCCAGTAGTTCTGATGTTACACTGAATAGCACTGGATGTAAATTTAGAAATTATTTTAATTTTCAGAATTTTAGATAAACGGGTATTCGGGGATCTCGGCACATTAACACTGCTTTTATTTAGTTTTTTAAAAATTACCATGAAGAATTGTTGCACAAATACATACAGCCACATATGTTTAATATTCCATGTTTTACACAGAGAGTTGGAGGGGGAATCCAACATACTTTGGGAGAATGTTCCTTAGGTTATATTACATTGGTATAACCAAAAATATCTATATCTGAAGTTGAACAGTTGTGGAGATACTAACATGAGAAAAAGATGTTTTTTTTTTTAAACTTCCATGCACTGTAGCTGTTTAGTGTGATGTGTTATCTGTACACTGCACAGTTCCATCCTTGAGCAGATAGCTAAGCCAAGGGAAGCCATTTGGCAGCATATGTGCTTTGTGTTTGGAACTCTAAGAATGATATTTATGAAACTAGTGGAAGTCATTCTTACTTAATGTCTTTATGTTACTCAGATGTTAATTATGTGTGAAGTATGTGTGTTAACATTGCAGGAAGTATATGTTCCTCCTAATTTTAATAGATATTTGACAATCAGTCAATGTGTAGCAGCTCTCATTTTTTAAAACTTCTCTCATCATTATCTCCTTAACTGTTCAACTTCAGACACATGTGTTTTTGGCTATCTCAGTGTAATTTGATCTAATTCTCCCAAGGTAAGGCAGATTCCCTTTTGAAACATCCTCTATACCAGAGAGTCACATGACCGTAACATTAAATTCCTTCAAAATGTACCCAATTCAAATTGTGATTAGGGACCAGCAATCCTACTTGGTTCCGTCTGGTGAGTGCCAAGATAATATTACTGTAAAACAGGCCATTAAGAATTCTCTAATGCCATGTACTTGAACAAGAGTACACAAATGAAATAAATAAAGAATTGTGACTAATTTTAATTATGGGAACAAATAATTTGTGATATGTTTGTGCAGTGGGAAAAAGAAGCCCAAGAGGCAGCAAAGATGGAGCAGGAAAAGGGTTTGGGTGATACGGATAATGACCTGACAGTGATGATTCAAGAGAAACAGCAAGAGCGTGCTGCAGAGGTGAACTCATTCTTTGACATGCTGGCTGAGAAGTATGGTGGAAAGTCTGGAGGCAAGAAGACATCAAGAAAGAAGAAGTAGTAGTAGTAATAGTAGTGTAGTTTTGTTGCTACTAATGTAATGTTATCCGCTGTGAAATAAATGTTTTGATCCTTTATCTGTGCATGCAAGACTTTGTATCAAAATAACTCGTGTAAGTTACGTACAGAAATGGTGTAATGGCGCATACTGTGTTGCATTCTTTCAGACCTTTGTCAAATTTTGTAATGATTTTCAGAAATATACTCTTGTCTAATTATTTTATGTTTATGATGGTGTGACACAACTTTTATGATGTTTCTCTCTTAGTTTCAAATATAAGCCACAATATTTTGTAAATGGTCTATATTTTATCTTCAGGTACAAGGGGTATCTCGAGATTCCAACTATCTTTGGGCCTCATTTCAGACAGCAGATGTACCAAGGAGCTGTGATTTTTGTAGTAACAATTGATATGAGAAAGGCCAAATAAGCAGCCTTGAATTCAGTCACGTGATCTGATATCTGCCCTCCTACCTATGTTAGCACCTGTTACCCAAAACCTTCACTACTGCTGCAGTATGAAATGTAGCAAGCCACAAACAATTAATTTAAATGCACACATGATAGGCTGCTATCAACTAGTAGAAATGGAAAGTTTTAAAATTCCTAATACGAGAGATAAAATATAAATTTGGTAACCAAATGGGAGTCTTACCTGCTTTTTTTGCTAAGAAGTAACTAACGTCAATATGTATAGCGCAGACTGCTGCTGGTAAAGCATGTGAAATTTAAACTGTTTTCTGGTAGAAAGTATCAGAATCTTATATATACCAATATTTTTCTCCCTCTATATTAAAAACTATGAGAGAGGAAATTTGGTATGGACTGTGAAATTCAAGGGATTTTTTCAATTGTAGGAGGGCCATGTTTCTAAAACTGTATAATATTGCTATAAATCACCAATGGTCAACTTCTTCCCAACACTTTTGTTTACTGTCTTTGAGTAGTAGTACAGATTGTATGGATTTTAGAAATAAGTTCACTCACTCATTCACTTACCAAAACCTTGGTGAATAAATTTTTAGTCTTGGTCTGAATATATTAAAACTTTAATGAAACAAATGATTATCACATGAAGGTGCAGAAATCAAATAATAAATCACATTTTCATTAAGTTAATTATGTATGATGTGTTTAATGAAGCTGCCAGTACTCAAGACTACATGGAGATGAATGGATGGTTAATGAGTAACACTGTAAATTATTCACAAGATAATGGTCATGGTCTACTTTAAGGTATAATCCTGGCACTTTCCTGGAAGAAATGCAGAAAGCCATTAAAAAAAAAATTCAGGACATTGTGTTCCAGCAAAGATTCAAACCAGTTGTTTCCTGAATAAAAGTTACCATTGGAGTGAACTTGCTTGGCAATTAATATTTTTAAATCTTACCTACTATAAAGTATTTGTACCACACAACACAGCATGTGGATTTTGTGACATGTTAGTGGACTTAAGGTATTTCTGGAACCATGGATGTACAGTCATCATAATGTGTATGAATTTTATGTTTGTGAAATGCAATGGATCAATGGACTCCATGACTTCATTACAACAAAACTTACGAAAAATGCTTAAGAGTTACAGTAGATCCCACACTTAATATTTCTCAGTTTAAGGTTTTTGGCCATTTGATTTTAACTGCAATGGTCGTAAGTCAGAAATCTCATTTTCAAACATCTTCCATTTAAGACTTTACTAAATTTTTAGTTCATATCCACTGCTATACAAAGGAACTTTAAATGGGAACTTTATGGTATTCAGTGGGTCAATTATATATAAACCATGATAATAAAATGTTATCACCATTCCATTCAAAACATGTGAACCTACTTCCAAGGTTTATGGTAGTTTTTGATTCTTTGATCTCCGCTCTCTAAGTGGTTGTGTTAAAAGATCCCCTGTATCATAACCATCCATGAACAAACACAGTACTCTGCCAAACCCTTTGGCATCAAAATTAAATACCCATTGGTAGCCATGGAAGACCAGAATTTAAGTGACCTCTGCATAAAAGGAAGACCATTACATGCCATCAGCTTAAACTGATGTGAGGCATTTTAAGCCTAACAATGTGATGGGTATACCTGATGTTAGGCATCAAAGGGTTGATGGGGGCTTGTGATTGTCACTTAGCTTCACAAAATGGAGTCCCACAAAATAAAATGTTAAGAAGCTAAAAACACGAATTTATCTTTGTCACAGCACCTTTAGAAGGTAGGAATATTTACAGACTAGTTTGAATAGGTGTCCTTTTGAGGTCACATTAAAATGCCCAAATCCATCCATTGCAAATTGAACATGTTCCCTTTAATTCCTGCTATGTTTGATAAGCTTCATTAGGGACATGGTGTGTCTGATAATGCGTATGCTCATACCATACAGATTGTGACCTCCACTATTTGTTGCAGCTGGGCTGGGCTTACATTCATCTTAAAGTACACCAGAGGGGGCCTCAAAAGGACTTTAAATGAAGCTGTGGTAGTCCATATTTATGATTCTATATATAAACAGACAGACAATTTGCACAGCTTGGTCCTGATGTTAATGTATTTGAAACTAAGCCAACACACTACAGCAGCACAGGTAATTATACAGCATCATTATCAGTCCACTTGTTTCCACAGTGCACTACAGTTCTTGTTTGTAACTCTGCCCAGCTGTTTTCTCTCAAACCCTTGATAAAAGTTAGGCCAATTTAACTTCTGTGGAAACATGTATTATTTTACAAAACAGAGTTGGTTATTTAATTCCCTTTATACCACTGTTCTTGATGAAGGGCATTGAAATATTTTATTTGGAGTCTCAAGGCAAATATACAACCCTTAGCATACAGACATTTGAGAACACTTCCCAAACCTCTGGCCACAAAAGAAATCTTAGGACCTTGATTTGAAACCCACCCTTGTCATATGCGATCTGTTGTACACGCAGATATGAAGGTTGGGTCTCATCTTCTTCCTATAATGTCTGCTTAATACAGTTTATTACAAAAAGAAATATATATGGTGATGCAAGGGCTAAAATCTATTTCAATCTATTACACACTGTGATAATACTTAATTCCTTTCTTCTCATATGTACTTAAAACTTTCTCCCACACTCACTATAATGAAACACTGGAAATTACAAAGCTTGAGTCTCCCTGCCCCCACCATTCAGTATTTGTCTGAATCAAAAGCAATACTATATGAATATTACTAACCAAACCAAATACTTCACACCTAAATAAAGTAACCAAACACAAAACAAACTAACCATCATTTGTCAACAAACAGTGCCAGGATTACTTTTGCCTTATCCTAAACTAATGATTAATACTGATATACACACCCTGCCTGTTACACAAAATCAAGTAAGCCGTATAATAGGAGAAAAGTAAGTGGATATATAACATATTTAGTATGCTAATACAAACTGGAATAAAAAGGAAACAGCCCCTTGGTCTCCTCCACTACCAATGTCACCACATTTTTCTAATTTATTACAATTTTCTAAAGTACTCCACCTTACCTCTGCGGCCCTCTTTGCCCAATACATCTGCAGTAGGTACACTAGAGCGTATTTGGGTTGCTAGTTCCTCAAAACGAGAAGCATAACCACATGAACCACTGCAAGAAGAATTATTATACAAGTGGAATATTTGCTTTGTGTAACAGAAGGCTGGAATGAGAAGAACGGCAATGAGTGCACCAAAATATGATGTCTAAAATGATTTTAATAGCATTTACTTGAAATACTAGAAGCCAGTTAAGTGCATCCAATTACAGTGGGCAATTCCTCCTTATTTTTAAAATAATAAAAAAAAAAACTTAACTTATTTCACTACTAATTATGCTACAAATCAGGACAAAAGGAATGTGTTAAGGAAAGTACTGAAAACGCCTCCCTGGCCACTACTATTCTACTGACACTTATCATATGCTAAGTAACATGTTGCAATTATGACACAATTTTAAGTTAATGCACTTCTTCCAAACATTATCCAACATCATAAGTATATCACTAGTTTCAGGCAAATTTTACCGGTAAAGGTAAAGGCAAAGATCACCCTTGAACAGGCTACAAAGGCCCAGAGGAGTGGAGGTATAGTTCTACTCTTTCCTTAACCTCTGCGCTAGATGGGGGTGAGTGGTCAACGCCACGCCCCGTCCGCTTTACCCCCGGGAAAGACCCGGTACCCATTCTGGGTGGGCACCAGGGCCGGTCTGGACGGATGCGGAAAATCTCGCTCCCACCGGGATTCGATCCCCGGACCTCCAGTCCGTAGCGAGTCGCTATACCGACTGAGCTATCACGGCCCATAAATTTTACCGGTATTTTATTTATTCTGCCATCCAGCAACATGGGTGCGTCATAGTGATAATTTTTTGTACTTATTATTCAACATCAAACATACAGGATAAGTGATGCTGTGCAAAAGCAAGAAGGGTGCTGCACGTTCTTGTAAGTGGGCAAGTTCCGTATAGAAAAGACTTCAGGTGGCATACATGACCTGTCACCGCCTGGGAGTGTCACTTTCAATAGGTATTGCAACCATAAGTACTGTACAGCATTGCGACTTCCACTTTCAACCTGCATCCTACTTTAACCAGGCGCACTCGAGCTCTTTGCTTACGCTTTATGTACGATGCTGAGCAGACAACATGATTTAAAACGATGCGGCATGAATTATACGCACGTACTCAAAGAAACTCACCAATATTCGACTTCTACTTTCACATCCATAACCTGTCGTCTATCAAATCAAACAGAACCCTGCTCCACTACGAAAGGACGATTCAATGATTACATTACATGTTACATCCCATCTGTTTCATCTCTTTAATTTCTATATTCCTTGCCACCATCATTTGTTTCATAGAGGGCGTTGACACTGCAACAGGTATGTTTGCATTTCATGTGAATTTGCATGGTGATTCATATGATATTATGGAAATAATCGTGAAACAGTTGATACTTTTGACTACGTAAATAGTCATATATAACGTCAAAAAACTTACACAGAAGTGGAAGTTTGTTTTGCCCACATTCATGTGCAGTGGGAGTAAACATTGATGTGCTGCCAACTTAGGAGAATAAATTGTGGAATATGTAAGAAGAGTTGCATATACTACTGAGCTACAGAATTGGTATAATTCGTATGTGGCTCGGGAATGTGCGCTGTGTCAAAGTAATGCAAGCAATGACTGATTTTTTCGTCCCTAGTTTGTTCTGAAGTGGCCGAACAGAACTGAATAAATAAATTATTGTGTGGACATAGGTGGAAATGGTGGTGGAAATGGGACAACCAGCTTCAATGGGGCCCGCAGATTGTCCTTTTTAAAAGTCAAGCAGTGGGGTTTTAGGAGAAGAACTGAAAGTCATCTAGACAATTCAAACTTGACTACGTCCAAAGCATATAAACTGAATTAAAATGTCCTCGTGATTTCAGGACCTAATGTAAATGAGTTTCAGTTTCAATTTATTTCATCCATTTGACAACAATGTGTATAGGATACAGCCATTATCTCTTATACTAAGTTTTTGTAATCCTATTTAGCTAGTACAGTTCATATACAATATAGAAAATATACATAACTAATATGATTCATACACAATGTAAAAACATACAACTTCTTTCTACTAATACAGATACATTCGTGTGACTGTTGATACTCGTTACCCACTTATCATACCTCTTTAGAAGTATGAAATACTTTTACTCGTTTAATACAGATGCCACGCACACAACGTGTTTTTTTCACTCCATATACTTAACAATTTCTTTTTGTCCACATCTGAACCAAAAGTAATATCAATAAGCTAAAATTTTAAAATTTTCTCTATTAACTAAAAAAGAATTATCCTGTATACACTGCTAGTTTTATTAGTGTTTTAGTTGTCAATACCATACTTTTCCATTAAATTCCCTTTCAGGGTGCCTGTACATAGGACAAGTATTCATCCATTGAATAAAAGGTCTGTTGTAGTAAAAAAGCTTTTAATTGTTTTTTTAAAAGGCTGTAAATTCTCTAAGTATTTTAAATAATTTGGAAGCTTATTATATAATTTTGTCCCTGAACTATTTGCACTCTTTTAATTAACTTTCAGTGTTGTAAACATGGTTATTATAGCTTTCAAGAATAGTATATATAAAGGACCCATTTATGAAGATAAGAAACTTTTATTATGAAAGAAGTATTTTAAATATTCTTTTAAATATCTCATTCTTAATAAAAGTTTACCTTCCTAAAGTCATTCCTTTTTGTCACCTATGTAATTATACAACCATTGCACTTTCATACTTATGCCATTTTTATTTTTCACATACAGCTGCAGATTACGTTTCTACAATGGATTATGATTACTTAATTAAATTTCTGGCTCTGGGTGATTCTGGAGTAGGGAAGACGAGCTTCCTTTATCAGTATACAGATGGAACCTTCAATAACCGTTTCATCTCAACAGTTGGCATAGACTTCCGAGAAAAACGACTTGTAAGTTAATTCTTGGATTGAATTTTTCCCTGTATTTATAACAGTTTAAAATGAAATTACTTTATTGTGCCTCAAACCCACATCATTTGCAGGAGTTACAATCTTGAAAAGTGTTATGCCCTGCAACACTTCAATGTGTGAAGTTGACACCAAGTGGTTGAAATGGAGTTAGGGGAACTGAAGACACCTGAAACATGATACTGTTTAAATGATTAATAAACACAAAACTGTTTTGTCTGTTTTTATTGGATTGGTGGTGTTCCTGGCTGAAAGTTGTCAGAGTGATCGAGTGTTGTAAGAGAATATGGCAGAGGGGAAAACACAAGACATGGTGATGAAAGAGGTGATCTTTGTTTTGCCTACTTCTGTACACATCCTTGTATTGTGCCATGACAGCATCAATCTCATGGTTAAATTACAGGCACATGTCCATAAACTGGTTAACTTCAAAGAAATGACTAAGTTATCTGCCATCTGGTGATAATTGTTCAGAGCACTGGTAGCCAACTGAGGTTTCGCACAGCGGCATCAGGTTCTTCTTTCATATTGTAATTCACTGAGTGCTGTATCTGTTGAAGCTTCTCTTCAATTAACTCGGCATTATGAAAGTGGAGAATTGTTTTGGATATCAGCCTCATTAAAATTTGAGAATCCTTCCCCTGGAACTTTGTCGTTCAATGTAGGGCTATACCCTGTTTCATCCCACTGCCTGGGAAATTCCCAGAAGTCATTTGCTTCAGGTCACACTATCTGTCAGCAGGCATTCAGGGTTGTGGACCTCAGCATGACCATGGACTGTTGTATACTTGTATTCAGTATAGAGTCAGTTATATTGTGTGATTTGTAGCATTCACTGATTCTAACAAAGGTCTCCCATCTTGCATCCAAGATACTGTGGTGATGGGTTGCTGCAGGAGTCAGGTTATGGTCTCGACACATAATCAAATGCAATATTCAGGTAGGTGAGACGAAGATCCTGCAGATGCCCTGAGACCTTCTCCCTCACCATAGCACCACTAACTGAAATGAACCATTTCTATATGTCTTCTTCTGAGGCCTTCTGTACTTTTTCTGGGAAGGCATCTTTGCCAACTCACACAAGAAATTTTTGCACTTGTTGGAGCACTGGCCTTAATGTTTCTTCTGATCCTCTCTTCATTTTTCTTGAGAAGAGGAACCAACAAGACATTTACACTAGAATGACATCTGACCATAGCAGTGCTCATCATCCTGTTCCACTTACACAACACCTCCACTTTCTGTAACTAGGTTGTCACTTTTCTTTTTTTTCGATCCTTAGGCTCATCCTCAGTATTTATATCACCCTTCCAGACATAATTAAGTGATAAGGGCAACACACGGTTCTAAAAATTGTGAAAAATACATTTAAAGTATGCCAACGATGTAGTTATATGGACCTCCACCAAGAACAATGCTAAACAACACAAAACCCTAGAACAAACAATTAACAATGCCCTGAACTCCTTAAGCAAGTGAGCGACAGAGAACAACATGGAAATAAACGCCTCTAAGACTGTTTACCAATTTTTCTCCATGCGTCACAAAAACATTAACTTTGACCTTAAAATCAATAACCAGAAGTTACCAAAAAGCGAGAGCACAAAATATCTATGTGTATACATGGATAACAAACTATCCTGGAAGAATCATGTAGAACATACAGTAAACAAAGCAAACCAAAGACTGAGACTCATAAAACGGCTCACTGGAGCCGCATGGGGAAGTACACAGGAAA